>OLVW01001916.1_pt1 | contig 16298 bp, 10 predicted proteins | sample 1673301 | NCBI WGS metagenome assembly OLVW01 (sample SAMEA3178941, study PRJEB25190) | human gut metagenome
GAGACGGCTGTTTCCGTATGAACATGAACGAGATCGCCACGGCAGTTCGCTGCGGCAAACCTCTTGTCCAGATCATTCTGAATAATCATGTTCTGGGAATGGTACGCCAGTGGCAGACTCTGTTCTATGAACAAAGATATTCTCAGACCATCTTAAATGATGGTGTGGACTTCGTGAAAGTTTCTGAAGCAATGGGAGCAAAAGCAATCCGTGTTACGAAGATGGAAGAAGTAGAGCCGGCGATCCGTAAGGCACTGGCTATGGACGAACCTGTAGTACTGGATTGCTGGATCGATCAGGATCTCAGTGTATTTCCTATGGTACCTGCAGGCGCAAGTCTGAATGAAGTTTTTGATGAGGAGGATATGAAGAACAATGAGCAGAGTGTATAATTTTTCTGCAGGACCGGCTGTACTGCCGGAACTTGTGCTGAAAGAAGTAGCAGACGAGATGATGGATTACCAGGGAACTGGAATGTCCGTCATGGAGATGAGCCACAGAAGCCCGGAGTTTCAGAAGATCATTGATGATGCAGAGCAGGATCTCAGAGATCTGATGAAGATACCGGACAATTACAAGGTATTATTCCTTCAGGGCGGTGCTTCTCAGCAGTTTGCCATGATTCCAATGAACCTGATGAAAAACAGAGTTGCTGACTATATTGTTACCGGTCAGTGGGCAAAAAAAGCATATCAGGAAGCACAGAAGTATGGAAAGGTAAATAAGATTGCATCTTCTGAGGACAAAACTTTCTCTTATATTCCGGATTGCAGCGACCTTCCGATCAGCCCGGATGCAGATTATGTATATATTTGTGAAAATAATACAATTTACGGAACAAAATTCAAAACACTTCCGAATACAAAAGGCAAAACTCTGGTAGCAGATGTTTCCTCCTGTTTCTTATCTGAGCCTGTAGATGTAAGTAAATATGGCATTATCTACGGCGGTGTTCAGAAAAATATCGGACCTGCAGGCATGGTTATTGCAATCATTCGTGAGGATCTTATTACAGAGGATGTTCTTCCGGGAACACCAACCATGCTTACATACAAAACACATGCAGATGCAGGATCTCTCTACAATACTCCGAATGCTTACTGCATTTATGTATGCGGCAAAGTTTTCAAATGGCTCAAAGCGATGGGCGGACTGGAAGAAATGCAGAAGAGAAACATCGAGAAAGCAAAGATCCTCTATGATTATCTGGATCAGAGCAAACTCTTCAAAGGTACTGTAGAGCCAAATTCCCGTTCTCTTATGAATGTTCCTTTTGTTACAGGTGACAAGGATATGGATGCAAAATTCGTAAAAGAAGCAAAAGCAGCAGGTTTAGTAAACCTTAAAGGACACAGAACTGTAGGCGGTATGCGTGCAAGTATCTACAATGCAATGCCAAAAGAAGGCGTAGAAGCCCTTGTTGCATTCATGAAAAAATTCGAGGAGGAAAATGTATAATGTTCCAGTATAAATGCCTCAACCCTATATCCCAGACAGGCCTTGGCCTGTTTGGTGAGGAATACAAACAGACAGAAGAATTAAATGATGCCGATGCAGTTCTGGTAAGAAGTGCAAAGATGCATGATATGGAGCTTCCTGAGAACGTTAAGGTTATTGCCCGTGCAGGCGCAGGTGTTAATAATATTCCGGTTGAGCAGTGTGCAGAAAATGGTATCGTGGTATTTAATACTCCAGGTGCCAATGCAAATGGTGTGAAAGAGCTTGTTCTTGCCGGCATGCTTCTGGCTTCCCGTGATATCGTTGGAGGTATCGAATGGGTTGCTCATGAAGAGGACAAAGAACATATCGACAAACTGGCTGAAAAACAGAAAAAGCAGTTTGCCGGATGTGAGATCAGTGGAAAGAAACTTGGTATCATTGGTCTTGGTGCGATTGGAGCTATGGTTGCAAATTCTGCAACACATCTTGGCATGGAAGTTTACGGATATGACCCGTTTATTTCCATCGATGCAGCGTGGAATCTGTCAAGAACCATCAAACACAGCAAATCTCTGGATGAAATCTACAGCCAGTGTGATTATATCACGATCCATGTACCGCTGACAGATAATACGCGTAAGATGATCGACAAAGAAGCTTTCACAAAGATGAAAGATGGTGTCGTTCTTCTGAACTTTGCAAGAGACCTTCTTGTTGATGAAGAAGCTTTGATCGAAGCTCTTGACAGTGGTAAGGTTAAGAAATATGTAACAGACTTTGCAAATCCGCTTGTGGCTGGAAGACCAGGAATCCTCGTTACACCACATCTTGGTGCATCCACAGCGGAATCTGAGGAAAACTGTGCAGTAATGGCTGTAAAAGAAGTCAGAGATTTCCTTGAAAACGGAAATATCAAAAACTCTGTAAACTTCCCAAACTGTGACATGGGAACCTGTATAGCAGTTGGACGTATTACCATCTGTCACAAAAACATCCCGAATATGATCAGTCAGTTTACCAAGATCCTTGGAAGTGAAGGACTGAATATTGCAGATATGACAAATAAGAGTCGTGGAAGCTATGCATATACGATCATTGATCTGGAAAGTGCAGCATCTAAAGAAGCACTTGATGAATTAAAAGCAATTGAAGGTGTATCTAAGGTTCGCGTGATCAAATAAAAATCGAAAAAAGTCCCGGATGAAGACCAGTGGGGACGGAGAAAAGTGGCCTTTTTTCTATCCCTGTGGCTTTTACAAATCCCCATGGCGAAAACTGTGGGGATTTTTGTCGATGAAAACAGCTTGTATTATCTGGATGACAGTGTTACAATTCTTTTAAATTATTTATCTCATCATATTTAATGGCAGTTCAGCCAGCAAAATCCACAATCATGCAAAGTTACAATTATATATAGAAAAAGTCCGTGAAGTCTTGAAAAATCCAGGAGTAGTTTGCATAATATAATCACAGAACAAAATGGCGTAGTCCTTCCAGGCATTTTCTATCAAGATCATTAAGAAAAACAAGGAGGACAAATGCCGGGAAAGGCAGTCAAGCAACAGTGTATCCGAAGATGTTTTGAACTGGCAAAAAGAATAGAATCTTCCCAGATGCAGATTTTTCTTCTGTCAGGACTTCTGGTTTTACAGATAAAGTAATCGCAAAAGAAGATTCAGAAAGGATCAAAAGGTGGATCAATATGACACAGGTAGGAAGACTTTACGAAGAAGAGAAACAGGAAGCGTTGAGGGAGCTTGAGAGGAAACTTAATAATGAAAACTGAAAAAAGATACAGAATCTGAAGAAAGAGCATCGTCATACACTGCAGAAATCGAAGCAAGAACAGCGTGAGATACTTCAGAAGATGGAAAAAGAAAGTACACTACAGAATTCCAGACAAATCGCTCGCTGTATGCTTGAGAAGGGCATGTCAGTTGCAGACATTCAGAGTGTCATTATAAATTTAAGCTATGATGAGATAGAAGCGTTGAGATGATACAATCCAGATCTGAAACATAAAAAATCTCTGTGGGAAGAATTAATGTTTTGAGGAATCAATGGCATTAAACAATTTTATAGAGGTTTTTTTGAGTAGAAATAACAAAATTACTATATACAACTGCTGTTCATTACGAAAAACGTGTAAGTCGTACAAACAGACTTCAAAAACAGATGGAATAATGTTATAATTTTACAAATAATAAGATAAAATGCTCATAGACAAGATATAGAAGAAAATATGATGGAGGAATGGTGGATGAAAAAGAAAAAACAATATAACTGCTTCAAATTTGTGGGAATGCTGTTTTGTATGTTAGTTTGTATATTGCTGTTTCCAAAGGAAACATTTGCTGAAGAAAGCAATTATATAACTGTGACTTATGCGAAGAATATTAATTCTGGTTTTCTGTACAGCGATGATATGATGCTGACGAATGCAAATGATCTGTCTACAGACATTGCAAAAATGGCAATGGGTCTGGCAAATGTGGCATATAGTGAGAAAGCAGTCAAACAATGTCTTTCTGATATGGAATATTCTCTGCTTGGCGGAGATACCTATAATTATACAAAAAATACTTATACATATACAAATAATGACTATGTGGATTATTCGATTGGATATAAACAGTACAAAGGATATAATATATACCTGGTTGTAATCAAAGGTACAGGAACCAATTATGACTGGTTTAGCAATTTTAATCTTGGTAAGGGGGATTATCATCAGGGATTTAAATTAGCTGCAGATGGTGTCTTAAATACTATTAACAGTAAAGTAAAAACATCTAATAATATTTTTCTTGTTACGGGACATTCAAGAGGCGCAGCAGTTGCTAATATTGTTGCTGCTGAACTTACAGCCGATGGAAGTCTGGCTTCGAGTGATCATATATTTGGATATACTTATGCCTGTCCAGCTGTAAAAATAGGTGCTGATACATCTTATAAAAATATTAGAAATTATAATAATCCTGGTGATGCAGTTCCAGAGTTGCCATTGGAAGCATGGGGATATGAAAGATATGGAGAAACAATTAATTTATCAACACAAAGTGATATATATCAGAATTTTAAACAGCGATTCAAAAGTGTTGAAGGTGAAAACTATGCTGGCGTAGTAAACACAGATAGTTTTGTTTCTACATTATTAGCACTCGCTGATACAAGGGATGCATACTATAATCCAGATAATCATCTCTGGTTCGACTTCTTTGCTTATCTCTTAGGACCTGCGAGTAAGGAGTCAATTGATTGGAGTGTGGTAGCCCAGATAATTAAGGATAATGATATTACAGGGGCTACAGCAAGTTGTTTGATACACATATTACAGGATGCAGTAAGTACAGGAATAACAGCATTGTCTAAAGTTGAAAACAGTGAGGGCTCATGGAAATCTGAATTTATGTCACGAATAGATTCGGCATTGTTGGAAACGAAGGAATATACAGATGAGGAATTTAAAACGTGGTTAACAAGTAAACCTTATGTAGTTGCAGAGATTCGTAAAGAATTTCATATAGAAGTCGAAACTCGTCAAAGTTTGGTTGCTGCACAAAGAACATTGGAATCAGAACTTGATAATTATTCACCGATGTTGGCTAATGGTGAAACACTATTATATCTGTTTTTTAGTACAGATTTCAAACCAGTTAGTGCAATTAGTCATGGGCATCAGCCAAGTTCGTACGTATTGTGGATTAACTCTATGTATTATGGCTATGAGGGATGGAAAGGAAATACTGAAATAACAAATGTAGATTTAAATGGAATTGATACAATAGGAGAAAATTGTTTTTGTAATTGTACCAAATTATCAAGAATTAATGGAATGAATAGCATAACTGCATTTGGAAATAGTGCGTTTTATAATTTGTCGAAGCTTAAAGTAGTCGGAAAGTTTGCAGCTCAAGTTAAATATATTGGAAACTATGCTTTTAGTGGTTGTAGTAATATGACAGGTGAGATAAAGCAAATAAGTGAATATATTGGTACATCAGCATTTAGCGGATGCAGCGGGATTACAGGAAAGGTAATTTTATCAGGGAAACTGGGGAAGGTCTCAGAAAAAGCATTTTCGAACACAGGAATAAAAGAAGTGGAAGTGCAGGATGGAATCGAAACAATAGGAGGAGATGCATTTGCAGTTTGCAAAAATCTGGAAAAAGTAATGATAGCAGATAGTGTAAGGACAATAGGGAGAAGTGCATTTGAGCATTGCTCATCATTAAAAGAAATTACACTACCGATAAGTGCAAAGTATGATACCTATGTAAATGGAGGCTCCACGACCAGTGCGACATTCGTTGATGTACAGGCAGAAAAAATTGTTTTTACAAAGGGAACAGGGGAAGTCTTCGTCCCAGAGACAGATAAAGACTGGTATCATTCAAACATTTCACTACCATGGTATTCGAAAGATAGTTTGAAGGAAGTCGAATTTGAAGAGGGAATAGAGAAGATATATGCAGAAGCATTGAGCGGATGTTGGAAAGTTGAAACGATAAAAATACCTGAAACAGTGAAGAAAATAGGAGATAGGGCTTTTGCTAATTGTACAAGCTGGGCAGGAGAATTGTATCTGCCGAAGGGTCTGAAAAGTATAGGGGAAGGAGCGTTTTTTAATTGCAGCAGGCTTACTAATATTTTAGTTCCAGCATTGCAAACAGAATTAAATACAAATTGTTTTGATTCAAATATTACTACAGTTTTATGGGGGCTAAATAATTCGACTACGGAAACTTATGCAGCAGCCAATAATATTACTTTTAAAGCAATTAACTATCCCTATTTAACATATGACAATATTAAGGTGCTTACTCCGGGCCAGAACTATCGGTTTATAGCAACAGTATTCACTGACATCAATGAATCAACAGACAAGGTTACCTGGGCTATTGCAGGTTCAGTATCGGATGATACGATTATTGATGCGTCAGGTCTGCTCTCAGTAGCTGCAAATGAAAGCGCAAAAGAGCTTACAGTTTCGGCAAACTATGGTGGAGAAATTTCATCCATGAAATTTGCAGTTGAAATGGATGAGCATGAACATACATACGAATATCAGATTACAAAAGATGCTACTTGCACAGAAGTGGGAATAGCTACTTATACATGCTCTTTATGTGGTGACAGTTACATGGAAGAAATCCCAGCCCTGGGACATGACTATGGTGAGTGGAAGACAGTGAAAGAGGCAACATACACAGAAGAAGGCCTTGAGGAACAAATCTGCAGCCGTGATCCATCCCACAAACAGACAAGGAGTATTCCGAAACGGAAGATCCCGTTCTCATTAGTGGAACTCCAGCTTTCTGACACAGTCTATGTATATGATGGAAAAGAGAAGAAACCGACAGTTACCATAACCTATAACGGAAAGGTTCTCGCAGAAGGAGTCGATTACAGCATTCGCTATTCAGATAATGTTAATCCGGGAACAGCTACCATTACAGTTGAAGCGAAAGAGAACAGCAGCTACATCGGCAGTATCCAGAAGAAGTTTGTAATCCGTCCTGCAATGGAAGATAATACAGTAGTTGTGCAGCCGAACGCATTTGAAGGCTGTTCCAACATTATAAATCTGAACATCCGTGCAACAGTTACAGAAATCGGCACACAGGCGTTTGCAGACTGTAAAAATCTTAACAGTATTTACTTCTATGGCAATTGCCCGAAGATCGGAGAAAACATCTTCAGGAATGTCAAGGCAACGGCATACTATCCTTGCAACGATATGTCATGGACGATAGACAGACTTCAGGACTATGGTGGAAAGATCACCTGGTGTCCATGGGATCCGGCAACAGGAAAACCAGCAAAACGCAGCCTATCGATCTGTGAATTATCTGTAAACGTTGGAACGCAGCTTTATGATGGAAAAGTAAAAACACCTCAGGTAGCTGTAAAAGATGGAAATAAAGTCCTTCAGGCAAATGTGGACTATGTGGTATCCTATCAGAATAATGTAAACCCTGGAACAGGAACCATTACAGTCAGCGGTACAGGCAGTTATGGAGGAACGCTGACAGCCCGGTTTACCATTCAAAAGGGAAATAACGTTATCTCTGTATCTGAGATCACAAAGAACTATTCTGCCAAAACACAGAAGGCGAAAACAAATGCCAGAGCCTATGGCGGAGCAGGACTTACTTATGCTTCAAACAGCAAGTCTGTAAAGATTGATAAATACGGCAGAATCAAAATCACCAAGAAATTTGTCGGAAGGGCAGTAATTACGGTAAGAGCTTCAGAGACTCCTAATTACAGAGCGGCTTCCAGACAGTTCACTGTTACAGTAAGACCATCAGCTACTTCAATCAGCAAAGCATCTAATTCTGCGAAAAAGAAGATGACTGTCAGCTGGAAGAAGAATAAAACCTGCAGCGGATATGCACTGCAGTACTCTACAGATAAGAAATTCAAAAAGGGAGTCAAGACAGTTTATATCAGCAAAAACAGCAGAACAAAAACAACCGTTTCCAGACTGGCGAAAGGAAAAACGTATTATGTAAGACTGGCATCTTACAAGAAAGCAGGAAATACAAAGATCCTTTCAAAATGGAGCAAAGTGAAAAAGGTTAAGATCAGAAAGTAGAGGTGAAAGATCATGATGAATAAAAATAATAAAAAAGGGCTGGCAGCATTGCTGCTGGCTGCCTCACTTGGCTGTCTGAGTGTAGGTATCGTCAGTGTCCAGGCATCAGATGAGGAAACAGAGGTTGCATTTTCTGACAGTATTGACATAGAAGATACTGAAGAGAATGCTGAAGAAGTGACATCAGAAGACGCGGAATTAACGATTGAGCAGGAGACAGAAGATAAGGCAGACAATTCTGAAACAGAGGTCGAGTTGGAAGCGGACGATTTAGAGAGTATGGATGGATTTGCAGATGGAGAGACAAATCTGGAAGCGGAAGAACTGACAGACGAAGCACAGGAATGTGGAACAGAGGAGAATACCGTTTTCTGGTCATTAAATGACGAAGGAGTTCTTTCTGTCACCGGTCAGGGCACAATGCAGGAATGGAACTGCGAAGAAGAGGTGCCATGGAATTCTGTGCGTCAGGATATCAGAAAGATTGAGATTTCAGACGGAGTAAGATCAATTGGTGCCTATGCATTCTGTAATTGCAGCAATGTAACTGAAACAGAGATTCCCGAGAGTGTACAGGAAATAGGAGAATATGCATTCTTCAACTGCAGTGGATTATCTTCTATGACAATCGGATAAAATAAATTAGCAAAAAAAGAGGGATGGTGTTTGGATGATAAATACCTTCCCTCTTTTTTGTTCTTTATTTTTTATTTGCGGCTTTCAATAAAAGCTTCGACTTCTTCGCGGGTTGGCATAACGCGAAGTGCACCCTTTCGTGTGGTAATGAGAGATGCAGCAGCATTTGCAAAAGTAAGAAGTTCTTTCAGATTTTTTTCTGTGAGATCATTGAGGCCGTGGTCAAGTACATAATTTAAAGTACTTGCACAGAAAGTATCTCCGGCACCGGTAGTCTCTATTGTATTTTCCTGAAGGAATGGAGCTGCTTCTACTCGCATATTTTTATAGTATGCACGGCTTCCATCCTTACCCAGTGTGATAAGGATGAGCGGAATGTTGTATTTCTCCTGGATCATAGCAGCACCTTTATCATAATCTGTTGTACCACACATGAATTCTACTTCATTATCGGAGATTTTGAGAACATCACATTTGGACATGCCGTATTCAATCTCAGCTCTGGCATCATCCAGGGATTTCCAGAGAGGTGGACGCAGGTTAGGGTCAAAGGTAATGATACATCCGGCTTCTTTGGCAAGTTCGATCGCATGGCGGGTAGCTTCACGTACACCTTCGTGAGTAGAAGAGAGTGTTCCGAAATGGAAGATGCGGGAGGATTCAATCAGTTCCTTCTGAACTTCGTCTTTAGTGAGCATCATATCTGCACCTGGATCTCGATAGAAAGAAAAATCACGGTCACCATCCGGATATGTATGAACAAAGGCAAGAGTGGTATGATATTTTTCGTCCAGAATCAGATTGCGTGTGTCGATACCGACCTCTTCAACCGCTGATTTTAACTGATTTCCGAACATATCTTTGCCGACTTTGCCGATAAAAGCAGTTTTTTTTCCAAGACGTTCTAGCATGGCAAGAACATTACATGGGGCTCCACCAGGATTGGCTTCCATAAGAGGGTTGCCCTGGGAACTGAAACCGTTTTCAGTGAAGTCAATAAGAAGCTCGCCAAGAGCTGTTACATCAAATTGTCTTTTTTCCATGTCAATAAAGACCTCCTTGTTTCATATGTTCTTTGATATATTCAATTTATCGTAGAGAACTCTTTTTGTCAAACTAATTTCGGTATATTCTTTATTTTTATACAAAAAAATGATAAACTAAAACAAAGGAATGCAATTTGAGAATTGTATTTCAGAATGGAGGCATGAATTATGGAAAGCAAAGTATATAAATATATGGACTGGCCGGAGATTGAAGCAGTTGTTTATGCAGAAGAAGCATCGCCGAAAGATCTGATGGCGCCTCGGCTTACTGCAGATGGTATTCTGATCCAGGGATTTTTTCCGGATGCAGAGAAGGCAGAAGTTCTTGTAGATAAAAAGGCATATGAGATGGAGAAACAGGATGATGCCGGTTACTTTGCGGCAATGATTCCGGGAAGAAAGATCCCGGCATATCAGTATCGCATTACCAGAGGAAAAGAAACCAGGACATTTGCGGATCCTTATGCATTTCCGGGACAGATTACAGAAGCAGAAGAAAAAGCTTTCTGTGCAGGTGTTTTTTATCATGCATATGAGAAGCTTGGGGCTCATCCGATGGAAATTAATGGTGTGGAAGGAACTGCATTCGCAGTCTGGGCACCAAATGCACTCCGTGTCAGCGTAGTAGGCAATTTTAATAACTGGGATGGTCGCTGCCATATGATGCATCGTATGCCTATGTCTGGTATTTTTGAATTGTTTATTCCAGGTGTGAAAGCCGGTGAAATCTATAAATATGAAATAAAACTAAAAGGCGGTGCAGTACAGCTTAAATCGGATCCATATGCTGCCTGTACGGAGGTTCCTCCGGCATCGGCCTCTGTTGTTACAGATCTTCGTGGGTTTAAATGGGATGATGAAGCCTGGATGAAAGATCGTGAAAGATTCAGCGATCGTAAACAGCCGATTTCTATTTATGAGACCAGTCTTTCCAAATGGAAAAATGCTGCCGAGCTTGTTAAATATCTTAAAAATCTGAAATATACACATGTGGAACTTCATCCGGTAATGGAATATCTTGATGATGAAGCTGGAGAATACAGTACATTTGCATATTATGCACCAGACCGCAGATTTGGAACACCGGCAGATTTTCAGAATTTAGTAAATGAACTTCATAAAGAAAATATTGGTGTGATCCTGGATTGGACACCTTCGCATTTTCCAAGAACTGAGGGTGGATTAGAACAGTTTGATGGAACACCTTTATATGAAAATCCGGATCCATCAATGGCTATTCATCCGATGTGGGGAACTCTTTTATTCAATTTTGAAAGTCCGATGGTCAAAGATTTTCTTCTGGCAAATGCTTTTTACTGGCTGGAATTCTATCATGCAGATGGTTTAAGACTGGATGATGTGGATTCTATGCTGTATCTTGACTTTGGCAGAGAATATGGACAGTGGAGACCAAATATTTATGGAACCAATGAAAATCTTGCAGCTGTAGAATTGCTGAAACATCTTAATTCTATTTTGGCAAAGAAGCTTCCAGGAACGATTACGATCGCGCAGGAAGATGGTCTTTGGTCAGAACTTACTGGAAGTGTTGAGGATGACAATATTGGTTTCTCTTATAAATGGAATAACAACTGGGCTGGAGATTTTCTGAATTACCTTTCCAAAGATCCGATCGAGCGTCAGTATGTACATGATCAGTTGACACTTTCTATGCTGTACACTTACTGCGAACACTTTGTTCTTCCGCTTGGAAGCAGAGAAACCGGTGATCAGAAGAGTTTTATGGCAAAACTTCCAGGTGATGAGTTACAGAAACTGAGCCAGATCCGGGCTGCATATTCCTACATGATGCTGCATCCAGGATGCAAAATGATGGCACCGGACAAAGAGCTTACGGATGAAATGAAGAGATTTATCCACGATCTGAATGAGATGTATGTCTCTCAGCCGGCATTGTCACTCATGGATAATGATTATGAAGGATTTGAATGGATCCAGCTTATGAAATATGAAGAAAATGTCCTGACATTCCTTCGCAAAACAGAAAATCCTGAAGAAACACTTCTTGCGGTATGTAATTTTGCTGCAGTTCCATATGAGAATTATCAGATGGGTGTTCCATTCTACGGAAAATACAAAGAGATCTTCAACAGTGACCGCAAAGAATATGGCGGACAGGGAATAGTAAACGTAAGGGCAAAAACCTGCAAACAGGCAGATTGTGATGAAAGAGAATATTCTGTTACCTTTAAGCTTCCTGCACTGGGTGTGGCTGTTTTTTCCTGCACACCGGGCAAAAAGCCGGAGAAACTGGCAGTAGCAGCGAAGAAACCGACAACTGCCAAAAAGACCGCCCGCAAGACAGCACCAAAGAAGGAAAGTGCAAAAAAGGTTGCTGCAGAAAAAGTAGCTGTAAAGAAAACAGTAGCGAAGAAAGCTGGTGAAAAAAAGACCGTTTCCAGAAAAACAGTAAAAAAAGATATTGCAGTATAATAGAAATGCCGTCAGAATAGAATCTGGCGGCATTTTTGGGTAAAAAAAGAAAGCTGAAAATGGGACTCGAACCCACGACCCCTTCATTACGAGTGAAGTGCTCTACCAACTGAGCTATTTCAGCTTGTGTTCAGACACAAAATATATTATAGCGTATTTTTGATAAAATGCAAGAAAAATTTTGTTTTCCCCTGCATTATTTTCAGTACTTGCAATGAGTGAGATTTATGTTATGATATGAGAATATGAATATAGTATTTGTATAACGCGTTAACTTGTTAAAGTGTCATTCTGTCAAGTTGTCTGAATGAAGCAGATAACATCCAGAAGTGGCAGAGGGAGATGAGTTTTATGATAGATGAAACCGGACAGCGTATTTTGCGGCTGATTGATGTACATAAAGATCAGATCATTGCATTTGCTGAGGATATTGCAGCGCATCCGGAACCTGGATATGAAGAATTTCGTACAGCCGGGAAGACTGCAGAAGTTCTGAAGAATTTAGGATATAAAGTGACAGAACATCTTGCCCGTACCGGTGTGAAGGGAACGAAAAGTATAAAAGAAGGTCCTTCCCTGACTGTGATCGGAGAACTGGATGCGATTGGATGTCATTCCCATCCTAATGCGAATCCGGTAACAGGCGTGGCACATGCCTGCGGTCATCATGCACAGATGGCGGCAATGATCGGATGTGCGATCGCAATGGCAGATCCGGATGTGCAGAAATGTCTTGCGGGAACTGTGAATTTTCTTGCAGTTCCTGCAGAGGAGTACATTGATGCAGACAAACGTGCCAGATTAAAAAAAGAAGGCATTGAGTTCTGTTGCGGTAAAAGCGAGATGATTCGCACAGGTGTCTTCGACGATACGGACATTGCATTAACGACGCATGTGCATATGGTTCCTGTTGAAGAAGATTTTTATCTTGGGAATCCGGCCTGTAATGGCTACAGTGCAGAGCGTGTTACGGTGCGGGGAAAGGCTGCACATGGAGCTATTGACCCATGGAATGGTGTCAATGCTTTAAGTATAACGACAAGTGCAATTCAAATGATGGGACTGATGCGTGAGACTTTCCGTGAAGAAGATCATGTTCGACTTCATAATGTGATCCGGAAGGCCGGCGATGTGATCAACAGTGTGCCGGACGAGGCAATTGTTGAGACGAAGGTTCGTGCAGCATCGCTTGACAAGATTTGTGAGATTACAGATATGGTAAATCGTGCGTATGCCGGTTCAGCCTATGCTTTTGGTGGAAAAATAGAAATGGAGAAGCTTCAGGGTTATATGCCGATCATCCCGAGAGCAGCAGACAACGCACTGATCGAGGCGGCGGATGATCTTGGACTGAATTATCGTACAGTACAGAAAGGTGATTTTAATAATGCCTGCACGGATGTAGGAGATCTCAGCCATCTTGTTCCGGTTGTGAATTTTACATTCAAGGGTTTTGAAGGAAAACTTCATGGGGCAGATTTCAAGATCACAGATCCGGAAAAAGCCTATATTTTACCGGCGAAGCTTCTGGCACTGACTGTATATAAACTTCTTAAGAATGGCGGACAGGAAGCAAAAAAGATTACAAAAAGCTATACACCAGTATTCAATAAGGAAAGTTACATTCAGTATGTGAAGAATACGATAGAATAAAATGTAAGGAATTGCTGAATGCAGGAATACAATAAAACAGCAGGAGGAAAGACAAAAGACAAATGGCAGAAAAATGTTTGGAATTAAAAGATATCAGGAAGTCGTTTTCAAAAGATGAAGTGGTTCTGAAGGAAATCAGTCTCTCTATCGACAAGGGGGAGTTTATTACACTTCTGGGTTCCTCGGGATGTGGAAAGACGACAACTCTGCGTATCATAGCAGGTCTGGAGACACCGGATTCCGGCAAGGTATATCTGGAGGGAAAAGATGTCACAGCACTGGCACCGGAAGCACGTGATGTAAATACAGTATTTCAGAATTATGCGTTATTTCCACATATGACAGTGGCGGATAACATTGGATATGGACTGAAATTAAAAAAGATACCAAAAGCAGAGATTAAAAAACGAGTATCTGAGATGCTGGAACTGGTACAGCTTCCAGGATACGAGAAGAGAAAGCCGTCAGAACTTTCCGGTGGACAGAGACAGCGTGTGGCAATTGCCCGTTCGCTGGTCAATAATCCGAAGGTGCTGCTTCTGGATGAGCCGTTGGGAGCACTGGATCTGCAGCTGCGCCGTGCCATGCAGCTTGAACTGAAGAGGTTACAGAAAAAGCTTGGAATTACTTTTATTTATATTACGCATGACCAGGAAGAGGCAATTAACATGTCCGACCGTATTGCTGTCATGAATAAAGGAACCTTTGAACAGATTGGGACACCGGATGAAATCTATAATCATCCAAAAACCAGTTATGTGGCGACTTTTGTTGGAAATGCCAATATTTTAAAAGGTACTGCGCAGGAAACAGAAGCAGATATTCTCAAAGTTTCACTTGCAGGCAGTATTGTTTCTGCTGTGGCAGAAGGCAAAAAAATTGCTCCGGGTACACCAGTGACGCTGGCTGTCCGCAGTGAGAATATGATTTTTGATGAGACTTGCCAGAGTGGTATGGAAGCGGTTGTTGTTGAAAAGAGTTTTGCAGGCGGACTTCTTCGTGTTGTGTTGAAGCTTGCAGATGGAACAGAAGTTATTGCAAACAGACATGGAATTGATGCCGGTGTGCAGCCGGGACAGAAAGTTACCTGTCATTTTGATGCTGAGAATGCGGTTCTGGTTGATCTTCCGTTTGAGACAGAAAGCGGGGCGGCAGTATGAAGAAACATAAATCCGGCTCTGTCTGGATGATCCTGCCGTTGTATATCTTTACGATCATTTTTGTTGCAGGCCCGCTGCTTTATATGGTGGCATTAAGCTTTGCACAGCCAAAAGCAGGTCATGGTGTGGAGTGGGCGTTTACACTCGCAAATTATAAAAAAATTCTTGATCCGGTCTATATGAAAACATTCACCGGTTCTTTCCAGCTTGCTGTGACCAGTACGATCATTATCTGTCTGATCGGTTATCCATTTGGCTATTTTATGGCGAAGCTTTCTGAACAGTGGAAAAAACGTGCTATGATCTTTCTGATGCTGCCGTTCTGGGTCAATTCCTTGATTCGTCTGTATGGCTGGATGATCATTTTACAGACAAAGGGGCTTCTGAATCATGCCCTTAAGAGCCTTGGACTGATCGAGAAACCTTTGCGTATCTTGTACAGCTATCCGGCAATCGTGATCGGTATGACTTATGTGCTTCTTCCATTTATGATCCTGTCTGTATATTCCAGCGCAGAAAAATTGGACTGGTCACTGGTGGAAGCTGCGAGAGATCTGGGGGCGAGCCCCTTTAAAGCTTTCTGGACGGTTTCTTTTAAACTGACACTTCCGGGACTGCTATCCGGTGTGATTCTGACATTTGTTCCATCTATGGGACTGTTTTTCATAGCAGATATCCTTGGTGGAAATAAGATCGTTCTTGTCGGAAGCCTGATCCAGGAACAGATGACAAAAGGAAACAACTGGCCGTTTGCAGCGGCGCTGGCAGTTGTCCTGATGATCCTTACAACACTGATGATCATGCTGTATCGAAAAGTAACAAATGCAAAAGAATTGGAGGGTGTGGGATGAAAAAAAAGAATTCAAGGCTCTCCGGGTTTTATCTTGGACTGATTTTTGTACTGATGTATCTGCCGATTGCGGTAGTTATCGTATTTTCATTTAATGAATCAAAACTTCCTGTTCGATTTACAGGATTTTCACTGAAATGGTATCAGGAGCTGATTCATGATGATGCCATGCTGGAAGCGCTGGGAAACAGCCTTTTTCTGGGTGTGGTGAGCTGCCTGGTATCTGCTGTGATCGGCACCCTGGGTGCAGTAGGACTTTCCAGGATCCACTGGAAAACAAAAGGGGTGATGGAGTACATTTCCATTCTGCCTCTGATGATCCCGGAGATCATTCTGGGAATGGTACTGATGGCATTTTTCTATATGCTGAACCTGCCATTTGGAATGCTGACACTTCTGATCGGACACACGGTTTTCTGCGTGCCCTATATTTTAATGGAAGTAAAAGCACGGCTTGT
>OLVW01001941.1_pt1 | contig 16107 bp, 10 predicted proteins | sample 1673301 | NCBI WGS metagenome assembly OLVW01 (sample SAMEA3178941, study PRJEB25190) | human gut metagenome
TTTGATTTTCTTTTTCTTCAGATACTTCAAATTCAAAGTCATTTGCAAGATTGAATCCCGTAGGGGCAAGATCTTCATGTAAAATATACTTTTTACCTTCAACAAGACCTGTTGCATAATGTTCTTTGCCATCAGAAATCCACTCATCAATGATATTTCCAAATTCATCTCTTATTTGCATAGATGCACCAACGACTTCATCGCCACCAGCAGTTGTTTTGGAAACCTTTACCTGTTTATCTTTCATATTGACTTCTTGATTGACTTTTTCTTCTGTAACTGTAAATTCTATATCTGTTGCTTTGACATAATCTTCTGGAGTTACTATTTCTGAAAGAATATAAGTTTTTCTTTCTTCTAATCCTTTGATCTTATGATCTTCTTTTCCTGAAATCCATTCATCAACTATTTTATCTGTTTCTTTTTCTTTAACAGTAATCGTAGCTCCTTCAACTTCTTTTTCGCCAGTTACATCTGTTTTAGTGAAAGACACCTGTTTATCTTGCATTACTAATGTTTGATCCTCATCTTCACCAGCAGTAAATTCAATCTCTTTTGCTTGAACATATTCTTCAGGAGTTTTTGTTTCTCTTAAGATATATTTTTCACCAGTAACAAGTCCTTGAACTCTGTGAGTTGTTTCATTACCATCAAGATCAATATTAGAATAAGTAGTAATACCATCTTTAACTTGCATAAAAGTATAGTCATCATGATCTTTACTTTTAGCAATACTGAACATAACCATAGAATCTTCTTCATCCATGTATGTTCCTTCAGCTTTACCATTTTCTTCTAATTGAGATTTGATATCTTTATCAATGTCTAGGATATGTTTTCCAGTTACCCATTGGTCAACGATATCTTTAGTTTTTTCTGATACGATAGATAAAGTTGCTTCTTTTACAGCTTTACCATCTACATCCGTTTTATTGACTTCCGTAACTGTATCAACCATTTCAACTGTCTGATTTTCTTTTTCTTTTGTAACTTCAAAAGTGAAATCATTTGCAAGATTGAATCCTAAAGGAGATAAATCTTCGTGCAATGTATAAGTTTTACCTTCTTCTAATCCGTTAGCAATATGAGATTTTCCTTCACTGTACCATTCATCAATGATGTTTCCGTCTTCATCAATAATTTGCATATGAGCACCAGTGACTTCTTCACCGCCAACAGTTGTTTTTGAAACAAATACCTGTTTGTCTTTCATAGTAACTTTTTCAAGTTCACTAGAATTTTTAACAGTGAATTTAATATCTGTTGCTTTTACATAATCTTTAGCTGTAACAGTTTCAGATAATGTATAAGTCTTACCAACAACAAGACCTTCGATTGAATGTACTTTACCATCAGAAGTCCATTGATCTACTACATTTCCATCTTCATCAGTAATAGTCAATTGAGCACCTTCAACTTCTTTGTCTCCAGTAACATCAGTTTTGTTGAATTCAAAGTCAGTTGTTTTGTTTTCTACATCAAATGACTTAATGTAATTTTTTGTAGTGAAATCAGATTGTTTGAATACGGCATCATATTGAGCTGTATCTAATACGCAACCATCTAAAGTTTTAACTTCCTGAAGATAATATGAAGCTCCCTTCGTACTCATTGGCAGATTAGAAATATCTAAATGTCCATCTAAAGAAAGGGCATAGATACCATTTCTAACTTCACTTCCTGTATTGACAATAGCTCCTGAGTTTTCAGTTGTAATGACAGAATCCTTTTCAAACATCAAAGAGCCGTCAATCGAACTATAAATATCTTCTTTTGCCTTCAATACAAATTGGATTTTAGACAGATCCGAACGATCTACCAAATCTGTATCTGTATCTAAATCCATGACCGTTTTATTAAGTTTGATTTCTCCTTTAGGCTGTCTGTTTCTGATCTTTACTTCAACGATTGGATCAGCGTCTTCATCCACATCATAGTCATAGGTACTTGATATAACGAATTCAACTGGTTTTTCAAGATCAAGAAAACCTTTTGGTGTCTTGATTTCTTCAATCGTATATGTTCCTGCATTGAGCATCAATGGAAGAGTTACTGTTCCTTTTTCAACAACAGGAATGATTTCATTATCTGAATTTGTGGTAAAGGTATCTACCTTCGTACCCGATACTTTCTGAACGACATAGTTTCCTTGAGCATCTTTGATTTTAAAAGAAGCACTATTAAGAGTTACTTTCTTTCCAGTATCTTCATCTACCTTTACAAGCTTGACATAGGATGCAAAAGGTTTATTGTTGACACTTACAAGTTTGACTTGTTCGAGTTCATTGTACTCTGAAGAATCCTTAGTAACTGAAACAGTAAAATCAGGTGCTGTCATATAATCCTTAGGTGTCTTTGTTTCTCTTACTAGATATTTACCATAAGGAAGATAGTCAGTAATGGCACGACCGTTTTCATTAGTCGTAATGACAGCATAGGTTTTAGCATTGTCCCAGCCAACATTGTCTACTTCTGTTTTAAGTTTCCAAGTAAACTCTGCACCCTGCAATCCTTTAACGACTCCAGAGATTCCTTCTCTTTCACCGCTTTTAAACAATTGAATACGTTGTTTTTTGACCTTTTCTTGAACGATCATCTGATTGGCATCATTTCCAAACTGTAATTTAGCTCCGTGATACTGTTCATTGATCTGTGCAACATATTTTCCATCAATTACAGATGAAGTCGTACCTGAAGCTGTATCTGTAACATTTAATTTGGCACCCTTTAAGAAATATCCTTCAGGTGCTTTTGTTTCTTCAATGGAAATAGTTCCTAGAGGTAAAGTAGCCATACCATTTGTATTTGTATATAATGCATCGCTTCTATCTTTAATATAACTTCCTGTAATATTAAATCCTGCCACATAAACTTTTTTACCATTTGAATAAGTCACTTGTTTTGTCTGCAATACCCAAGTACGCGTTGCCTTTGATGGAAGATTGTCCTTTGTATAGAATCCATCATAATACTTTACAGTAAATTCTGCACCTGCAAGGTTGGCACCTCCCTGAGGATCAAGCGTTTCTGCATCATTTTTTACAATTGTTAGTGCAACAGGGTCATTCTTTGGCTTTTCTGTTACGTTTGTCGTTACAGTCTGACCTCTTGTGACAGTTACACCATGAGAAGTCTGATCCACATCATACCCCTTACTGGCAGAGATTTCTTTTACAGTATATTTACCTTCTAAAAGAAGTGATGATTTTGCATAGCCATTGACATCTGTAGTCAATTCTTGAACAAGACTGTCACCTTCATAGATTCCATACTTGGCACCTTCCAAAGAATAAAGTCTGCTGTTGTTTGTCATATCAGGATTGGCAGACGTTTTCTTTAAATCAATATAGCCAAATCCCATCCATTCAACAGAATATTTTAATGTATCAGCTGTTTCCTGATACCATGAACCATGTGTCTGACTCGCACCGTTTCCATCACTGATTGCTAGGGCACAGAATTTTCCTTTGGCAGATGAAGTAAGATTGCCACTTTGATAGTTGCTTAACGGATTCGTTGCAGGAGTTGTCAAATAGAATGATTGACCTCCATATACGGTAGCCGTTCCACCTGTCTTTGTATTGGATGTTCCCGCAATATGAATCGTTACATTGTTTTGTAATGGAAGCTGTACAGATTCACTGGAACTTGCATTGAATTTTACAGTATTTGTCTTTTGTAGGCTGTTTGCCTTGTCATAAGTTGCTGTAAATTTTGCCGTATTTCCTGTAGAGAAATTGGCACCGTTTGATGGATCAGGCAACTGTTCAATGCCTCGATATATATTCATGAGATTTGTACCATAGCTTCCACCAAATGTTTGATTGAATAATTCTTCGCTGAAGCCGTTCCAGTCACCACTGTAGGCACCGCTTAAAAAGATATGTGTCAACAGATATTTGACATCATCATTTGAAAGATAGCTGTCATCTGGACATACAGCAGTTTTCAAATCATGATCTGGCCCAAAAACATCCCATGCGGCTGGTCCTCCAAATCCATAATATAACAGCTTTCTAACCATTGAATTATTTTCAATAACTGAAGCCGTATAGTTTCCTGCCGATGGTGTTTTTTTAGAAGATTCAAGACAGTACGACCACTGACCGTTATACTTGCATGAATAAGTAGACCACTGTTTTAATGATGCTATTTTACGCCCCCACCATTTAGGATACTTAATATTTTTTACTCTTGTAAATTCATGGGGGACATTTCCATCCCAAGCATTGACCTTTGTGTTTCCTGCAGAAAAACACATAGAAAGGATCATTGTCATAACCATGAATATTTTTCCAAGTTTATTAAATACTCTTCTTCTATTCATCAGAATAGTTTCCTCCTTCATAAATAAATTTACATCTTATCGTATCTGCCACACTGAAGGAGTGTATGGCTAGATACGATAAAAATATCGATATTTTACTGATACAAGTTTCAATATCAGTGTTACTTCTCTAAGCAGGTTTTTATGATTGATAAAGCAATCGACCTTTGAACATTAAAAAAGACAATCTTTCGATTGTCTTATGGGTAGAATACCCATTTATAAATATGAACTTTTATCATTGAACTTTCTCCCTTCAAAAATAAAAGATGGAACATGTTCCATCTATGTAAAAAGGGCAATCATCCGATTATCCTTGTCTTTATTCATTTTTTATTTGACTGCACCGCATGAGCATTTATATCCCGTAGTGACCGTTTCATCATAAGCTTGTCTGACTACAACAGTTTCATCGTAGGCTTCCCTAACAGTAACTTGTTTAGTCCCAACGAAGACATCTTTAGATTCATAAGAATGTCCAAACTCTGAACTATGAATATCTGCACTTTCTCCACCATATTTTCCAAAGTCTTTCCCGCATACTTTACATACAATATGTTCTTCGTAAACAGGTTTATTTTCTACAACAGCATCATGATGTACCGTCTTTGTTTCAGCGTCATGATGAACTGTCTTTGTGATAGGAATAATGTAGTTATGCGTATGAGCTGATGGTTTAGATGTATTGTTTGAACTGTTTCCACCGTTGTTTGATGTATTGGTATTAGAATTAGATGAACCACTAGAACTGCTTGATGAAGCAGGTGTGCTTGTTCCACTGTTTGATGCTGGTTTTGTATTTGTCGCATCATTCTTGACCGTTCCTTTATTTGAAACAGGTGATGTAGATGCTACTGCATCAGTTTTGGAAACTTGATCACTTGCTTTTTTTGTAACAACAGTCTTCTTATTCCCATTTTCATCAGTTACTACTTCAGTAACAGCAACTTCGCCATCGGAAACAGCAGGGGCTTCAACAACATTGACTTTTAATTTCTTTGATGCCTTATTCTTATATTTATCTTGAATAGAAACTTTCAAATCATAGCTTCCAATTGTATTGACATCTACTTTAGATGTATCGATCTTCCAATCCTTGACATCACTGTAATCGGTAGCTTTTAAAAGCTCACTGAAATTAAAAGCAGAAAGATCTGTATATTGAATGACATCAATACTGTCAGGTGCTGTAATTTCAGGTGCTGTTGTATCTTTTACAGTTACTTTTACAGTAGCTTTTTCTTTGCCATAGGTAAAGTTAATTTCATAGTTACCAACTTTTGGATAGTCTTTTTCTTCTTTCGATACAACATTTCCATTTTCATCCTTATTTGTTACAGTAACGTACTTAAGATTATCTTTTTCTTTTGTATCTTTAATGATCTTATCTAGATTATCAACTTTATTTGCATCCAAATAATCAGCAACATTAGTTGAAACTTTTTGACCAAGTTCAGCATCCACTTCATTTGATGTTAAGACTAGATTTTTAGAACCGTTGTTATTTAGAATGACTGCACCAGCACACCCGATAACTAAAACACCTGCTAAACAACCAGCAACTATTTTTTTCTGTTTTGTATCTAAATATTTTTCAATAAAATTTTGTTTTTTTGTTTCCATATTTCCACTCCTTTGAATTTTTAATCTATTTCTAAGATGGAACTAGTTCCATCGCTCTTTTCTAAATGAATAGGACTTACATAATCTATATGTAGGAAAATTATAAATGCTACTGTTTTACATATTTGTCCTGAAGGATAATAGACTTAATACCGACAATAACATTCCATATTGATTGATGCCTGTTTTTTTCAATCAGGTCTTACATAAGCAATTACAATTCTATCATCTTTCTATCGGAAGGGAGTATTTTTTAATAACACCAATTAACACCTGAATTATATTCCTTAACTGTAATGATGGAACAAGTTCCACCTCTCAACTACAATTCTATACTATCATTTTAACACGTCTATTTTTAAAATCTATTGACTTTTTTGTGTAATTCTATTAGAACTATTTTCATAAGAAAAAGATGAAAGTACAGCCATATTCCATCTTTTTTGATTAGGGTTTACATAATTAAATATTTGTTATCTTTTGTTAAAAATCAAACCGTAAAAGACAATTCTGATGAAATATCTGGGGATAATCCTAATATTGTCAAAATTCAAATAGTTTAAATAATGCCAATATAAATTGTTTTGATTGTTTAAAAAATTTATTTCATTGCACCACAAGAACATTTATAGCCTGTAGTAACCGTTTCATCATGGGCTGGTGTTGATGCTTTAGCTGTATTGTTTGAATCGCTATTTGTATTAGAGGTGTTCGTATTGCTTGAACTGTTTCCACTATTGATAGAATTTAATTGCTTGATCCAGATGAATTGTTGCTAGGAGCAAGTGTACTACTTCCAGAGTTTGTTGTTGGTTTTGTGTTAGTCGTATCACCCTTAGCAGTTCTTGTATTAGATACAGGTGATGTAGACGCTATTGCATCAGTTTTAGAAACTTGATTGTTAGATTTTTTAGTGATAACAATTTTCTTATTTCCATTTTCATCAGTAAAAACTTCAGTAACTGCAACTTCACCATTGGATACATTAGGAACTTCTCTTACATTGACATCCAAAGTCTTTGTAGCTTTATTCTTGTATTTATCTTGAATAGAAACCTTCAGTTTATAAGTTCCAACTGTATTCACATCAATTTTAGATGTATCAACGATCCAATCTTTAACATCACTATAATCTATAACCTCTAACAGCTCATCAAAACTGAATGTTGATAAATCCGTATATTGAAAAATATCAATACTAGTAGGCGCTTTAATTTCCGGTTTTGTTGTATCTTTGACAATTACTCTTATTGTAGCCACTTCATTTCCGTATATAAAATGCATTTCATAATTACCAACTTCAGGATAGTCTTTTTCCTCTTTAGAAATAACTTTTCCATTTTCATCTTTATTGATAACCTTCACATACTTTAAATTATCCTTTTCCTCAGTTTCTTTAATGATTTTTTTAACAACTTTATTACTTAGCTTATTTTTATCTAAATAGCTATCTATATTAGTCGATACAGTTTGCCCCAATTCAACATTGATTGTATCAAATTTAAGTATTAATTCACTTTGTTGAAAATCACAAAATATTAGCTTTACAGCTCCCACAACCAAACCAACCACTATAATAATTCTTAATTTTTTTCTTGTTTTTAAAACTATAAACCGCTTGAAAAATTCTTCTATTTTTCTTTTCACAATATAATCCTCCTCATTTTAAATAATGAATAGATATAAAAAGAGTAATCGAATAGGGAAAACTTTCAATAAATTTTCCCTTTCACACCACCGTACGTACGGTTCCGTATACGGCGGTTTAATTAAATTTCAATTTATGTCTTATTAAATAATAATCAGAACAGCTAACCAATCCATTGTTGGTTAGCCTTTGTTTTGATATTGCCCTCACTACACATGTTTTGGTCGTTACAAACTGATAGTGGTCTCCCATGTATGCTGTTTGTCTTGCCAAATTATGGTTGACTCCTAATTTTCTTAACCAATGATATCTTCCGCTTGGTACTTTCCATTGTTTCCACAATATCACTCTTAATCTTGTTCGTAGGTGTGCATCTATTTTCATCATAACTCCTTGCATATCCCCAATGGCATAGTAATTTATCCATCCTCTAATCACTGGATTCAATTGTCCAACCCTTGTTTTAAAACTCATATTCTTTCTTCTACAAGTTAGCTGTTTTAGTTTTCTTTCAAAACTTTTAACTGAATCTTTGTGTGGTATACTTCTCCATGTTTTGGTTTGTTGCTTGTAATAGAACCCAAATCCTAGATATTTCAAATTATCCGGTTTGGTAATATGCGTCTTTGTCATATTGACCTTTAATCCTAATTTCTTTTCAATCCAGTTCGTGATTGTTCGCATTACTCTTTTGGCACTTGCTTCACTTTTGACCGCTATGACGCAATCGTCCGCATATCTTACAAAGTGGAGTCCTCTTGCTTCTAGTTCCTTATCCAGTTCATTGAGCAGTATGTTTGAAAGCAACGGCGAAATATTTCCACCTTGCGATGTCCCTTTGTTTGTTGCTTCATATCGTCCCTTTGACATCACTCCTGCTTGTAGATATTTCCTTATTAAGGATTCTACATCTCCATCATTGATAATATTATGCACATAGCTCATAAGTTTATCATGAGGCACATTGTCAAAGAACTTTTCTAGGTCTATATCGACTATCCAAATATAATCTTCATTTAAATAATCTAGAAGTTTGAGAATTGCCTTTTCACAACTTCGATTTGGTCTGAAACCATAACTGTAATCACTAAAATAAGGTTCGCATATTGGTTCTAATTTTTGCACCATCGCCTGTTGGATAATCCTATCCATAATAGTTGGTATGCCTAGTTTTCTAATCCCACCATTAGGCTTCGGTATTTCAACCCCTTTGACTGGTTGGGGCCGATAATTTCTTGTTTTAATTTGGCTTTTGATATTCTTCCAGTTTTGATTAACGTAATCTTTGATTTCTTCAACTGTTACACCATCTACTCCACTTGCCCCTTTATTAGAAATTACTTTCCTGTAAGCAAGGAGCATATTTTCCCTGGATAGAATTTCATTCAATAATTTAGACATAACTTGTGTGCTCTTCTCCTTTCCGCTTTCTAATACTAGGTTCTAGGTTTATATACATTTTGATTCAAATACGCTTCATCTACTTTGTACTGTCAAACACGTATTAGAAACATACATTCATTTTGCACTATTTAATCATTCAGGCCTTCAGTATACTGTCCATACCTACTATGCCGTCTGCTGACTTCTCACTATTCGTTGTTACTACTTTGTCGCTAGTGAGACCTCACGGGATAAGTTATACATCTTTCCTCGTTTACCCACTGGATTTACACATTAAGATTACGGTTGCCTTTTGGACTTTATTGTATTTAGCCAATTTATCCTCTTAATACGCCTCATTATCCAGTTCATGTTCTTTGGGCCACGATTTCGCTATTGCTTCCTCTCTCCCACACCTCACGATGTGAAACTTGCAAGTCGCTATATGATTCGTCGACAACTACGCTCATGAAGGACTTTCACCTTAGATGTAAGACATGCCCGTCATACTAAAAAAAGCAATCTTTCGATTGCTTAGTTAATTTTTACAATTGTATATCCATTTTCTTTGAATTTATCAACAATCATTTGAATATGCGCTTCACCATTTGTTTCACAAGTAACCCTTAATTCCACTTCTGAAAAACGTGCAAAGTTTTTAAATTGGTTATGTTCAACACCAATAACATTTGCATTACATTCATTTAATAATCGAGATACAATTTCTAATTGTCCTGGAATATCAGGTAATTGTACAGAGAATGTTAAGATTCTACCCCTTGAAATAAGTCCTTTATTGATCATTGAAGAAATTGTCATTACATCCATATTTCCACCAGAAATAAGTGATACAACTTTTTTACGTTTACAATGTAATTTCTTTAATGCTGCAAGTGATAAAATACCAGATCCTTCAGCAATTAATTTATGTTTTTCAACAAGTATCAAGAACGCTTCCATTAGTTCATAATCACTTACCGTAACAATTTCATCAACATATTTTTTAATATACTCAAATGGTGTTTCTCCAATTTGTTTAACCGCTGTCCCATCAGCAATTGTACTTACTTCACTTAACTTAACAAGTTGATCATCTTCAACTGCCGCTAACGCACTTGCAGCTCCTTCTGGTTCAACCCCTACAATTTTAACAGATGGATTAATTTGTTTTGCTGCACAAGCAATACCAGAAATCAATCCTCCACCACCAATAGGTACAAGAATATAATCAACATCTGGAAGTTCTTCCATAATTTCTAAAGCAATTGTTCCTTGTCCTTCCATAACATCTTCATCATCAAAAGGATGAACAAAAGTATAACCTTCAGATTTTTGTAATTCTACTGCTTTTTCATAAGCTTCATCATAAGCTTCACCATATAAAACAACATCAGCTCCATGTGCTTTTGTTGCATCCACTTTAATTAAAGGTGTATGTGCTGGCATACAAATTGTTGCTTTGACCCCTAATTTTTTTGCTGCATAAGCTACACCTTGTGCATGATTTCCAGCCGAAGAAGCAATCAACCCTTTTTTCTTTGCTTCATCATCTAATTTCATAATTTTATTGTAGGCACCTCTAATTTTGAATGCTCCTGTTTTTTGTAAGTTTTCAGGTTTGATATATACATCATTACCGCTTTCTTCAGAAAATGCTTCACTATGTATTAAATGAGTTGGTAAGATGACTTCATCAACTCTTTTTTTAGCCGCTTGAAAATCTTCTAATTTTAACATTTTAAATTCCCTCCGTATTAGTATTCCCATTATATCATTTATCTTCGATAAAACAATTATTTTGTTTTAATTTGGTTTGTCATTTCATCATAAAAATAATCATTTTCATCTAATCTTTTTAAGAACTCATCTTCTTTTAAATCATAAATAGAAAGAACATGTACTAATTTCATGTCATCGTCTCTTAATTTCATATTGATCATACTTACTAACATATGAATATCTTTTGTCATTTTTCCACTCCTTGTACTTCATCTACTTTTAGATGTTACCATTATACATCATTTTATTTCTTTTTTTGTCTCAAATTTGTTTCATTTTCCTCTTTTTTATTGTATAAAGTCGATTATTTTTTATCATATTAAATATTTATTATTGATTTTATTTATAAATTATACTATACTGTAACCAAGTCAAAAGCAATGACAAGGAGAGTAGTATTTTTACGAAACTTAAGCGAGCTAGAAGATGGTGTGAGTCTAGTAGTGAACAAAAATATGAAGAACACCTTTGAGCTGTCTACCGAAAGCAAAAGCAAGTAGGCTAGAACGTTTCTAGTTATGTTACAACTAGCGGGTATCGAGTACTCTTAGAAGTATTTTCCGTACCATGTATATCTTTTGGATTTATATGTTACACGATACTCGCACATTCTGTGCGATTTTTTAATTATAAGGGGGATATTAAAAATGTGTGGTTTTTTAGTCGTAGGAAGTGAAGAATTTAAATTACAGGAATTTAATGATGCTTTAGATAAAGCCGCTTATCGTGGTCCTGATCATCAACATATCTCTGTAAGTAACGGGATTACTTGGGGATTTAACCGTTTGTCAATTATGGATTTATCAACAAATGGAAATCAACCTTTTGTTTACAAAGATTGTACTTTAGTATGTAATGGAGAAATATATAACTATCCAGAATTAAAAAATAAATTATCAAAAGAGTACACTTTTAAATCAGGAAGTGACTGCGAAGTTTTAATTCCTCTTTATGATCAATATGGAATTGAAATCTTATGTAAATATTTAGATGCAGAATTTGCGATGGTTCTTTATGATACCAAAACAAAACAGCTTATAGCCGCAAGAGATCCAATGGGAATTCGTCCAATGTTCTATGGTTATAGTAAAAAAGAACATCAAATTTGTTTTGCTTCAGAAGCAAAAACTTTATTTGATCTATGTGATGATATTATGCCTTTTCCACCAGGACATTATTATTTAGATGGACAATTTATTTGTTATAACGATTTAAGTGATCCTAAAACAATTGTTGATGATGATTTAGAAACAATTGCGAAAAACTTAAAAACAAAACTTGAAAAAGCCGTTGAAAAAAGATTTATGTCAGATGCTCCAATTGGTTATTTATTAAGTGGTGGCCTTGATTCTTCTCTTGTTTGTGCCATTGGACAAAGATTATCTAACCAACCAATCCGTACTTTCGCTATTGGAATGGAAAGTGATCCAATCGATTTAAAATATGCTAAACAAGTTGCCGATTATTTAGGAACTGAACATACTGAAGTCATTATGAACAAAGAAGATTTATATCAACATTTAAAAGAAGTTATTTACCATCTTGAAACATTTGATATCACAACCATTCGCGCAAGTATGGCTATGTATATTTTATGTAAATATATTCATCAAAATACAGATATTAAGGTTATCATGACTGGCGAAGTTTCTGATGAACTTTTCGGATATAAATATACAGACTTTGCACCAAATCCAAAAGCATTTCAAGAAGAAGCAAGCAAAAGAATTAAGGAACTTTATATGTATGATGTTTTAAGAGCAGATCGTTGTATCTCTGCCCACGCTTTAGAAGGACGCGTTCCTTTTGCAGATGTAGACTTTGTTGATTATTCTATGTCTATTGACCCTGCAAAAAAAATGAATGTTTACAATAAAGGTAAATACTTATTACGTCATGCTTTTGAAGAAACAGATTATTTACCACACGATATTCTCTTTAGAGAAAAAGCTGCCTTCTCAGATGCCGTAGGTCATTCAATGGTTGATTACCTAAAGGATTTAGCCGATGAAAAATACAATGATGAAGATGTTTTAAAGGCAAAAGAAAAATACTCATACTGTACACCATTTACAAAAGAATCATTAATGTACCGTGATATTTTTGAATCATTCTTCCCACAACAAGGAAAATGGATCAAAGATTTTTGGATGCCAAATAAAGGATGGGAAAACTGTGATGTGGATGATCCAAGTGCCCGTGTTCTAAAAAACTATGGAGATTCTGGAAAATAAAAAGAATGGATTAGTCTTCTTGACTAATCCCATTTTTATATTCTATAAATATTTTTTCGAGTTCTCTTAAAAAATAATGTGATGTTTTTTGATTTCTTTTTTTTGGTCCTTTAACATGGTTATTTTGTTTTCTTGAAATATGTCCTAAATAACGAGACATCAATAGATTATTGATATTATCTTCACTAATTCTTTTACCTGAAACATGTAATACAAGAGCTTCTTTTAATAAAGCAAGACTTGCTAATCCATAATCTTGACTAATCAACAAATCACCAGCTTGTATGTAAGATAAAATCATTTGATCCACACTATCTTTCCCTACTTCACATCTTACAATGCAAATGCGTTCATCTTCAATATCATGAGCAAAATCAATAAATAAAAATGTTTCTATTTCATAATGTAAAGCAAGTTCAATAACTTCTTTTCGATTTGGGCAAGCATCACCATCAATTAATAACCGCATACGCCACTTCCAATGAGGACAAGCATCGCCAAAACACCACCAATGAAGCCTCCTAAATGTCCTGTTTTAGATACGCTTTTATCTACAAGAGTAAAGACAACATTAATTGCTATGACAGCCATAAAGTTTTTTAAAATCATAAGATAAGGTCCTTTAAAAACCACACCAAGTGTTACAATCGACCCTAAAAAGCCATAGAAAATACCACTTGCTCCTAAAGTAATTGTATTTTGATAACGTACATCTTTTTTACTGTAAAGATAAGTCACAATATAAGAAGCAATTCCCGAAACCAGAATTAAATAAATATAAGGAAATGGCCCTAAAAGTCTTTCAAAAAAAGTACCGCCTAAATAATACAGTGCATAACAATTCATAAAAAGATGAATAAAATCAACATGTACAAAATTTGCAGTTAAAAAACGCCAATATTCTTGTTTATATTCAATCTTTGCTGGATAAAACGCCCCATATTTAATAGCTAAACTACTTTTATCATCACTTTGATCAATAAAATTGATTACAACATAAATTCCAATGCATATTAATAACATTCCTATAGTAATTATCACGATTTCTTCTCACTTTCATTTTTTATAACTTCAACTTTTCTAGTTCTTTGAATATTATTTCCTTGACTATTTGTAATAGAATAAATCACTTCATATGTACCAACTTCATCGGTATTCACCGTGTTCTTTAAAATCTTAATTTGATGCGTAATATCATTTCCATTACCATCACTGGCACTGACACCTTCCATGATATCAAAGCGCGTTCCTTGAACAACCTCAACATCATTAATTCCTTCTAAAGTCGGATGATTTCCTAAATGTCCAACCACAATTTTTGCGCGTAATTTCGATGCTTGGTTTCCTACAACATCCTCTACAACAATATCAACAATATAAGAACCTTTTTTATTAAATTGTAGTGTTTCTGTTTTACTTCCATCTTCTTGTAAGAAATAAGCTATCGTATCTGATTGGTCTTCTACTTTATCAATTAAATTCAATGCTGCAATCTTTTCATTGACATTGATATTAAAAACAACTTGTTTCAACGTAAAAACCGGTTTTGTAGTATCTTTTATTTTAATATAAAATGGAAGTTCAACACCTGCATAAGTTGCTGATACTTTATACAAACCAATTTCATTTTTTAAATTAGAGAAATTAAGTTTTACTTCATTAATAACACTTTCATTGGCATTGACATAATCCGCGGGATTGTTCGAGATAACAGATCCATATTCATATTCAAATATATCTCTTTTCAATGTCACTGGTGTGATATTTAAAGCAAGAATTGTAAAAAGAGTGCTGGCAACAACAAAAAAACCTAAAACAACACTGATGATTTTCTTTTTCATTATTTGTGTCATTATCTCACTCCTTTCCCTATCATTATATCATCTAATTGTGACATTTTTGTGAAAAGTACCATACTTTTGTAAAATATCTTATTCCTTCATTAAAAAAAAAGCAATAGCAAACGCTTATCAGGTAAAAAAATACAAAAAAGGATAAGAAATTTGCTTATCCTAATCGTTTTAATACTTTATCTTTTCCTAATAATTCCATAGAAGCTGCTAAATCTGGACCATGCATAATACCAGTTGTCGCAATACGTAAAGGCATATATAACATTTTTCCTCTTGCTTTTGCTTCTTTTTGAGTTGCTTTAATACAAGCAAAGATTTGATCCTGTTTAAAATTTTCTTCAGCTAATTCTTCAACCTTAGATTTAAATACAGCTAATGTATTTGGAATAGCTTCATCTTTCATAAATTCAACTGCTTCTTCTTCTAAATGAATTTCATCTTCAAAGAATAGTTTAACTTGTTCAACAATTTCTTCACCACAAGAAATATGATCTCTATGCACTTCTACTAATTTTTCAATCCATTCTTCACTTTTATCGCTTAAATCATAAGCTTCTTGTAAAAATGGCAAACATAATTTTGTTAATTGTTTTGTATCTAATTTTTTAATATATTGGCTATTGATCCATTTTAATTTATTTATATCAAAAATAGCCCCAGACTTAGAAATACGTTTTACATCAAATGCTTCAATTAATTCATCTAATGAGAAGATTTCTTGTTCACCTTCAGGTGACCATCCAAGTAAAGCAATGTAATTTAAGATTGCTTCATTTAAGAAACCTTTATTAATTAAATCTTGATAAGATGCATCCCCATTACGTTTCGATAATTTATGTTTTTCATCTTTCATAACAGGTGGACAATGGATATATGATGGTACATCCCATCCAAATGCTTGGTAGATTAAATTATATTTAGGTGTTGAAGATAAATATTCATTTCCTCTTACAACATGAGTGATGTTCATTAAATGATCGTCTACGATATTTGCGAAGTTATATGTTGGATAACCATCACTTTTTAATAAAACACCTTCAGCAAGTCCCGCGTTTTCTACTTCAATATGTCCATAAACTTCATCTTCAAAAGAAGTAATTCCTGTACTTGGAATTGTTGAAAATATGTCTTACTTTGAATGTCCTGACTGCGGTAAGAAACATGAAATCTTTGGAAAGAGCCATATTGATGAGATTGCTGCACAACATGATATTAAGGCGGTTGCTAAGCTTCCGATAAATCCTGAGGCAGCATCAAAAG
>OLVW01001947.1_pt1 | contig 16087 bp, 16 predicted proteins | sample 1673301 | NCBI WGS metagenome assembly OLVW01 (sample SAMEA3178941, study PRJEB25190) | human gut metagenome
GTGCAGAAAGCTGCTAAGATGCCTATTGTATGTTGGTCAGTTGACACATTGGACTGGAAGACTAAAAGCAAGAAGAAAACAGTTAAATCTATAATGGACAGTGCAAAGGATGGACAGATAATTCTTATGCATGACATTCATAGCTGGTCAGTGGATGCAGCAATAGAAGCCATTCCAAAGCTTCAGAAGAAAGGATATCAGATAGTAAGTGTATCAGAAATGGCAGAGGCTAAGGGTGTAAAGCTTAAAAAAGGTCAGCCATATTTTGAGTTTGAATAAATTTAATAATAATGTAGATATTAATAAAGCGGAGCATAAAGTGCTTCGCTTTATTTTTTAGAATTTGCGATGGATGGCTTTATAAGAAAAAATTGAATTTGATGAATAACAAATAACGTCTTTAAGAATATATAGTTTTCAGGGGGCTTTATGAAAAAAATAAACATTTATACGGATTTGGCATTAGAGGAAAGAGAACGATTTAAAAGAAATATTGAAATTAGTGGAGTAAAAATAGACAAAAATTACAATAAAGAATTATTTATGACAACAACAGATGTGGAAATATTTAATGAAAATGGCGCAAAGTCCATGGGAAAGCCTATAGGAAGTTATGTTACAATGGAAACAAGACTTTTTAAGGAAGATGATTTGGAGAGGCAAAATATTTTTGCAAAAGAGATAGCAAATCATATGGAAGAGATGACTAAGAATCAAAACATAAAAAAAATCCTTATAGTGGGTCTTGGAAATTCAAAGGCTACGCCTGATTCATTGGGACCAAAAGTTGCCGAGCAGATTGAAATTTTGCCTAATGTGTACTGTTTGGCTCCGGGGGTGTTGGCTCAGACCGGTATGGAAACTTTTTCAATAGTAAAAGGCATAACGGCTCAAATGAAACCGGACATTATTATTGCAATAGACTCACTTGCAGCAAGAAATGTAAGAAGAATTACAACAACAATACAGCTTACGGACACAGGGATAACTCCCGGTTCAGGAATAGGCAATCATAGAAAAGGGTTGAATAAACAATCTCTAAATACCAAGGTTATTGCCATTGGGGTTCCCATGGTTGTAAGTGGGGCAACAATTGTTAATGACACAATGGAGAAGCTTTTGGAAATACTTGCTTCTCATAACCAAAATAATAGCATTTCAAATATATTTAAGGACTACACATCTGATGAAAAATATCAGTTGTTTGAAGAACTTTTGTCGGAAGATACAGAGCAAATGTTTGTAACTCCAAAGGATATAGATGAAATTGTTGATAACTTAAGCAAAATAATTGCCAGTGGAATAAATATGTTTTGCAATGTTTTAAAATAGAAATTAATATTACAGGACCTTGTTTCATATAATTTTAAAAGTGGGACAAAGGGAGACAGGAAAAGTGCAGAAACATACAAAACATGGAATAATAAAACTGTATAAATTTAAATCGCCTGATTATATGTTTAGTGTAATTGTAAAGGCGATTATTGTTGCATTGTGTGCTTATATAACTTTTTCCTGTGTAAATATGATAACTAATAAGAAAATAAAAGTTGCCGCAAGTAAAGAATTAATGGAAACAGGAAATATGCTTGCTCAGGAGATTTTGGAAAACTCAAATATAATGACACAATATATGATATATTTGGAGAATCACAAAGATATTGCAGAGGATGCAAAAAAGAGGATTCTTACAACGGTTGTAACAGATTATATAGCAAAAAGCGAATACACTTATGACACAAGTGATCCGGCATATAGCCAGGTTATAAATATTTTGTATGAAAATATGAAAGCCGAAAATCAGATTGCAAAAAAAGAAGTGGAAACTACTGCTAAACCTGTGGAAACAACTGTTAAAAATAATGAAAAGAACAACAATAAAAAGAAGAAAAATAAGGCTATAGTTCCAATGCCTAAAAAATCGGGAAAACTTTATACGGAAAAAAATATTGGCAGTTTTAAAGAAGTAATTAACAGATTCTATACGGTAACAAATGCAACAACCATAAAAGAAAGTGATATGCCAATTAAACAGGCTTTAAATAAAGAATTTAAAATAACGGGAAACAATAAGAAACCTCAAATACTAATATATCATACTCATTCAATGGAGGATTTTTCCAACACAACAAAGGATGAGGACACAACAATTATTGGTGTTGGAAACAGACTGGCACAGATTTTAAGAGAGCAGTTTGGTTATAATGTAATACACGACAAAACAAAATATGATATAGTAAATGGTAAGTTGGACAGACACGAGGCATACACCCAGTCTAAGGCTGGGGTAAAGAAGCAGTTAAAGAAATATCCGTCAATTAGTTTGATTTTGGATATTCACAGAGACGGAGTAAATGACGGAACAAGGTTGGTTACGGAAATAAATGGAAAGAAAACTGCCCAGATTATGTTTTTTAATGGCATGTCCAGATTTAAGCTAAGTGGCGATATTGATTATTTGAAAAATCCATACAGGTTCGAAAATCTTGCCCTTGGACTCCAAATGAAAGTAAACGCAGAATGCTATTATCCGGGTTTTACAAGAAGAAATTATGTAAATGCTTATGAATATAATTTGTCCCTTGGTAAGCAGTGTATGTTAATTGAGGTTGGGGCACAGACCAATACATATCAGGAGGCAAAAAATGCAGCAGAGCCTTTGGCTGTTTTAATAAAAAAAGTACTTGGAGAATAGTTTACAAATAAGATACAATTTAATGTAAAATACAATGTGGATTAATATGTATACTGGGAGAAAATTAATGATAGAAATTTTAGTTGCAGAAGATGATGAAATGATTGCAAATTTAATAAAAATAAATCTTGTAAAGGCAGGTTATTTATGCACATGCGCATATAACGGAAAGGATGCGGCAAATCTTTTAGACAGTAAGCATTTTGATTTATGTCTTTTCGACATAATGCTACCGGAAATAGACGGCTATGAACTTTTGGAGTATGCAAAGTCAATGGACATTCCGTCTATTTTTATTACTGCAATGGGAACTACAGATAATAAGGTTAAGGGCCTTAGAGCAGGAGCAGACGACTATATTGCAAAGCCTTTTGAAGTAGTTGAAATGCTTGCAAGGGTTGAAAGTGTTCTCAGACGATACAAGAAGACAAACGACGAGTTGGTTGAAGATGATGTGGTAATTAATTTTCAGTCAAGAAGTGTAACGAAGGCAGGCAAGACTTTGGACCTTACACATAAAGAGTTTGAACTTTTGGTTCTGCTTATACGAAACAAAAATATTGCCCTTTACAGAGATGTAATATATGAAAATGTGTGGGGCAACGACTATGTTGGAGACAGCAGAACTATAGATTTACATATTCAAAGACTTAGAAGAAAACTGGACTGGGGAGACAAGATACAGTCCGTGTACAAAGTTGGATACAAGTTAGTGTGATTATAGGAGCACAAAGCAATCCATATAATCAACAATAATCAAACAGGAAAAGGTGTTAAATGAAACTTTTTTGGAAAATGTTTTTCTCACTGATTATAATTGCTACGGTTATTTTTTCTATATTTGGAGGAATATTCATAAAGTTATCATTTGATAATTCTTTAAGTAGAGAATTGTCAAGAAAGCAAAACGAGAATCAAATGTTTGTATATTCATTTGAAGCTTCAGCCTCAATGTTGTCATCGGATACTGAATATATTCAAAAAAATGACATAGAAAAAATAATTGATTCAGTCAAAAGAAGTATGGGCGAAAGCCAGATAGGAATTACAATTGTAAATCAGAAAGAAAAAGCAATATATACTGACAGCAAAATAGGAAAAAATATAAAAATCAAAGATTTAAAAGACAATAATTTTGGATACTTGATTTTTAAAAATAATGGTAGTTATTATTTGGAAACAATGTCAAAAATGACAATTGAAAGCGGAACATATTACATAAGCATTGTTAGCAGCATTAATGAAGTTTACAATGACATAAATGAAATGATGAAAAATTATAGGGTAATATTGGGAATTGCCCTTGTTGTTACCTGCATTCTTGCATATGTTTTTTCTAAAAAAATAACAAGACCAATTGAAAAGTTGTCTGATACCGTAAGTCAAATGGCAAAAGGTCAGTACGACACAAGAGCAAAGATAAAAACTGACGGTGAAGTTGGAGACTTGGTTAATAGCTTTAATATTATGGCAGACAGGCTGGAGAAGAATATTGAAGAGTTGGAAGATACAGCAAGACGACAGGAAGATTTTACGGCAGCTTTCGCTCACGAATTGAAAACTCCTTTGACTTCAATTATAGGCTATTCTGATATGATGCGTTCAATGGACCTTGAAAAAGAAGAGATTTCAGAATATTCCAATTATATATTTTTGCAGGGAAAAAGACTGGAGAAGTTGTCATTTACTTTAATGGATTTGATTTCTCTTGATAAGCAGAAAATCGAATTTAACAGAATTAGTACAGAGAAAATGTTTAATGACATTGAAAAAACTGTAGAACAAATGCTTAGGGAACACAATATCAGGTTTAAAATGTCTGTTGAACCGGCTGTGATTGTTGGAAATGAGGATTTGCTTAAGTCCCTGTTTATGAATATTATCGATAATGGCAGAAAAGCCATTTCAGGTCAGGGAATAATTGCCCTTAAGGCTATAAAAACCGAAAAAGGATACACAGTTTTCATTCAGGACAATGGCTGTGGAATGGAGAAAAGTGAAATTAAAAAAATCACTGAAGCATTTTATATGATTGATAAGTCAAGAGCAAGAAAAGAGGGCGGTGCAGGCATAGGAATGTCCCTTTGCAAAAAGATTGTAAGCATACATAATGCTAAGTGGAGTGTTAGAAGTAAACCAGGAAAAGGTACGATAATAAGTATTGTTTTTCAGGAAGGACAGAACTAAATGAAGAAAAGAATATTACCTGTGGCAGTATTGCTAATTGTGGCTTTGGCGGTTTTTCTGCCTCAATTATTATATTATTACAGTGATACAAGCTACTTAAATCAGGTTAAATATAGTGATAAGGATACAGGCAGTGTAAACCTTGAAATGGCATCAACGGCAAAGACTAAAACAATAGACCAGAAGTTAGAGGACCTTAACTCTATTATTACTGATAAAGAATATGCAAAAAAGAAAGTTGAAGTATTGTTTGATCCGTCAGAGAACGAATTGAAAACAATTAGAAAAAATGTAAAAAAGCAAATAAATTATTGGCTTGAGCTTTTTGGCTGTAAAGAGTTAATAAACAATAAAAAAACAATAAAACTGGTACCTAAAAATATTGTTATTCAAAAGTGTTACAGTATTGTTGGTGAAAGTGCTTCTTTCCCATATTTAGAGGCAACAGCAACATTAAGCAAGAATCCAAAGATTATGGCAACCGTGTATTTGGACAATACGACCAACAAAATATATGAAATAAAAATCACAGGAGACAATGTGGAAAGTATACTTAGCTACGCTAAGCAGAACGCAGAGAAAAATAAGTTAACTCTTATTAATTTGGATACTTTTCAAAAAGAAATAATAGAGCAGCTATCAGACTACTATAATGGAATTTATGTAGAACCATATGAACAGGGTATTTATTATAATGAATTAGCTGACAAAGATAAAAAAACTAAAGGAATTGACATAGTTGACAAAGATAAAAAAACTAAAGGAATTGACATAGTTGACAAAGATGAGAATTACATATGGCAGTGTGAAATAATAAGTGGACTTGTTTGGAGAGTAGAACTTGGCAAAAAAAGCATAGAAGTTGGAATAGACGGATTTGACAATGATTTTTATTAAAAAGTATAATAAAAATCCATAAAGAATTATTGATAATAAATTACTAAGATAAAAATTTTATGACGTAAACACGGCTGTTACAAAAATGATACATTTTAATCTTATACTGCAACAGTAAAACGTTATGGGTATGAAAAATATATCGTAAGGTTGAGATGAAAAATTTAAAGCATAAAGCAAAAAGGCGCATGGAATTGAAATGCGCCTTTTTGAAATAATGTTATTTGCCTGTAGAACCAAATCCTCCAACACCACGAACTGTATCAGAAAGTTCATCAACCTGATTAAAATTAGCTGAAAGAAATGGTGTAATAACAACCTGTGCAATTCTTTCATTAGGTTCAATAGTCTCAGCCTTGTTTGAGTGATTATGAAGAGCAACAGTAAGTTCTCCACGGTAATCGGCATCAACAACACCAACCTTATTAGCAGGAGCAAGACCTCTCTTACATGAAAGACCACTTCTAGCATAAATCAAACCGGCGTAACCTTCAGGAATCTCCATTGCAATACCAGTACCAATAAACTTAGTTTCACCGGCTTCAATAGTAACAGCTTCTTCAATGCAGGCATACAAATCAGCACCTGCGGCATACTCAGTTCCATAAGTAGGAATAGTAGCATTCTCCTTTAATTTTTTTACGTTAACATTAACAGCCATAACAATTCTCCTTTTATTGTAAATGTAATGTAATCCAAATGGTATCTTGCTCCATTGCTTGCAGAAATTTCTGCCTGCAATGGGTAAAAGATACCATTTAGATTACATTTCTTTTTCCCATAAAACAATATTCCCGGTTTTTAATGTTTCAGGTATTCTAATTAAGCGCTGGTTCTCGGAACCACGAAATACCAGGTTTAGGTTCTTCTGTGCTTCGATGAATGGACCATCTACAAGAACATCTATATAGGAAAGAAGTTCTTTAGTTTCAGGACACTCGTTGTACATGTGTCCAATTATATCTTTTTCAAAGTCGTATCCTGTGAAACACCAGATATCTTTTTCGGGATATGTTTCTTTTATCTTTCGGGCAAGTGGAAGCAGCCCCTTCTGGTTAACAGGCTCCATTGGCTCACCACCTAGGAATGTAACTCCCTGATAAGCACCAAAAGACAAAGTATCTATAATGTAGTCAATGGTTTCCTGTGTAAAGGGCTGACCAAAGTTGAAATCCCAAGCCTGTTCATTGAAACATCCGGGACATCTGTGATTACAGCCACTTACAAAAAGAGAAACTCTGATACCGGGACCATTTGCCACATCAAATGTTTTTATTTCTGCATAGTTCATATTTTCTCCATTCCGTCACTTAAGTGACATAAAATTATGGCACATAGTATTAAGTTTATCAAATAAAATGAAAATAATAAAGTGATAAAGTTAAAATGTTTGAACCTATGATTTATTTATGTTAAAATGTGAATGAATTTTAGAAAACTAATTGTTAGAAATGTTAAAAAATATAAGAATAATACAGACAAAATATAAACAGATTGGAGCGAATAAATTGTCACATATTGATCAGAGTAAAATTAGAAATTTTTGTATTATAGCCCATATAGATCACGGTAAATCTACATTGGCTGACCGAATTATAGAAATGACAGGTCTTTTGACTAACAGAGAGATGCAGGCTCAGGTTCTTGATAATATGGAACTTGAAAGAGAAAGAGGTATTACTATTAAGTCTCAGGCCGTTAGAACTATTTACAAGGCTAAAGATGGAGAAGAGTATATTTTTAACCTTATTGATACACCGGGACACGTTGACTTTAACTATGAAGTTTCAAGAAGCCTTGCAGCCTGTGATGGGGCAGTGCTTGTAGTTGATGCGGCACAGGGAGTTGAGGCACAGACTTTGGCCAATGTATATTTGGCACTTGACCATGACCTGGAAGTATTCCCTGTTATTAATAAGATTGATTTGCCTTCAGCAGATCCTGACAGAGTTAAGGCAGAAATAGAGGACGTTATTGGTCTTGAAGCCCATGACGCACCACTTATTTCAGCCAAGACTGGCCTTAATTGTGAAGATGTTTTAGAGGCAATCGTTGAAAAAATTCCGGCACCGGAAGGAGATTCTAATGCACCACTTCAGGCTTTAATTTTTGATAGTTTATATGATGCATACAAGGGCGTTATTATTTTCTGTAGAATTAAAGAAGGAACAGTTAAGCCGGGTATGAATATTAAAATGATGGCAACAGGGGCAACAGCCAATGTTGTTGAAGTTGGTTATTTTGGTGCAGGTCAGTTTATTCCATGTGATGAACTTCCTGCAGGTATGGTTGGATATATTACTGCAAGTATAAAAAATGTGTCTGACACAAAAGTAGGCGACACAGTAACTGATGCAGATAATCCGGCAGACGCACCACTTCCCGGATATAAGGAAGTTAATCCTATGGTTTACTGTGGACTTTATCCTGCAGATGGAGCAAAATATCCTGACTTAAGAGATGCGTTGGAGAAGTTACAGCTTAACGATGCAGCATTAAAGTTTGAGCCTGAAACATCTATTGCTTTAGGTTTTGGTTTCAGATGTGGATTCTTAGGACTTCTACATTTGGAAATTATTCAGGAAAGACTTGAGAGAGAGTACAACCTTGACCTTGTAACAACAGCGCCAAGTGTTATTTACAAAATATATAAAGAAAATGGCGAAGTAATTGACCTTACAAACCCAACAAACCTTCCGGATCCAAGTGAGATTGAACATATGGAAGAACCTATTGTAAGTGCGGAAATTATGGTAACAACAGAGTTTATCGGTGCAATTATGGAGCTTTGTCAGCAGAGACGAGGACGATATATCAGTATGGAATATGTTGAAGGTTCAAGAGCATTACTTAAATATGATATTCCATTAAATGAAATAATTTACGATTTCTTTGATGCCTTAAAATCACGTTCAAGAGGTTATGCATCTTTTGATTATGAATTAAAGGGCTACGAACAGGCTAAGCTTGTTAAGCTTGATATTTTGATTAACAAAGAGGAAGTGGATGCATTGTCATTTATCGTTCCTGAAGCGTCAGCTTACGAACGCGGTCGTAAGATGTGTGAAAAATTAAAAACTGAAATTCCAAGACAGTTATTTGAAGTTCCAATTCAGGCGGCAGTTGGCAGTAAGGTTATTGCAAGAGAGACAGTTAAGGCTATGCGTAAGGACGTTCTGGCAAAATGTTACGGCGGTGACATTTCACGGAAGAGAAAACTTCTTGAAAAACAGAAGGAAGGAAAGAAACGTATGCGTCAGGTTGGTAATGTGGAAATTCCACAGTCAGCATTTATGGCAGTATTAAAACTTGATGATGAATAAGTTTTGGAGTAGAAATAATGAATGGACTTGAAATTTATATTCACATACCTTTTTGCGTAAAAAAATGTGATTACTGCGATTTTCTGTCAGCACCGGCAGATTTGGAAACTAAAGAGAAATATGTTGAGGCATTAATTAATGAAATAAAGCTAAATAAGAATAAAATGTCAGAATATGTTGTGGACACTGTTTTTATTGGTGGAGGCACACCTTCACTTTTAGAAGAAAATCAGATTTCAAAAATCATGTCAGTTTTAAGAGATAATTGTAATATGTCTGAAAATCCTGAGATTACAATAGAGTGCAATCCGGGAACTATTACGGAAAGCAAGCTTTGGGAATATAAGAAAAGTGGAATTAACCGTATAAGTTTTGGCCTCCAAAGTGCCAATGACGAAGAACTAAAGTCCATTGGAAGAATCCATAATTACGCAGGATTTCTTGAAAGCTATAATTTGGCAAGAAAATGTGGCTTTGACAATATTAATGTGGACTTAATGAGCGCTTTGCCGGGACAGACTTTAAAAAGTTACGAGGAGACCCTTAACAAAGTTGTCCGCTTAGAGCCGGAGCATATTTCAGCTTATAGTCTTATAGTTGAAGAAAATACATTAATGTATGACAGAGTAAAAAAAGCTCAGATAAAAGGTATAAATATTCTTCCCGATGAAGAAAGTGAAAGAAAGATGTATTATCTTACAAATAATATTTTGCGTTCTAATGGATATAGAAAATACGAAATATCTAATTATAGCAAACCGGGGAAAGAATGTAAGCACAACATAGGTTATTGGCAGCGAAAAGAATATTTAGGTTTTGGTATTGGTGCGGCATCTTTGTATAAAGAGAATCGTTATAATAATATTTCAGATATAAATAAATATATTGAAGTATTAACTAACAATATCAAAGAGAATTCAATAAATAATGTGGGAAATTCCAGTGAAGTTGAAAATCAGGTTAATATTCTAAACAGTATAGTAAAAAATCTACAGCAGCTTACTGAACGGGACAGAATGGAAGAATTTATGTTTTTAGGGCTTCGAATGATGGAAGGTGTAAGCATGGAAAAGTTTGAACAGTATTTTGGGAAGACTTATATGGAAGTCTACGGAAAAGTTCAGAAAAGAATGGAAGATAAAAGATTTCTTATAAATGACAATGGTTACGTTAAGCTTACAGAGTTTGGTATAGATTTAAGCAATTATGTAATGTCAGAATTTTTGTTTTAAAAAAGATACTAAATTGTGGTAGCACCAGGCAGGTGACAATTCAAGTAATTAACAGTTTGATGTTTTACATTTCAATAATATAAAAAAGAACAACTGATTTCAAAAAATGAATCGGTTGTTCTTTTTTCTTAATTATTTTTAGTCAACAATTGTGTTAAGCCAAATATCTTTTTTCACCATTATAAATCCTATTAATGCCTTAACACCTTCAAGCATATTTACAAGGAAGAATATTCCAACAATGTGTATGGCAGTAAATTTTGTAAGACATATTGCAACAGGTACATTTACAAGGCAGACAAAACAACTGTCGAATAGAAATGTAATTATAGTTTTTCCACCACTTCTCAAAATGAAATATTCAGAATTTGACAGCGATATAAATGGTGTTGCAGCAGCTACAGCCCATATAAATTTTGTGGCAAGTTCGCGTATTTCGTCAGTTGTATTATAGAAATGTGGAAATACAAGCCCAAGTAGGCCAAGAATTATAATCATGCCAAATGATATTAAAAGTGAAAAAGCAGCCATTCGTGTAGCAGTCACTTTGGCCTCTTTCAGTTTTCCGGCACCTAGTAGTTGTCCTACAACAATAGCAATAGTTGTTCCCATTGTAACAAAAATACAATTAGAAATATTTCCAATTGTATTGCAAATATTTAGGCCTCCTACAGTGGCAAGACCTTTAGTGGACAAAGCCTGTGTTTGCAATGTAAGACCACCTGCCCATAAAAATTCGTTAAGCATGAGAGGGGCACCGGTTACAATTATTTTCTTAACAAGAGACCCCGGAACCTTAAGAGTTCTGTAGCAATGTTTAATAAAAGGATAATCATTTGAATGTCTATGAGTATAAATTACAAGATAGCCACATTCAACAAAACGTGAAATAACAGTGGCGATGGCTGCACCAACAACGCCCATGGCAGGAAATCCTAATTTTCCAAAAATAAATATGTAATTGAGAACTATATCAAATACTACAGCCAAAACTCCGGCTTTCATAGGGACAACAGTCTGTCCGGATTCTTTAAGAGTAGTGCTGTAGCAGTTAGAAATAACAAAAGGTGCAATTCCAATAACCATTATGTAAAGATAGTTTTTTGCATAATTGAATGTTTCCTGAATATTTCCTGAACTGCTTCCTTCATGAAGAAACATATTAATTAGCGGTTCATGAAGAAAAATCATAACAGAAAGAGAAATAGCAATAATTGTAATGCCAATAAGAATCTTCATTCTAAAAACATCACGAACACCATTGTGATTCTTTTGTCCAAAATACTGGGCTGAAAAAAGTCCTGCTCCGGACATTCCTCCAAATACTAAAAGATTAAAAACAAAAAACAACTGATTTATAATTGCAACACCTGACATCTGATTGGTTCCAAGCTGTCCTACCATAATATTGTCAGCCATACTAACCAGATTAGTAAGAAGATTCTGGATAATAATGGGGACGGCAATTGTAAGGGTCATTTTGTAAAAATTTTTATCGCCAAAATATTTATCTTTAAATGATAAAACAGATTCATTCATATTGTTAACTCTCCTTTATAATTAGTACAAAATATATTGATTTTTATTTTGTGCTGAAATACTATTATGCTACGGATTTGAAAAGAATTCAATAGCCTATTGACGTATACGATACAAGCAAGTACAATAAAAACACTTAAAGGTGAAGAGGTAAAATATAATGATTAAATTTATGGTAGATTCAGGTTCAGACTATGATGTAAATGAAGCAAAAGAAAAAGGAATTGCATTTGTTCCTTTGTCGATTACTTTTGATAATGATACATATAAAGATGGAATTGAAATAAGCAGAAGTGAATTCTATAAGAGAATGAGGGAGGAAGATATTTTTCCCAAGACAGCTCAGCCATCACCACAGGCATTTCTTGATGTTTTCGAAGAGGCTAAGGCTAATGGAGACCAGATAATAGGTGTTATGCTTTCAGGTGGAATAAGTGGAACGTATCAGAGTGCCAATATTGCAAAAGATATGGCTGAATATGACGGAATCCATCTTATAGATTCAAAAACAGCAGTATATGCTATAAAGATAATGGTAGATTACGGAATGCAGTTAAGAGATGAAGGAAAAACTGTAGATGAAGGAACAACAGTTACATTAACAGTAAATAAAGTTGCAGAAAATAAAACAATTACAATAAGTGTAAATGTTAAGGCTATTACTGGAGGGTATACAGAAACAACAGAGAAAGCTGATAATAAAACAGATAATACAGCAGCTACAACAACTAATGTAAGTAAAACAGTTAATATTAAAGTTAATGGAGAGACAAGAACAGGAGTTAGTAAAAATGAATCAAATTGTACAGTTTCATTAAATGGAAAAGATGGACAATCTGAGACTGTAACAGTAACAATAACAGATCCAAATTCTGGAAGCACAATATATAGTTCTAGTCAACCAGCAACATTTGGAACAACAAATACATTAACATTTACAAAATAAGAGAAGGAATGGAATTATCCATTCCTTTCTGGTAATAAAATGTAAATTTGTTATTTGAAAAGGAGAAAAAATGCAAGGAGTAATTATAGAAAGCAGTTCTAATTTATATAAAGTAATAAATAGAGAAGATGAAAAGATTTATGAGTTGATTCCAAGAGGAAAATTAAAAAAAGAAGAGATAACACCAATTGTTGGAGATATTGTAGAGTTTAATGAAAATGGAACAATTGAAACGGTTTTACCAAGAACTGTATATATAAAGAGGCCAAAGCTTGCAAATATTACACAGATGGTATTGGTGGTATCAAGCAAGGATCCAAAGCCAGATTTATTATTATTAGATAAACAGATAGCATTTGCAGAATATTTAAAAGTAAAAGTTGTAATAGTGTTAAATAAAATTGATTTAGATAAAAAGAATCAAATGCAAGAAATAAAGGAAATATATGAAAATATAGGATATAAAGTGATAGAAACACAGGCAAAAGAGAAAAAAGGAGTGAACGAACTAAAAAAAGCAATAAAAGGCAATATAAATGCTTTTTCAGGAAACTCAGGTGTAGGAAAGTCTACATTAATAAATGGAATATTTCAAGAAGAATTAACTAAAGAAGGAGAAATAAGTCAAAAAAATAAAAGAGGAAAAAATACAACAACAACAATAAAGCTATATGAAATAGAAAAAGATACATATATAGCAGATACGCCGGGTTTTGCAACATTTGAGATTTCTGAAATACAATCAAAAGATTTGGAAAAATATTTTATAGAATTTAAGCCATATATAAAAAAATGCGAATTTACAGGTTGTACACATATAAAAGAAGAAAATTGTGGTATAAAAGATGCTTTAGTTAAAGGAAAAATATCACAAGAAAGATATGATAGATTTTGTAAAATATATGAACAATTAAAGGAAAAGGAGAGAAGAAAATGGTAGAGATATCAACATCAATATTATCAACAGAAAAGAATAAAGAGGCTGAAACATTTTTAGCATTGGAAAAGGCAAAAACAGATTATTTCCATATAGATGTTATGGATGGAAAATTTGTAGAAAAAGATACTTATAAAAAAATGTTAGGATATGCAGAATATATAAAAAGACTTTCAAATTTACCACTAGATATACATTTGATGGTAGAAGATGTGGATCAGGCTATTAATGATTTTGAAGCGGTAGAACCTAATATAATAACTTTTCATTATGAGGCTTGTACAAATGATGAAGAAGTAATGGAAAATATAAATAGAATCAAAGAAGTGCATGCAAAAGTTGGAATTAGCATTAAACCAGAAACTCCAATAGAAAAAATTTATAAGTTTTTGCCATATGTTCACTTAGTTCTTGTTATGACTGTTGAGCCTGGCAAAGGTGGACAAACTATGCTTTCTGATATGGTTGAAAAAGTTAAAGAATTAAAGCAATATATTGATAAAAATAATTTGGAAATAGATATAGAAGTAGATGGTGGAATAAATTTGAGAACAATGGATAGTGTAAAAGAAGCGGGAGCAAATATTTTAGTTGCTGGTACTGCTATTTTAATAGCTAAAGATTATGGTGAGATAATAAGAGAGATGAAAGCATAATCAACAATTTACATAATTGACTTTTTGAAAAAATTTTGGTAAAATAATGATGATAAAACTGTAGTAACCCATAAATCATTTGGTGGATGGGAAATCATCCGAGCAATAAAAGGAGGATTATATGCTTAAATTTAAAATTAAATTTAAAAGTTGGTGGTTTAATCACGAAGGAGCTAAATTAGTAGCAACTTTTTTGGCAGGTTTAGCAATAGCTAAAAAGAGTGTAATGATTGGATTATCAGCAGTGGCAGTTTTATTTTCATGGTACTACAAGGCTTATGAAATTTATAGGCTAAGAAATAGGTAGTACAAAAGGGCAAGAATATATGTTAACATATGTTCTTGCCCTTAAAGTTTTTTGAAAAAATGTTTTGTTATTAATTTAAAAACTTAATAAAAATTGTATATTAAATTTTATATCATATAATTATTGGTATTTTTTAGAAAAGGAATGTAATAGGCACAGTCATAGTTATTAGAAATACTTGACATAGCTACAATATTGTAGCAACACTTACCATCTCTTTGATAAATACAATTAGCAGAACAATTAATATTTGTCAAAAAAATCACTTCCCTAAAAAATATTACAAAAATAGTATGCTCAGAATTATACAAATTATACAGATTTTTTAGTTTTATAAAATTCACAATAATCTTTAACCGTACAAGATTCACATTTGGGTTTTCTGGCAATACAGGTATTTCTACCATGCCAAACAAAAAGATGGTTAACACTTGGAAGATAATTTTTAGGTATTAATTTTAATAAGTCTTGCTCGATTTTTTCTGGTTCTTTTTCTTTAGAGAATCCCATTAAATTAGATATACGTTTTGCGTGTGTATCTACAGCAATTCCGTTTGCAATTCCAAAAGCTTCTAATAAAACTACATTAGCAGATTTTCTTCCAACACCAGCTAGTGTTAGTAAATCTTCCATATTATTTGGAACTTTTCCATCAAAATTTTCTAATATTTGATTTGCACAAAGTTTTATATTTTTAGCTTTGTTTTTATAAAAACCACAAGGGTGAATTATTTTTTCTAAATCATTAATATCTATATTTGCATAATCTTCAATTTTTTTACATTTTGAAAATAGTTCAGGAGTAGTTTTATTAACACGTTCATCAGTACACTGTGCAGAAAGCATAACAGCAACAACTATTTCAAATGGTGTTGTAAAATCCAGACTGCAAGTGGCGTCAGGATAAGTTGAATTTAGAATTTCTATTATTTTTTTTGCATTTTGTTTAGTCATATAAAAGTCCTTTCTTATTCATTTTTAAAATATTATAATATTTTGCTTTAATAGTCAAGAATTTTACATAAATAGGAACAAATAAAATATTTTAGAATAATATATAAAAGAAAGTAGAAAAGCTACTTGAAAGAAGGGAGAAATAGCATGTTTCATTTATTAAGAAAAACTATAGGTGTGTGTCTTATTGGAATAGGATTGGGAATATTACTTGTGTTATTACTTCCATTAACAGGTTGGTTATTTATAATAGGAGTAGCGTTGGCGTGTGTTGGCATTATGTGGTTGGCATGTTAAATAGATAGGAGGGATTACATATGACTATTGTAGTAAAAAAAGTTCCAAAATTCTTAAGAGGATTTGTAAAATTCATTTTTGGAATTAAAGATTAAATTTATATAAAAACAAAAAAAG
>OLVW01001954.1_pt1 | contig 16043 bp, 14 predicted proteins | sample 1673301 | NCBI WGS metagenome assembly OLVW01 (sample SAMEA3178941, study PRJEB25190) | human gut metagenome
AATATCCTACTTCTACTACATCTGCCTCTGCTCCGGTTGCCATCATGCGGATGGTTGTCCCCGGTTTTACGGAACCTTCCCGGATTCTGCAGAATACAATAACACCTTTATAAGCATCATACACAGAATCAAAAATCAACGCCTGAAGAGGCGCTTTGGCATCCCCTTTTGGTGCCGGTAATTTATGCACAATCTGCTCTAATACTTCTTCCACATTCAACCCTGTTTTGGCAGAAATCCGTGGTGCATCCTGTGCCTCAATTCCAATCACATCTTCAATTTCTTCTACTACTTCTTCCGGCCTTGCACTCGGCAGATCAATTTTATTAATGACTGGAATCACTTCCAGATCATGGTCTAATGCCAGATATACATTGGCAAGGGTCTGTGCCTCAATCCCCTGTGCCGCATCTACTACCAGCACTGCACCGTCACAGGCAGCAAGACTTCTTGATACTTCATAGGTAAAGTCCACATGTCCCGGTGTATCAATCAGATTGAAAATATATTCTTCTCCATCTTTGGCATGATATATAATACGGACTGCCTGGGACTTAATGGTAATTCCACGTTCCCGCTCCAAATCCATATTATCTAAAACCTGCGCCTGCATTTCGCGGCTGGTCAGAAGCCCTGTCATTTCGATAATACGGTCTGCAAGGGTTGATTTACCGTGGTCAATATGGGCAATGATACAAAAATTACGAATCTTACTCTGGTCGATTGACATATATTTACTCCTTCTTTATTCCATGTTTCAAAAGGAAATCCGTCCACAGGGAATAATATTTTCCCAGCAGGTGAATCTCATCATAAGTATATTCCGGATTCAGATTTCCTGTTTCGTCAGTCACTACTTCGTTTACATCAATATAAAATATATCGTGATTATTTGCAAGCATTGCAATTCTGTCATTCCGTTCTTTGATTGCCGGATTGTTAAAAATCGGGTCGGTTTCTGACTTTTCCTGTTTTACATACATAATGCCCTGTAAGAAAATCAGTGCATCCGGCTGTAATTCCCGGATATGATTGACAGCTTCTTCATATTTTTTCATAAAGCTGTCTACTGTACCGGTTCCCATTTCGTTGATTCCAATCATCAGATAGACTTTACCAAACTGATGCTTGCTTAATGCTTCTTCAATGGTAATCTTCGCGCCGTTTTCCTCGACAATCGGCGTATCAAACATATCATAGACCGTAAGTCCGATACTGGCATAATAAGTTGCATTATCCCAGCCGCCATAGTCTCTTAAGCCAACGGTTCTGGAATCTCCGATAAATACTGCATCATCAAAATAATCCTGGGTTACATCGGTAAAAGTATAAGTCTTATCCGCTTCTGCCTCCGTATCTGCAACTGCTTCTGTTGCTTCTTCCGTTGCCGGCTCCTCTTTGTCAGCATATACGCTTTCCAAATCCTCCTCCGGTTCTGCCTTATCCCATGGCAGAATGCCCTCTTTGGATGCCTGCATCATTCCAGCCACCGCCGGAACCTTCGGCCAGTCCTTATTATATTCTTTATATGCGCCCTTTGTTCCGGCTAAGGCGACACCGCTTACCAGCAGCATGCTGATTGCCGTAACAATAAGAAGCGGACATTTCTTCCATTTCTTCATGGCAGCCTCCCATTAAAAACTAAAATACATAAACGGATTGTTCAGTCCATTTGCAATCTGGTAAATACAAATCCATAATACAACAAACAAAATTGCTTTCATCCACCACTTCTTCCAGCATTTTTTTAATATCTTATCCATAAAAGGAAGTGATACCACGAATGCCAATAGGAAAAACACTCCATAGGTTCTGCCGTATTTCAGATAATCGCCTGCATTGACTGCGATTCCGGTTCCAAAGAACGGGAACAGTCTTGCAAAATATACTTTCAAATCAGATAACTTCGTAATTGCAAACACGACCCAGGTCAGAGGGATTACAAACCAGATGTAAAGGTGTGCCAGCCATCCATGTTTCTCCAAAAAATTTCTGATTACAAATCGTTCCAACGCAATAAATACAAATAAAATCAAGCCCCATAATGGAAAATTAATGGTAGAACCATGCCACATTCCGGTTACAACCCAGACAATCAGCAGATTGAAAAATGTCCACGCATTTCCCTTCCGGTTGCCTCCCAACGGAATATATAAATAATCACGGAACCATCTTCCCAGTGTAATGTGCCACCGGCGGTAAAACTCAGACACTGTCCTGGAACGATACGGATGGTCAAAGTTCTTCGGCAAATCAAATCCAAGCATCTCTCCGATTCCGATTGCCATCAGGGAATATCCCTGGAAATCAAAGAATAACTGTGCAGAATAACCGAATGCTCCCATCCACGCTAACGGTGTGGAAATACTCTCAAAGCCAATGCCCTGAATATCACGCCAGAGAATTGCCAGATGATTTGCAATAATTACTTTATATCCCAATCCTATGATAAAAAGAGTCAGACCATGTTCGATTTTCTCCAGACGGATTGGATGTTTCTTTAACTGCCCTGCCATATTGGCAAACTGGGCAATCGGTCCGGATATCAGCTTTGGGAACAAAAGGATATAAGTTCCATACTCCAGATAATCCCTCAACGCTGCTGTTTTCTTCTTATAGACATCCAGCACATAGGAAAGCATGGTAAAAGTATAAAAGCTGATTCCAAGCGGAAGCGACAATCTTGTATACTTAAATATACACAATAATCCGATATTATAGCAAAGCAAAATCACAAGCATGGTATTTCTGCTGCTCTTCCTTCTTATATGATCCATCAGTAATACCAGAATATAGTTCAGACTCATGGAAAACAGTAAAAGAAGTGCATCCTTCCAGCTTCCCATGGCATAGAATACCAGACTGCCAAAGAAAAGTACCGGATTTTTATACTTTACCGGTACCAGATAATATATAATAAGAAAAATCGGCAAAAACCGAAATAAAAATTCTAAGCTTGAAAATTCCATGATAACTCCATATCTTTCGTTTTATTTTACGCATCTCTTCTATTATATAAGAAATGCAAGTGATTTCAATGTGTTTTTCCCAAAAAGTTATTACATTTTCATTACGAAATATTTTTCTAATTTTCTCCATGCAGCACTCTGTTCAAAAGGTCTGCCAGTGGAACCATGGCATTGCGTGCCTCCTCCTGCGTGTTAGTATAGGAACCCATTTCAATCAAAAGATATTTCTCTTTAATCTTCTGTGCTTCCTCAAATTTCATTTCGGCAGCAAGCGCTTGCATCTCTTCCATCAGCAGGTCACTTACAATCTGGGTATCTCCTTTCAGAATATTTTTGATTTCACCGATATTCTTCATGTATTCTTCGTGTGGCTGCTGCCCGATGCAGGGCCCTTTGCAGTTCTTTATGTGATATTCCAGACATACGTTGAACTTGCCGGCGCGAATGTTTTCGGGACTTAGATTGAGTTTGCAGGTACGGATGGGGTAGAGCTTTTTGATCAAGTCCATCACGGCAAGCATGGAGGGCATGTGACTGTACGGACCATAATAAGAGGACCCGTTGCGGATGACTTGCCGGGTTTTGAAGATACGTGGGAAATATTCGTTGCTTACACAAATAGAGGGGTAAGTCTTGTCATCTTTCAGCAATACATTGTAACGTGGCTTGTATTTCTTTATCAGGTTGTTTTCGAGTAAAAGAGCGTCTTCTTCTGTTTTTACCACGATATAACGGATATCTGCAATTTTGCTGACCAGCAATCGTGTCTTGCCGTTGGGGTGTTCTCTATTAAAATAAGAAGAGACTCTGCGCTTCAGGTTTTTTGCCTTTCCAACGTAGATAATGGTTCCTTCGGAGTTCAAGTATTGGTAAATGCCGGGGCTGTCGGGCAGGTTTAGTACAATTCCTTTCAGATAATCATTGGTTGTAATCTCTTCTTTTTCCATACATGCTTATTGAATATTGCCGGTTGGCAGAACTGTTTCTTGAGTTGATGTTGCAACCGCAACATCCTATATCTTTCGGTTGTAACATTATATATCTTCAAGCTGTAACATTATATATCTTACAGCCTGAAGATATATATCTTTCGGTTTCATCGTCCATCTCATTCCATAGATCTCTTTTTATTGTGAACGATGATGGGGCCCGTTTTGACGGACATGTTGTGTGACACTATAAAGTAAGCAGTGTATCCACCGTGATATCTTCGGGGAATGCCTTTCTGCCGTTCAGACCTCCCAGTTCGATAATGAAATTGATGAAAATCTTTTTGGCGCCACATCTTTGTACCAAGCGATGAGTGGCCGCCATGGTTCCGCCGGTAGCCAATAAATCATCGTGCAGCAGAACCACGTCGTTCTCATCGATGGCGTCTTTATGTATCTGAATGGTGTCGGTTCCATACTCTTTTGCGTATGTTTCCTCTACTACTTCTGCGGGAAGTTTGCCCGGCTTGCGTGCCATCACGAATCCGGCACCTAACCGTGCCGCCAGCGCACCACCCATAATGAAGCCACGCGATTCAATTCCTACTACTTTGGTGATGCCTTTGTCCTTGTACATCTCGTATAGAGTATCTAGTATTTCCTGCAAGCATTCGGGGTTTTTGAACAGGGTTGTCACATCGTAAAACAGAATTCCCGGAATGGGGAAATCTGGAATTTCTCTTAAGTTTGCTTTAAGCGTTTCTTTGCTCATAACCAGTATTTTATTGTTAGTCTATTAAATTACTTGTTTCACGTGAAACATACCTTGTTTCACCGTCCCAGCAGGACTAGTAAGACATTGATGTCGCTAGGAGAGATACCCGGTATGCGGCTGGCTTGGGCCAAAGTTTCGGGATCTATCTTCATCAGTTTCTGCCGGGCTTCGGTAGAGAGCGAATTCAATGAGTTGTAATCGAACTTGCCTTTGATGCGGATGGCTTCCAGACGATGTATCTTGTCGGCGATCATTCGTTCGCGGTCAATGTATCCCTGGTATTTGATCAGCACTTCGGCAGCTTCAATCACTTCTTCTTTACGGTCGGTAATTTGGTCCAGCATGGCTTTGAAAGCCGGAATGTGCCCGGCTATATTTTCGATAGTAATCTGCGGACGGTTCAGCAGGTCGATTAGTTTGCAGCCGTGTGTCAGACGGGCAGTACCCAAACTTTCCAAAGCATCATTGATTAATGCGGCTTTGATGGAGAAGGTTTTGGCAAAGTCGATGATTTGGTTCACGGCTTCCCGTTTGCTGCAAAGATGTTCGTAACGGTCTTGTTTTACCAGTCCCAGCTTGTAGGCGCGTTCGGTAAGGCGCATATCTGCATCGTCTTGTCGGAGCAGGATGCGGTATTCGGCACGGGAGGTGAACATACGATAAGGTTCGTCCACACCTTTTGTAACCAGATCGTCAATCAAGACACCGATGTAGGCCTCGTCCCGTCCCAGTGTGAACGGTTCGCCACCGTGGCAATTGATGTGTGCGTTGATGCCGGCAATGATTCCCTGTCCGCCTGCTTCTTCGTAACCGGTAGTTCCGTTTACTTGTCCGGCAAGGAACAGGTTCTTGATTATTTTCGATTCCAACGTATGTTTCAGTTGGGTGGGGTCGAAGTAATCATATTCGATGGCGTATCCCGGACGATAGACTACCAAGTCCTTAAATGCGGGTACTTTCTTCAATGCCGCCAACTGTATGTCCATGGGCAGTGAAGAAGAGAACCCGTTCAGGTAAAGTTCCTGTGTGGTTTCTCCTTCGGGTTCCAGGAAAAGCTGATGTTGCGGCTTGTCGGGGAAGGTTACGATTTTGGTTTCTATACTGGGACAATAACGCGGTCCGATGCTTTGGATTTGTCCGTTGAAAAGGGGAGAGTCGGGCAGACCTTTCCGTAGTATCTCGTGTACCTCTTCGTTGGTAAAGCAGGTCCAGCATTGCAGTTGTTTCAGTTTGCGCGGTTCGCTCATGAACGAAAAGCGATGGAAGTCGTTTTCTCCGTCCTGTGTTTCCATCAGGTCGTAGTGTACGCTGCGCCCGTCTATGCGGACAGGCGTACCGGTCTTCATGCGTCCGGCGGTGATTCCGTGGCGGGTGATTGATTCGGTCAGATGGTAGGAGGCAGGTTCGGCCATGCGTCCTCCTGCCAGTTGTTTATGCCCGATGTGCATCAGCCCGTTCAGGAAGGTTCCTGCGGTGAGCACGATACATTTAGCATGGAAAGTCACTCCCCAGCAAGTCATGACTCCGGTCGCTTCGCCGTTTTCCACGATTAGTTCTTCTACGGTATCTTGCCAAATGTGCAGATTGGGAGTATTCTCCAGAATCTCGCGCCATGCCCAGATAAACTTGCCGCGGTCACATTGGGCGCGGGGGCTCCACATAGCGGGACCTTTGGAGCGGTTGAGCATACGGAACTGTATGGCTGTACGGTCTGTAACCAGTCCCATGTAGCCACCTAATGCGTCTATCTCTCTTACGATTTGTCCCTTGGCGATGCCACCTACGGCAGGGTTACAACTCATTTGCCCGATTTTGTTCATATCCATGGTAATCAGGCAGGTCTTCGAACCCATATTGGCTGCGGCCGCGGCTGCTTCACAGCCTGCGTGTCCGGCGCCTATTACAATAACGTCGTACTTAAAATCCATTGATTTATTTCTTTTTACCGATTGCAAAATTACGAATTTTACTCTGTAAAGCGGTGATAATACGGTTAAAAAGAATGTGTGGCGGCAGAAATCTGTTTCTGCCGCCACATCATACAAACGCTATTCTTAAAGTAAACTATTTCCTGTTATTTCTTGTCCGGAGCAGGAGGGGTGTCGGTCGGGCGTTTCTTTCCGTCCTTGTCTACCGGTTCAAAATCCTCTTTCTCAGGTTTATTCTGTGCATTTCCTTTCGAGGAAGGATTGACAATGTTCTGATAGGTATCATGAATGGGAAGCTTGTCTAGAATACCCAGTGCGGGAGCCACTTTGCTGACCACATTCTGCAAGAAATTGGACGTTGTGCCGTTGCCACCGTCAAATACAGTAACATTTCCCAGTTGGATATGTTCAAATGCCTTAACCTGTTCCGAAGCGATTTCCTTCCATTGGTCAACCATCTTGTATTGGATGGCGATTTCGGGATTGCGCTCGGCAGCCTTCACCATGGCCTCGAAACCTTCCGCTTCGGCCAGCAAGGATTTCTTCTTGCCTTCCGCTTCTGCTTCCAGTTTCATCTGGATGGCCTTGGCTTCCGCCTGTGCTTTGGCCAGGATAGCTTCCGCTTCTGCATTTGCCTTACGTTTTATTTGCTCGGCCAATGCGTCCGCATCCAAGATGGCCTGCTGTTTGGCTATTTCGGCAGGAACAATCTTATCCGCTTTCAAGGCCTGTTCCACTTTGCGGGCTTTCGCTTCTTCTATTTCACGCTGTGCGTTTTCCTGTGCGGTGAGGACGGCAGCTTGTGTCCGGGCTTGTGCTTCACCGGCTTTTCTAGAGGCTTCCGCCTTGGTAACTTCCAGTTCCGCATTGCTTTCGGCAACCTCTTTGGCAGCGTTATTTTGCCCGATGGCCGATTTCTTTTGTGCTTCCGCCTGCTTTATTTCCATATCGGATTGGAGCTCTGCCGTACGGCTTTCCTGTTCGGTACGCGCCTGTTCCTTGTTCACCTCCATAGAGGCGCTGGCTTTGGCGATACGTGATTCTTTTTCGGCATTTTCTTCTGCTACTTTCGATTCACGTTCCTTGTCGGCTATGGCTACTTTAATTTCCTCGTCACGTTGCGTATCGGCCAGTTGAGTGTTCTTGTCGCGGTTGGTTTCCGCTACTTTGGTGGCACGTTCTTTTTGTTGTTCCGCAATCTTGATGGCACCCAGTTTCTGTTGTTCTTCAATGTTAGCCAAGGCTTCGTTCTTGGCTTTCGCTTCGGCTTCTTTTCCCAGATTGACGATATAATCGGCTTCATCGCGGATATCGCTGATGTTGATGTTCATCAGGTAAAGACCGAATTTCTTCAATTCGGAGTCGATGTTCTTGCGGCAGTTCTCAAGGAATGTATCACGATCACTGTTCAGTTGTTCGATGGTCATGTCGGCAATGACCAGACGCATTTGTCCGTAAACAACGTCTTTAATCAGTTCCTGTTGTGCTTCGATATTCAGTCCCAGTAAGCGTTCGGCTGCATTCTGCATAACTTCGGGCTCTGTGCTTACGGCCACAGTGATGGTAGTGGGCACATCTACGCGGATGTTTTGTTTGGAAATGGCACCGGTCAGTTTGCAGTCAATCTGCATGGGTTTCATGTTCAGGAAAGAGTATCCCTGGATAATGGGCCATACAAAAGCGGCTCCTCCGTGATACAGTTTAGCCGATTTCTTGTCGCCGGTCTTACCATATACTACCAATACCTCGTCGCTCTTGCACTTGCGGTAACGACTTAAAATCCCGACGATGGTCAGGACGATGACAGCTACCAGAATAGCTGCATAAATGAGAATCTGCTCATCCATAAATGATTGCGTTTTTAGGGTTTATTTAATCAATATAATAGATTCCTTCCTTGTAATCCTTCAGTGTGAGGATATCGCCTTCCCCGGTAGCTTTTACCCTGTATGCTCCGCACGGTAAGTTCTCTTTGTGCGCCATTGATGGCGATATAGACCACATAGTTTGTTCCTGCCTGTTCTTGTTCTTGGCAGCGGGTATATATTTCGCATTTCCTGCCTATTAATTCTTCTCCCTGTTCGGGCTTGTTTTCTTGTTTCAGCTTATAGCAGAGTTTATAAATCCAAGCTAGGACGAAGACAAAAAAGCTGCCGCTTATCACGGCGCCCAGGTAATGTAAGACAATGTAGGGAGGCTGGCATAAATACATGAACCAACCGAAACCCATGCAGAAATGAATCAGTCCTTTGAAGGAGAGTACGCTGCTCATGTCTATATCGGCGTTGCCATCGGCATTAACGTCTATGTCGGTGTCCATACTGCCGAAAAAGATGGATAAGATGAATTGCAGAAGAAAGATTCCCGTACTTACTAATGCAGCGAAAAAATATACGTTAGCTTCCATATATTTTGTGTTTATCTGTTTTTCAATTCACAAAATAAAGCAATTAATCCGAAAAAGCAAGAAGATAAGGGAAGAAATGTAGCTGTGTATGTACAGCTTTCGACGTTTTTTATCCGTCCGGCGGAAAGTTTTCCTAATTATGGGCATGTCTTTAAAAGGTTACGGGCAATCATTCTTGCGAACTATGCCCGTAGCTTTTATAGCTTGTTCTGCCTTGTATGTCCTGTTATAGGGAAATCAATGCCAGCGCTTTGTTTTCGGCGGCTTCCATAATCTCCCGTTCACCGGGGCCTTTGTCGTTGATGCCGCACAAGTGCAGGATACCATGAATAATCACCCGGTGAAGCTCGCGGTCGTAGGGTTGCTCAAATTGTTCTGCATTGCTGCGGACAGTATCCAAGCTGATGAATAAGTCGCCGGAAATACGGTCGCCTTCACAATAGTCGAAAGTGATGATATCCGTGTAATAATCATGTTGCAGATACTGTCGGTTCACTTCCAGAATTTTATCGTCCGAACAGAAGATGTAGGCGATTTCTCCCACTCTTTTTCCATAGCAGGCGGCTACTTCTTTAATCCATCCGGTGGTTTTTTTCTTTTTGATATCGGGCATTTTTACCCCTTCGGTTTGATAACTTATCATAGGCTGATTATTTTTTTATAATGTACAAAGATAAGGAAAGTATTTCAGCCGAAGAAAAGATAACAGATAAGAATAGCTGCAATGACCCCTGCCGCATCGGCTAGCAGTCCGCAAGGAACGGCGTGGCGTGTCCTCACTATTCCTACGCTGCCGAAATATACCGCCAGAATATAAAAGGTGGTGTCTGTGGAGCCTTGGAAGATACAGGACAGTCTGCCTACAAAGGAATCGGGACCGTATGTGGTCATGGCATCTACCATCAACCCTCGTGCCCCGCTTCCGCTCAAAGGTTTCATCAGCGCCGTAGGGAGCGCTCCTACGAAATCACTGTCGATACCGCATAGCTTTACGGCGTTGCCGATACCGTCAATCAAATAGTCCATCGCACCCGATGCGCGGAAGACTCCGATACCTACCAGTATGGCTACCAGATAAGGAATGATGCGCACGGCGGTGCTGAATCCTTCTTTGGCCCCTTCGACAAAGGAGTCATAGACATTGATTCTTTTTCTGATCCCTGCCACAATAAAGCCGATGATGATAAGGAATAGGAAAACATTGGCGAAAGTGGTGGAGTAAATATCTATCTGATCTCGTGACAAGGTATTGAAGAAATAAATAATTCCTGCTACCAGCAAACTCATTCCTCCTAAAAAGAGGAGGATAGTGCGGTTAAACAGATTGATTCTCTGATAAATACTTACTGCTACAATGCCTGCCAAAGTGGAGAAGAAGGTTGCCAGCAGGATGGGTACAAATATATCTGTAGGTTGGGTTGCTCCCAGCTGTGCACGATATACCATGATGCTGATAGGAATCAGTGTAAGCCCTGATGTATTCAGTACCAGAAACATGATCATGGGATTGCTGGCAGTATCTTTCTTGGGGTTCAATTCTTGCAGGCCCTCCATTGCTTTCAGTCCTAAGGGAGTGGCGGCATTATCCAGCCCCAGCATATTGGCCGCCAGGTTCATAAAGATGCTGCCTGTTACTGGATGTCCTTTGGGAATATCGGGAAAAAGTTTGCTGAACAGAGGTCCCAGCAATCGGGAAAACAGAGCGATGACTCCGCCCTGTTCACCTATTCTCATGATACCCAGCCAAAGAGAAAGGACACCGGTCAGTCCCAATGAAATCTCAAAAGCGGTTTTGGAGGAATTGAAAGTAGAGTTGATAATTTCGGGAAACACTTGTGTGTCGCCAAGGAAAACGAGTCGCATCAACGCTACTACGAAGGCTATCAGAAAAAAGGCTATCCAAATGTAGTTCAAAACCATATCGCTAGTTTTATTAGTAATAACTCGGACAAAAGTAGTCAATTTATTCGTTTTTGAATTAGAAAAGATTCAATTCTCTTATTTTTATTTCCAATCTTTGTTTGAACACGATAGCAAAATAGTATGAAATGATTTTAAGGGCAAACTACTCTCTCATTTGATTATTTCGATGAACGGGACGAGAAGGAAGCGTTTAAGCGATTCTCGCGAGTTTAAAGAATATCAAAAAGAGTAAAAAAGACGTTTGGTGGTTTGCTATTTGTCGGGTATATAAAGAAAAATGTTTTTTATGGATTTAAATATGCTTTGAAATGGATACTAATGAAATGTAAAATAACTCTTGGAATAAGTCTGTTCTAGAAGAAACGGATAATATAAGAATCGAAATAGTTAGGAAAAAGAGTTTTGTTGGTCGGATCTGATAATAAAAGGTTATATTTGTGCAAATATGCAGTGTGAATTCTGTAGTAGAAGGAAGGCATTGACGTAATAACAAGTAATAAGAGGGGGGAATATGTGGCCTACCATTTTGCTGATGTCAGCAAAATGGTTTCTGTGGGGTCTGGTGCAGAAAGAGAGATAGATGATATCTATTTTACCCGTTATGCCTGTTATTTGACTGCTCAAAACGGTGATGCGCGTAAACCGGCTATAGCTTTTGCTCAAAACTACTATGATGGTAAGCCGAGGAATCTATCCGGAACAATTGCCTGCAGGCGAAGATTTAAAGAAAGTGGAACGCCGTTTGAAATCAGAAGAAAAGAAAATAACTAAGAAATAATGAAGGAACCGCTTGAGGAGAAACTATAAATGAGCTGAAACGGTTTGCTCACTTTCACATGCTTCAGTAAATAATTCTTGTGATGTCTGGTTAGGCAAAATAGAGCTTTTAGCCATATACTCTTTATTATTGGCATAGATAAAGAGTACGCTTCCCCCTTTTATCGTATTGATAATAGGTTTGGTCAGTGCCTGTGGTAAAGCCGGACAACCGAAGCTTCGTCCCAGTCTGCCTGATTTGCAGACGGAAGGGTTGGCGTATGCGGCGCCATGAACTACGATGGCACGTTCACGGGCCCGGTCATTGATTCCTTTTTCCAGCCCGTCCAATAAAAGGGAGTATCCGTTTCTGCCTTGATAAGTGTTTCCGGTAAGATAGAAGCCGAGGGAACTTTTATAAGAGCCGACTTCGTTGGAGAAAGAGGTAGCATAGTTCTCGCCGCTGTTTTTCCCATGAGAGACCACTGATGAGTATAGCATCTTTTTCTGTTCCATGTCAAAGACAAACAAACGTTTTTCGGTAGAGGATTTGGTGAAATCAATCAATGTCAGTATGGATTTGCTTTTTTGTTTAATCAAGTTGTATCCTGCCACAGCCTGTCGGAATGCCAGGAAATTGACCACCCCTCCCAATTGCATATCTTCGAATAATTGTTCGCCGTCCATTTTTTGAGGTGCAGGGACAGATGTAGCAACTTTCTTTTCGGGTGTAGCCGTCCGGGTCGATACATTGCTCGACGGAAAGAGGAATAGGAACAGGAGTAAAAAAGCTTTCTGCATACGTATGGAAAAACTGGATAACGGGTGCAAAGTTACGCACATTTCTATTCCAAAACAAATATAATCGTCTCATTAACAGGTGCCCATTCGAAAATAAACTTGGCATGAGAGGTGGCATTTCTTACACACATATGTGAGCGGGGGATGGTACCCAACGTATAACTGTATTCTATGATCCCTGTTGCCGGTGCATTGGTGGGTACTCCGTGAATATAACCACCATTATTGAAACGGCTGGCGTAAGGTGCAAAACCACCGGTGGCGGCAGAACCGTCTTTTAGAAAAATCATCTTGGTCTTTTTCTCTTGCAGAACGAACATACCCAATGGAGTTTCTTGGGCGTATGGAGGACGATGTTGTCCTGTTGTAGCAGGATTCATGCTACGTATCAGCCAGTAGCCCTTTTCTTTCCGTTCCAAAGTAGTTATATTCTGATTATGGCGGTCTATAAAAATAGCTTTGTTGAACACTACGCTGTCGGGAATCAGTTTTATATATTTTGTCGGAGCATACCATTCGCCACCTATAAAGACAGGTTCTACTTTGGTGAACTTTCCTTCCTCACCTAGGTGACGGGTAAGAAGTCCATCCAGTCCGTAGCGTTCGGCAGTAAGGGTGTCATCTGTTAGGAAAAGAGGAATTCCCTGATAGCGTTCCACTCCCAATGTGTCGGCTATCCGTTTGTATGCATCCCTTTTAAAACTTTTCACTAAAGGCGCTTCTCCGTTCCGGTTTTTATAATTCTGTAAGATGCACCATTGTGCCGGCTTTTTTCGAATATTCTCCAACAATGCTAGCCGCTCCTTTATTTTCTCCCATTGGAAATGGCGGGTGGTGTCTTTATAAGGATAGGTATCCTTCAAAGTATGTTTATCATACAGCAGTTCCTTGTCAAGCCTGATGTCTTCGGGTTTGATATCTTTTTCTACAATCTCGGTGATGGCTTCTGTCACAGTATTGTGTACCTCTGTTATCACTTCCTTAATTTCGCTATTTGCTTTCGAGGTACACGAGCAGATTGTACAGAAACCGGTCAATAAATATATGAATTCTATTCTTTTCATCATAGACACAGGTTTGTGGCTTTCTTCTACAAATATAATTCTTTAAAAGGAATAAACATGCGTTTTTGTTTTTAAATGCAGTGAAAAATTCCTGTTTCTTTGAACAATCTCCCCTATTGCATACCTTATAAAGGACCGCTGGGAATAATCGTTTATCTTGGCTTGAGGTTTTTACAGAAAAAAAGAATCAACTTAAAAACAAGTATTATGGTGGAATCAACTAGAGTAAGAAGTAAAAGATTATCCTTTTCAGGTAAGAAGACACTGTCTTCCTTTATGCAAGTGAATATTGCCAGTCTGAGACAATCGGGAAAATTGCGTACCAGTGAGACGTATAGAGCTACACTGAACAGTTTTATGAAATTTATGGATGGCAAGGATGTTCTGTTGAGCAATATGGATGCCGAGTTGATGATGGGGTATGAAACTTATTTAAAGGCGCAGGGAGCAAGTATGAACACCGTTTCTTTTTATATGCGTATTTTGCGTGCAACGTATAATCGTGCAGTAGATAAAGGGGTGATCAGACAGCGTTTTCCTTTTAAGCACGTCTATACGGGAGTGGAAAAAACGGTGAAGCGGGCCATTTCTTTTAAAGTAATCAGACAACTGAAGGAGATGGATTTAAGTCACTCTCAGTCAATGGAGTTTGCGCGTGATATGTTTATGTTCAGCTTTTATACCCGGGGAATGTCATTTGTGGACATGGCTTTTCTTAAAAAAACAGATTTAAATAATGGTATGCTGACTTATAGAAGAAAGAAAACCGGTCAGTTGCTTTCCATCAGATGGGAGAAATGCATGCAGGATATAGTGGATAAATATCCCGGAAACTATTCGACTTATCTTCTTCCTATTATAATTCATATCAGGAAAGATGAAAGATTGCAATATAAAAATTCAATTTGCTTGGTGAACAGAAGGCTAAAAGAAATAGGGAAAAAGTTGGGGCTTGTTCATCCTTTGACTATGTATGTGGCGCGCCATTCATGGGCCAGTGTTGCTAGAGGCAAACATATTCCTCTTTCTGTGATAAGTGAAGGGATGGGACATGATTCGGAAAAAACGACTTTGATTTATCTGGCAGCATTGGATACCACCGTGATAGACAAAGCGAATATGGTGGTGCTGAGGGAATTCTTGTGATAATAGGGTAAAGATATTGTTCCTTGTCAAAAAGAGGATATCATATCACAAGGTATCCTCCATTTGACGGGATCAGTGTGTCTAGTATTTTGCTTAATAAATGTGTGTTTGTTCTCTCTAAAGATGATAGCACTTTCTGATGTGGCTGAGTTGAATATGTTTGTTGCAAGGTCGGCACAGCCTATGATCTCTTTATTGTTATCTTTTGTCAGAAGATACCTTATAGTAAAGGAGAATCGGATTACAGATAGATTCTGAAACAATTGCCATAAACCATTATGCTGTTTTTGTCCACCTATTTGTTATGAAAAAAATATCAGCTTCCAAATATTCAATATTTTTCCGTAATATGACAATTGTCATAGGTTTGTTTTTTTATGTGAATTATAGCTGATACAACTATTTTTTAATAGACAAACTTGAATAAAAGAAAAGGCAAAGTTTACTTGGATTTTATTCTTTGATTTTGGAGATAATACTCTTATTACAAGAACTTTATAGAAAAAATACTAAGTTGGAATATTATATATCTCTTATTAAGAGATATACAATAGACCTATAACACATTATAAATCAACAAAATACATTCATACAAGAATACTTTGAAAGACTAAATCATGTATTCAGAAAACGTTTTTTTTGAATCAATTATAAAATTTCCTTGCTAAATTGTTCTAATTCTCAAAACTTTGCTTAAATTTGCGACAAAATATATATCTCTTAATAAGAGATCTATCGTATAACTGATGACACGCCATATAATAATGTATGGTTGTGAAGATGTTAAAGCGAAGATTAAAAGTAAATAAAAATATGGACTATCTATTCTTGAGACGACACAGACGGACTGCTACTTCGAATAGGCAGAAAAGCCTGCTTCTTAAGGCTGCTGAACGCCAGTGGGAACTACAGTTCGCCAATAAGGGAACTGAAGGGAGAAAGGTGGATTGTGCCCTATATAAATGTATATTGTATAACCTTGAAATAAAGCAAGTTTTTTTGGATTCGGAGCTTTCTTTGAAAAAGTTTAGCGTTATGATAGACACCAACCAAACTTACCTGTCGAATGTGGTAAACAAGTATTTCAACTGCAATTTGAAGGAGTTGCTGAATACTTACCGTGTGGAATATGCCAAAGAGTTACTCCATGCTGGGAAATGTTCATTAGAAGAACTCCCACAGCGATGTGGCTTTGCCTCTAGAAGTGCTTTTTATGCCTCTTTTAGTAAAATAGTCGGAATGTCTCCTTTGCGCTTTCTAGCTCGAGAACAGAATAATTCGCTCTTAGAATCAATGATTTATGTATAATCAATTTTAGTTTTTTAAATTTATAAATTTAAAGTTT
>OLVW01001981.1_pt1 | contig 15796 bp, 15 predicted proteins | sample 1673301 | NCBI WGS metagenome assembly OLVW01 (sample SAMEA3178941, study PRJEB25190) | human gut metagenome
AAAATGGCGGAGTGCTACGGCACGCTGGACATCTCCGAGCGCCACCGCCACCGCTACGAGTTCAACAACGACTACCGCGCGCTCATGCAGGAAAAGGGGCTCGTGCTCTCCGGCCTGTCGCCGGACGGCCACATCGTGGAGACCGTCGAGATCCCCGAAAACGACTTTTATATCGGCGTTCAGTACCACCCCGAGTTCAAGAGCCGCCCGAATAAGGCGCACCCCCTGTTCAAGGGCCTGATCTCGGCGGCGCTGCGCCACGCAGAGAGAGGATAAGCATGCACGACCGCTACGTCAACCCCCTGTGCACCCGCTACGCCGGGCGCACGATGCAGCACATTTACTCCGACGACAACAAGTTTTCCACCTGGCGCAGGCTCTGGGTCGCGCTGGCCGAGAGCGAGCAGGAGCTCGGTCTGCCGATCACGGATGAGCAGATCCGCGAGCTGCGCGCGCACATCACGGACATCGACTATGACTACGCCGCGGCGCGCGAGCACGAGGTGCGGCACGACGTCATGGCCCACGTGCTGACCTACGGCGCGTGCTGCCCGGAGGCAAAGCCCATTCTGCACCTCGGCGCCACGTCCTGCTACGTCGGCGACAATACGGATATCATCCTCATGCGCGAAGCGCTCGAGCAGATCCGCAGCCTGCTGGTGAACGTCATCCAGGCGCTCGCGGACTTTGCCGAGGCGCACAAGGCAGAGCCGACGCTCGCCTACACGCATTTTCAGGCCGCGCAGCCGACGACCGTCGGCAAGCGCGCCACGCTCTGGACGCAGGATCTGCTGATGGATCTCGAACAGCTGGAGTTTCAGCTCGGCAATCTCAAGCTCCTCGGCTGCAAGGGCACGACCGGCACAGGCGCGAGCTTCCTCGCCCTGTTTGACGGCGACGAGCAGAAGGTCGTCGCGCTCGAGCAGAAGATCTGCGAGAAGATGGGCTTTCCCGGCGCGTACCCCGTCAGCGGCCAGACCTATTCGCGCAAGGTGGACTTTCAGGTGCTGCAGGTGCTGTCCGGCATCGCGCAGAGCGCCTCGAAGTTTTCCAGCGACATCCGCCTGCTGTCCCACCTCAAAGAGGTGGACGAGCCGTTCGAGAGCGGCCAGATCGGCTCCTCGGCCATGGCCTATAAGCGCAACCCCATGCGCAGCGAGCGTATCGCCTCCCTGTCGCGCTACGTCATCTGCGACCTGCAGAACGCCGCCGTCACGGCCAGCGTCCAGTGGTTTGAGCGCACGCTCGACGACTCGGCCAACCGCCGCATCAGCATCCCGGAAGCATTCCTCGCCACCGACGGCATCCTCACGCTGTACCTCAACGTCATCCGCGGCCTGACCGTGTACCCGAAAATGGCCGAAAAGCATCTGGCCGACGAGCTGCCGTTTCTCGCTACGGAGAACATCCTCATGTACTGCGTCAAGGAAAAGGGCGGCGACCGGCAGGCCCTGCACGAGGCCATCCGGCAGCACAGCGTCGCCGCCGGCAAAGAGGTCAAGCTCCATGGCGGCAGCAACGACCTGCTCGAGCGCATCCTGGCCGACCCGATCTTCGGGCTCACGCGCGCGGAGCTCAACAAACTTGTTGACCCCCATGCCTTCACCGGCATGGCCGTACACCAGACCGAGACGTTCCTGCGCGAGCAGGTCGCGCCGGTCCTGAACAAATATACCACACTGCTCGGATGCGACGCATCCGTAAATGTGTAAAAGAAACAGGAGGTTTCTCAAATATGCTGACATCCATCGTAGGCATCAACTGGGGCGATGAGGGCAAGGGCCGCGTCATCGACCTGCTGGCCGAAAATGCCGATATCGTTGCGCGCTATCAGGGCGGCAACAATGCCGGCCATACCGTTGTGACCGAGAAGGGCAAGTTCATCCTGAACCTGCTGCCCTCCGGCATCCTGCACCCGGAGGTGACCTGCGTGCTGGGCACCGGTATGGTGATCGACCTCGAGCATCTGGCCGGGGAGATGGAGGCCATCGAGGCGCGCGGCGTGAAGGTGGAGCCGGAGAACCTGAAGCTCTCCGATAAGGCTACCATCTCCATGCCGTGGCACAAGGTACAGGACGGGCTGGAAGAGGACCGCCTTGCCAAAAAGGGCGGCGCGTTCGGCTCTACCCGGCGCGGCATTGCTTACGCTTACAGCGACAAGTACCGCAAAAAGACCCTGCGTCTGGGTGACCTTTTGCATCTGGACGAGGAGCGCACCCAGAACCGCCTGCACATGATCCTGGACGCCAAAAACATGGAGCTGGCGGGCTGCTATCATCAGGAGCCCATGAGCTACGATGCCCTGCTGAACTGGTGCAGGCAGCAGGCGGCGTACTTTGCACCCTTCATCTGTGATGTGGGCGCTTTCTTGCAGCAGGCGCACGACAGCGGCAAGCGCATCGTACTGGAAGCGCAGCTGGGCGCAATGCGGGATATCGACTACGGCATCTTCCCGTTCACTTCCAGCTCCAACACGCTGGCAGCCTACGCACCGCTGGGTGCGGGCATCCCTAATTGCAAGCTCGACCATGTGGTGGGTGTGCTGAAAGCCTACTCCACCTGTGTGGGCGCAGGCCCCTTTGCAGCAGAGAATGCAATGGACGAAGTGTGGAACGAAAAGCTGCGCAAGGCAGGCGGCGAGTACGGCGCAGCCACCGGACGTCCTCGCCGGGTAGGCCCCTTTGACTGCGTTGCCAGCCGCTACGGCCTGCAATGTCAGGGTGCGGATAAGATCGCGCTGACCAAGCTGGACGTGCTGAGCAGCATGAAGCAGATCCCGGTTATCACCGGTTACAAGCTGGACGGCGTGGAGGTCCCCCGCTTCGACACTCTGTCCGACCTTGACCGTGTGCAGCCGGTGGTCACGCTGCTGCCCGGCTGGAACAAGGATATCTCTGGCTGCCGCAGCTGGGCAGAGCTGCCCAAGGAAGCCAAGGCCTATGTGGAGTTCCTTGAAAAGCAGCTGGGGCACGAGATCCAGTTCGTTTCTACCGGCGCGGAGCGCGAAAAGTTTGTGCTGAAGGGAGAATGGCTGTGAGACATTTTATTGAGCCCGGCAGCTTTTCTCTGGCTGAGCAGCTGGCACTGCTCGACCTTGCCGACCGGATGGAGGCCGACCCCGCGCCCTACGCCCACCTGTGCGATGGCCGCATTCTTGCCACTTTGTTCTACGAGCCCAGCACCCGTACCCGGCTTTCCTTCGAGTCGGCCATGCTGCGGCTGGGCGGCAAGACGCTGGGCTTTGCCGGGGCGCAGCTTTCCAGCGCCAGCAAGGGCGAAACGGTGGCCGATACTGCCCGTGTGGTAAGCAACTATGCAGACGTCATTGCCATGCGCCACCCCAAGGAGGGCGCACCGCTGCGTGCGTCCATGTATGCGCGGGTGCCCGTCATCAATGCAGGCGATGGCGGCCACGCCCACCCCTCCCAGACCATGATCGACCTGATGACCATTCGCCAGCGCAAAGGGCGGCTGGATCATTTGACCATCGGTTTCTGCGGCGACCTCAAGTTCGGTCGGACGGTGCACTCCCTCACCGCCGCGTTGAGCCAGTTTGAGGGCAACCGGTTCGTGTTCATCTCGCCGGAGGAGCTGCGCATCCCGCAGTACGTCAAGGACGAGACCCTGACCCCGCTGCACCAGAACTACAAGGAGACCGCTGACCTTGAAGCCGAATTGCCCGGTCTGGATGTGCTGTACATGACCCGCATCCAGAAGGAGCGCTTTTTCAACGAGGAGGACTACCTGCGGTTGAAAGGCTGCTATGCGCTGGACGAAAAGCTGCTGCAGCTGGCACCGCCCACCATGCCGGTGCTGCATCCGCTCCCCCGCATCGACGAGATCAAGCCGGATGTGGACAACGACCCCCGCGCCGCTTATTTCGACCAGGTGCATAACGGTGTGTATATCCGCATGGCCATTATACTGGCGCTGCTGGGCATCCCCGACCCGCTGACCGGGAAAAAGGTACTGGAAAGTTTATAAATTGGAAACAGGGCTGCTGCACAAAACCTCGTGCAGCAGCCCTGTTTTTGCGTCTCTCGCCTTTACGCCCCTCCCGTGAAAAGGCAATTCTGGAAAATCCGCGTTTGCGCAGCAATGAAAGCCCCAGTGGGGCTTTTAAGTGGTAGAGCGGTCTGCGTTAGCAGATGGAGGGGTTTTGCCCCGACAAGCTCCGCAGATTTTCCAGAATTGCGAATTTTAAATAATTCTTCCGCTGAATATGCGCAAAGCAAACGCGGCGCGCATTCCCAATCGTCCCGCTACCCCCGCAGCGGCGGGTCCGGCATAAAGATCATGGTGCCCCGGGCAGAGAAAAGCAGCTGCGGCATCATGCAGCTGTACCCCAGCCACAGCACCGCCAGAATGCACAGCACCAAAAGCACCCTGCGCAAAAGCACCGGATGTCGGGCAGGGGAATAGCGTTTTCTGCGGTCACGCTGCATAGGCTGCGCCCTCCTTTTTCAAGGCTTTGTCCAGCTTATGCCGCGGCAGAAAGAATTGTGCACCGGCGGGGTTTGTGGTAAGATAACAGGGAAGAACCACGGAGGAACTGCTTATGCTGACCATTACACTGCTGGGCACGGCTGCCACCATGCCGCTGCCGGAGCGCGCCCTGACCGCCGCAGTGGCGGAGTGCGGCGGTCACAGCCTGCTGCTGGACTGCGGCGAGGGCACCCAGACCGCCGCCCGCCGCGCCGGGGTGAACCTGATGCGCGCGGATGCCATCTGTCTGACCCACTACCACGGAGACCATATCTTTGGTCTGCCCGGGCTTTTGCAGACCCTTGGGGCGCAGGGACGCACCCGTCCGCTGGTGCTGCTGGGTCCGGAGGGGCTTTTGGAGGTCTGGCGGGCGGTGTATGCTCTGACCGGGCCGCTGCCTTACGCAGTAAAGCCGCTGGTCTGCCGCGCCGGGCAGCCTGTGGCACTGGATGCTCTTTCGGATGGATGGCCCGCTGGGGCAACGCTGCTGCCGGTGGCAACAAAGCACCGGGTACGCAGTCTGGGCTACCGGCTGGACTTGCCCCGGGCGGGCAGGTTCGACCCGGAAAAGGCGCGGGCATTGGGCGTACCGGTGACCCAATGGCGGCTTTTGCAGCGGGGACAGGCTGTGCCGCTGGCAGAGCGCATGGTGCAGCCCGCCGAGGTGCTGGGCGCGCCCCGCAAGGGGCTGCGGTTCGTCTTTTCCGGCGACAGTGCGCCCTGCCCGGCGCTGGAGCAGGCAGCGCAGGGCGCAGACCTTCTGCTCTGCGATGCCACCTATGCCCTGCCGGAGCAGCAGGAGCAGGCCGCGCAGTGGGGGCACAGCACCTTTGGTCAAAGCGCGGCGCTGGCGGCAAAAGCCGGAGCAAAGCGGCTGTGGCTGGTGCACTATTCCCCCATGATCACCGACCCGGAACAGCAGCTTGCACAGGCGCAGAGCATCTTCCCGGCGGCAGAATGCGGCTTTGACGGCAAGTGCATCACTCTGCATTACGAGGAGAACGAGGAATGAAGCTGACACTTGACCCCGGGGCAACTGCCCTGCTGGACACCCTGCACGCGGCGGGCTATGCTGCCTATGCCGTGGGCGGCTGCGTGCGGGACAGCCTTTTGGGGCGCACCGCCCACGACTGGGACCTGTGCACCAGCGCCCTGCCGCAACAGGTAATGGAACTGTTTGGGGCAGAGCAGTGCATCCCCACCGGGTTGCAGCACGGCACGGTCACCATCAAATACGGCGGGCAGCTGTACGAGACCACTACCTTCCGCACCGAGGGCAGCTATACCGATGGCCGTCACCCGGACGAAGTGCAGTTCGTACCGGACGTGCGGGAGGATCTTGCCCGGCGTGATTTTACCATCAACGCCATGGCGTATAATGAAGCCGAGGGGCTGGTAGACCCCTTTGGCGGGCAAAAAGACCTGCAAAACGGTCTGCTGCGGGCAGTAGGTGAGCCACAGCAGCGGTTTACCGAGGATGCACTGCGCATCCTGCGGCTGTACCGCTTTGCCGCAAGGTTCGGCTTTGCACTGGACGCAGCCACCGCCCGGGCGGCGCGGCAGCTGGCACCCCACTTAGACTGCATCTCTGCCGAGCGCATTCAGGAGGAACTGGCAAAGCTGCTGGCAGCCCCACAGCCGGGGGCATATCTGGAACCCGCCGTACTGGCGGTGGTGCTGCCAGAGCTGATCCCGGAAAGCCTGACCGCCGCAAAGCCGGTGGTGGATGCCTGCCCGGCAGGGGAGGAAAACCTGCCGGTGCGCTGGGCGGCGTTGCTGGGCGCTCTGGGCGAGGCCGACACCCGCCGGGTACTCAAACGGTTGCGCTGCTCTAACGCCTGTATCGAGGAGACCGCCGTGCTGGTGCGGGAAACAGCAGGGGAGGGCGTGTGCAGAAGTTTCTCCGAGGAGAAAGCTTCTGCACACCCCGGTGACATCCACCTCCGGCAGCTTTTAGGGCGGTACGGGTTGCGCACCGTGGAGCGGCTGTGTGCGCTGTGCGCGGCGCTGCACCCGCAGAATGCCCCGGATTGCGCCCTTGCGGCGCAGCGGGCACGGCAGCTGGAAGCCGACGGCGTATGCTGCCGGGTGAGCCAGCTGGCGGTGAACGGACGCGACCTGATGGCAGCGGGCATCCCGGCAGGGCCTGCGCTGCGCTGGGTGCTGGAGGCGCTGCTGGACGGTGTCATCCGCGCAGAATATTCCAACGAAAAACCAGCGCTGCTGGCTGCGGCGCAGAAAATTATAGCGTCTTGACAAGCGGTTTATGCTGCGGTAGTATTATACTACTGCTTTAGTATGTTGAACCCATAAAAGGAGAACCTATGACCACTCAGAACTCTGCAAACCGTCCCCGCGCCCTCATTGCCATGAGCGGCGGCGTGGATAGCTCGGTGGCGGCCTGTCTGATGCAGCAGGCAGGCTACGACTGCACCGGCATCACCATGCGGCTTACCCACAACGAAACGCTGGGACAGTCCGGTTACCAGACCTGCTGCTCGGAAAAGGATATCGAGGACGCCGCCGAGGTGGCCTTTGCGCTGGATATGCCGTATCAGGTGCTGGATTTCACCGCCGACTTCCGGGCACAGATCATTGAAAAATTTATCCGCGTCTACGAGGCGGGCGGTACCCCCAACCCCTGCATCGACTGCAATAAATATATGAAGTTCCGTCACCTGCTGGACTGGGCAGAGGAACACGGCATGGAGTATGTGGTCACCGGTCACTATGCCCGGGTGGAACAGGACGCAGCCACCGGCCGCTGGCTGCTGAAAAAGGGGCTGGATGAGGGCAAGGATCAAAGCTATGTGCTGTATAACCTCACACAGGAGCAGCTGGCGCATATCCGCCTGCCGCTGGGTGCGCTGCACAAGACTGAGGTGCGAAAGATCGCGCAGGAGCACAGCTTTATCAACGCCCAGAAGCACGACAGTCAGGATATCTGCTTTGTGCCGGACGGCGACTACGCCCGCTTTATGGAGCAGTTTACCGGCAAGCACTACCCCGCCGGAGATTTTCTGGATCAGAGCGGCAAGGTGGTGGGCACCCACAGCGGCGCAGTGCGCTACACGCTGGGGCAGCGCAAAGGGCTTGGTCTCGCGCTGGGTGCGCCGGTGTACGTCTGCGGTAAGGATATGCAGGCCAATACCGTTACGGTCGGGCCGGAAAGCGAACTGTTCGACCGCATCGTCTACGCAGAGGATGTGAACTGGATCGCTATCCCGGCGCTGACCGAGCCGCTGCGGGTCACCGCTCGCACCCGATATCATCAGGCCGAGCAGCAGGCCACCGTTTACCCCGCAGAAAACGGTTTCCGGCTGGAATTCGACCAGCCCCAGCGTGCCCCCACCCCGGGGCAGGCTGCCGTGCTGTATCAGGGTGATGTGGTGCTGGGCGGCGGCACCATCACCCGCGTAGAAAAGTAAGGAGAACAAAATGCAGGATCAATATTCCCGCACCCAGCTGCTGCTGGGTGCAGAGGCTATGGAAAAGCTGCACCACGCCCGGGTGGCAGTGTTTGGCATTGGCGGCGTGGGCGGCTACACGGTGGAGGCGCTGGCACGCAGCGGCGTGGGCGCACTGGATCTGATCGATGACGATAAGGTCTGCCTGACCAACCTCAATCGTCAGATCATCGCCACCCGCAGCACGGTGGGACAGTATAAGGTAGATGTGGCAGAACAGCGCATCCACGATATCGACCCCAACATCAAGGTGACTACCCACCGGTGCTTCTTTGGCCCGGAGACGCAGGACGATTTCGATTTTACCCAGTACGACTATGTGGTGGACGCCATCGACACCGTTACCGGCAAGCTGGCGCTGGTGATGAAGTGCAAGGAGGCGGGTACGCCCATCATCTGCTCCATGGGCGCAGGCAACAAGATGGACCCTACCCGCTTTGAGGTGACTGACATCTACAAGACCTCGGTCTGCCCGCTTGCCAAGGTGATGCGTATCGAGTGCCGCAAGCGCAAGATCAAGCACCTGAAGGTGGTCTACTCCAAGGAGCCTGTCATGACTCCCATCGAGGACGACTCCATCAGCTGCAAGAACCACTGCATCTGTCCCCCGGGCACTCAGCGCAAGTGCACTGCCCGGCGCACCGTGCCGGGCTCCAACGCCTTTGTGCCCTCGGTGGCCGGTTTGATCATCGGCGGCGAGGTCGTCAAAGACCTTGTGGGCTTTGTACCGCTGAAGGGGTAAAACAGACCGCAGCTTCCTTGCAGCGTGGGACGATTTGGAATGCGCTCCGCGTTGCTCTGCGCATCATCAGCGGAAGAACGATTTGAAAATTTGAGGTTCTGAAAAGCCCGCGGGCTTTTCAGAACCTCTTTTTTACGCGCTACAACGTTCCATAACATAAAATTGCAACCAATTTGCAATTTGGTATTGCAATTGGGAAGGATATCGTGTATAATCTACCCTGCACGAAAATGCAAACTGATTGCAAATTGTTGAGAGACGACCCCCTGCGGGTCTTTGGAGCGATTATTTATGGAACTGTTTCTGGATGTTCTGGGCGAAACCTTGGTGGATACCGCCAAGATGCTGCCCTTTCTGTTTCTGGCCTATCTGCTGATCGAGTATATCGAGCACCGCCACGGTGAGCGCATCGAAGCGCTGCTGGCAGGCGGCGGGCGCTGGGGCGCTGTGCCGGGTGCAGTGCTGGGCTGTGTGCCGCAGTGCGGCTTCTCCGCCATTGCGTCCAACTTCTACGCCTCCCGTGTCATCACGCTGGGCACGCTGATGGCAGTGTACCTTGCTACCAGCGACGAAGCGATCCCGCTGCTGGTGTCCATGCCCGCTTACTGGGATAAGCTGGCTGTTCTGATGGTCATCAAGGTGTTGTACGCCATCGTGGTGGGCTTTGTGCTGGATTTTGTCCTGCGGGGCGTGCTGCCCAAGGGGCTGCGGGGCGGCTACACCGGCCATGCGGACGAGGTGGACTGCCACGAGGAACACAGCGATGCCGAGGGCAACGAAAAGCCCATCTGGCAGGCGGCACTGCGCCACACGCTGGAGATCTTTGTGTTCATCTTCGCCTTCAGTCTGGTGTTCGGCATGATCGTGGAAGGCGTGGGCGAGGACGTGTTTGCCGAGATGCTGGGCGGCATGGGCTTTTTCCAGCCGGTGGTGGCGGCTCTGGTGGGACTGATCCCCAACTGCGCCGCCAGCGTGCTGCTGACCCAGCTGTATGTGGAGGGTGCGCTGCGCTTTTCCAGCCTTGTGGCGGGGCTGTGCACCGGTGCGGGTGTGGGCTTGGCTGTGCTGTGGCGCGCCAACCCCTCGTGGAAGCAGAACCTCTTCATCACCGGCCTGACATGGGCCGCCGGTGCCTTTGTGGGCGTGGCGATGCAGGTGGTCGTGGCGGTGTTTGCCTAACGATAATAATATTTTGGATTTCGGGACAGTGGAATGCCTGCGGGCATTCTGCTGTCCCATTTTTCTTTTCCCCCTCTCCCGCTGGACTTTAAAATGTGTTATACTGGGAGAAAACGATGCACACAGGAGAGATGACCATGCAATATAAGATTCTGGCAAGCGATTACGACAACACGCTGATGCCCTTTGGAGAAGCAAAGCCCCGCCCGGCGGTGGTAAAGGCGGTAAAAAAGCTGCAAGCCGCCGGGGGCAAGTTCGTGCTCAGCACCGGCCGCTCCTACCCCGGCATCCGGGACAAAAACCAGCTGGGCGGCATCCGGTACGACTACGCCATTACCTGCAACGGTGCCTGCGTGGTGGACAGGCAGGGCAACGTAATAGCCGAGCATCCGCTTACCAGCGAGGAGATGTATGTGCTGGTGGATTTTTGCGAGGATTATAACTACCCGCTGCAATTCAACTTCCGGGATGCCTGTTACGCCTACTGCGAGTACAAGTATCTGCACACCGGCTATCAGATGATGAACAGCCCCGGGCTGGACTGCGTGGACGGCGAGGATCAGGACAGGCATCTGGTGGATATGCCCCACGCCGCCTTTGCCGCCATGCCGCCGCAGGAGGTGGAGCACTTCCACGAAAAATACGGCTACCTTGGCCTGCACTGGATGCAGGTGGGCGCACAGAACGCGGACGGCTACTGCTACTACGATATCGTGCGCGGCGGCATGGATAAGGGCGTAGGGCTTGCCGACCTGTGCGCACAGATGGGGCTTACGCTGGCAGATGCCGTGGCTGTGAGCGATTCTGCCAACGATGTGGGGATGCTGAAAGTCGCGGGCCTGAGTGCCTGCATGGCAAACGGTACCCCGGACGCCAAGGCCGCTGCCGACCGGATCATCGGGGATGTGCGGGAGGACGGCGAGGCGGCGCTGATCGAGGAGCTGTGGTTCGACGGCCCCCGCGCGGAGCCCTCCGGCAAGGACTTTGGTTCTGCATGGGGCAATATTGAAAGTGCAGGCGGCAGCTTATGAGCTTTGCACCGGTGTACGATGACCGCAGCCGGGCGCTGATCTTGGGCACATGGCCCAGCCCCAAAAGCCGGGAAATGGCCTTTTACTACGGCCATCCGCAAAACCGGTTCTGGCCGCTGCTGGCGGCGCTGACCGGGGAGCCGCTGCCCGCGCGGGAGGATATCGCCGCCAAAAAGCAGCTGCTTTTGCGCCACGGGCTGGCGCTGTGGGACACGCTGGAAAGCTGCACGATCACCGGCGCATCGGATGCCTCCATCCGGGATGTGGTCCCCAACGATATCGCCGGGCTGCTGCGCAAAGCGCCCATCCGGGCGGTGTTCTGCAACGGTGCCACAGCTTACCGTATCTACACAAAATATCAGCAGCCGCTTACCGGCATCCCGGCTGTCCGTCTGCCAAGTACAAGTCCAGCCAACGCCGCCTGCAGCCCCGCCCGGCTGGAGGAGCTTTGGGGCGCTGCACTGGCGGACTGGATCGTAAAATGATGACAAGGCTGTAAATTCTTTTGTGGGATACTTGCGTTTTTTTGCGGACGTTGTATTATGGATATCATAAGGGGCGCACTGCCCCGGACAAGGAGAAATGACCATGAGCAAGATCATCCGCACCCAAAAGCCCAGCGTGCTGCCCTTTTATGCGGCGACGCTGGTGTTCGTGGTACTGTGCGCGGTGCTGCCGGTATACAAATTATGGGCGCTGCTGGTGGCGCTGGGCGGTGCCGCCGTGGCCTTTGGCGTGGCAAAAAAGACCTGCCCGCCCCGGGTGGTGGAGCACGAGGTACCATTCCACACCGGTGTGGAGGATGTGGACCAGATGCTGACCGATATCCAGCAGAAGCTGGACACCCTGCACGCGCTGAACGAGGCTTTGCCCGACCCGCAGCTGTCCGCCGCTATGACCCGCATGGAAAAGGCGGGACGCTCCATCGTGGAAGCCGTGGAAGCAAACCCCGCCAAGGCAAAGCAGGTGCGCCGGTTTGCCAACTACTATCTGCCGGACGCTGTAAACGTTTTGCAGCAGTACGCAAAACTGGCAAAACAGGGCGTGCGGGGCGAGAACGCCGCCGCCATCCGCGCCGAGGTGGAACACAACGCCGCCTCCATTGCTACGGCTTTTGAAAACCAGCTGGATGCCCTGTACGCGGCAGAGAGCATGGACCTGTCCGCAGACCTGACCGTTTTGCAGAATATGCTGAAAGGGCAGGGTCTGAGCAAGTAAAACTGGAATATCCCCTTGGATTTTGAAAGGAAGGAATCACTTATGGCTGACAATACTCTGAATTTTGATCTGGATGCCCCCGCAGTGCCCACCCTGACGCTGGACCCCACCCCCGCCGCTGTGCCGCAGGAGGAAAAGCCCGCCGCTGCCCCTGCCCCGGAGGCACAGGTGAACCTGACCCCCGAGGAGCAGGCCATGGTGGATCAGTTTGCCCAGAAGATCGATATCACCAACAGCCAGCAGGTGCTGCAGTACGGCTCTGCCTGCCAGAAGAAGATCGGCGATTTTTCTGAAGCCGCTCTCTCCAAGGTGTCCACCAAGGATCTGGGCGAGGTGGGCGACATGATCACCGACCTCATTGGCGAGCTGAAGAGCTTTGACGCCAACGAGGAGCAGCAGAAGGGCATTATGGGCTTCTTCAAAAAGAAAACCAGCCAGCTGGATGCCCTCAAGACCAAGTACGACAAGACCGAGACTAACGTGGAAAAGATCCAGTCCATGCTGGAAGCCCATCAGGTGCAGCTGCTCAAGGACATCGCCATGCTGGACAAGATGTACGAGCTGAACATGGCCTACTTCAAGGAGCTGAGCATGTATATCCTTGCCGGCAAGAAAAAGCTGGCCGATGTGCGTGCCAACGAATTGCAGCAGGCTATGGATAAGGCCAAGGCCTCCGGTCTGCCGGAGGACGCACAGGCCGCCCGCGACCTTGCCGATCAGTGCGAGCGCTTTGAGAAAAAGCTGTATGATCTGGAGCTGACCCGCAACATCAGTTTGCAGATGGGTCCCCAGATCCGTCTGCTGCAAAACAACAACACCATGATGGCAGAAAAGATTCAGTCCACCATCGTGAACACCATCCCGCTGTGGAAGAACCAGATGGTGCTGGCACTGGGTCTGGCACACAGCCAGCAGGCCATGCAGGCCGAGCGCGCTGTGACCAACATGACCAACGACCTGCTGAAGAAGAACGCCGAGGCGCTGAAGCTGGGCACCATCGAGACCGCCAAGGAGAGCCAGCGCGGCATCGTGGATATCGAGACCCTGCAGCAGACCAACAAGAGCCTGATCGAGACGCTGGACGAGCTGAACAAGATCCAGAACGAGGGACGCGCAAAGCGCGTTGCCGCCGAGCAGGAGCTGACCCGCATCGAGGACGAGCTGAAAACCAAAATGATGGAGATCCGGAGCTGAAATGGCAAACGCTGATTTTTCTCAGAACAAACAAACCGCTCCCGGCGGCTTTGACGCGGGCAGCTACCGCGAAAAAGCCCAGCCGGAGCAGACCGTAAGGCTGACGCCCCGCCAGCAGAAGCTGGCCGCACTGGAAGCAAAGCTGCCCGCAGCGCTTTCCACCCGGGCGGCGGCGCTGGCTTTGAGCGTGGTGGTAATGCTGGCCGCCTTTTTCGGTTTTGGCAGCGCCAAGCTGCGCGGCAAATACAACACCGCCCGCCAGTGGTTCACCGCAGGGGCCACCGCCGACAACGGCTATAACCTGAGCGAGGAGCTGACCACCCGCATGAATACAGCGGCCAACGTTATCACCACCGCCAGCAATACGCTGGGGGCAGATAATGCTGAAGTATTGACTGCACAGGATGCACTAACGGCGTTCAGCAACGACCTGGACGGCGTGAAGGCAGGCAAGACCCGGCTCCATGCCCTCTATGAGGACAACGAGACTTTGGGCACCGCCATCGACCAGCTGTATGCAAAATTGCAGGAGCAGGCCGCAGACCCCATGAAGATGGGCGCGGTGCAGGGGCAGTACGGTCAGTTCAACAGCGCAGCCACCATCATTGGCACCTTGCAGTATAATACGGCGGTGTATGAATATCAAAAGGATGTCGGCGGCTTCCCGGCCAGTGTACTGGGAGCTTTGTCCGGCGTGAAGGAGGTTGAGCCCTTCGCATGAAAAACTTTGCAAAACGCATCAGTGCACTGGTGCTGGCTGTGGTAGTCAGCGCGGCGGTGCTGTGCCCGGCGGCCTTTGCCGCCCAGCTGCCCAGCCTGCCCAAAGATCAGTGCGTGGTGGATGGTGCCGGTGTGCTGAGCAGCAGCACCGTGCAGACCATCACCGAACTGAACGCCCAGCTGGAATCCAGCTGCAGCGGCGCGCAGATCGGTGTACTGACTGTAGAATATACGGGCAATGATTCCACAGAGGATTACGCAACACAGGCTTTCAACGCATGGGGCATCGGTTCCTCCTCCAACAATAACGGCGTTCTGATTCTGCTGGTGATGGAGTCGGCGCAGTATGCGGACGGCGACTACTACCTGACCTATGGCGATGGTTTCCGCAACACCACGCTGGCAAAGCAGTCCAGCGCCATCGCCCAGACCATGGAGGATCAGTTTGCCGCAAAGGATTATGACGGCGCGGTGACCACCTGTGCCCGGAACGTGGCAAACACCATCGCGGATATCTACGGCGTCAGCCTTTCCGGCGGCACCGGTAACGGCAGCACCGTGCAGCCCGGCTATCAGGGCGGGCAGAGCAGCGGCGGCAGTGCCCTGACCGACATCCTGACCCTTGTGGTCAGCGTTGTGCTGCTCATCGTCATTATTCGGTCGATGGCCTATGTTTTTGCCAGCCCCTGCGGCTGGCTGTGGTGCTTCGGCGGGCCACGGCCTCCTCGCAGACGTCGCGGCCCGCCGCCGCCCCCACCGGGCGGCTTCTACGGCGGCTCCCGTGGCCCCCGGCCTCCGCGCGGCGGCTTTGGCGGCATGGGCGGCGGCTCCTTCGGGGGCGGTGTCGGGCGCGGCGGTTTCGGCGGCGGCAGCTTTGGCGGCGGCTTCGGTGGCATGGGCGGTGGTTCCAGCCACGGCGGCGGCGGTGGCCGTGGGCGGTAATGAGAATAAAAAGAGAAAGGCGGTGGCGCTTTACCACTGCCTTTCTCTTTTTTATGCCGTTTATCGTGAATGAAATTCATTTGACAAAACAATTTTTGTAACTTATACTGGATGACATCACGAAAAAATAAAGGAAGTATCTGTCATGCTGACTCTGGATAAGATCTACCACGCCGCCTTTGTGTTGAAGGACGTGGCGAGAAAGACCGACCTCATCGAAGCCCCCAAGCTGTCCAAGGACTGCCAGCTGTACCTTAAGACCGAGAACCTGCAGGCCACCGGCAGCTTTAAGGTGCGGGGCGCTTACTATAAAATCAGCCAGCTTTCCGAGGAGGAGAGCGCCAAGGGCGTGATTGCCTGCTCTGCGGGCAACCATGCGCAGGGCGTGGCGCTGGCGGCTACCCGGCGCGGCATCCGCAGCATCGTCTGTATGCCGGACGGCGCGCCCCTGATGAAGGTGGAGAACACCAAAAATCTGGGCGCAGAGGTCTGCCTTGTGCCCGGCACCTACGACGAAGCCCACGACAAGGCCGTGCAGCTGCAAAAGGAGTACGACATGACCTTTATCCACCCCTATGATGACGAGCAGGTCATTGCCGGGCAGGGCACCATCGGCTTGGAGATCCTTGACCAGCTGCCGGATGTGGACGCTGTGGTGGTGCCGGTGGGCGGCGGCGGACTGATCTCCGGCATCGCCTTTGCCATCAAGACTCTGCGCCCGGAGGTCAAGGTGTACGGCGTACAGGCCGAGGGTGCCCCCAGTATGTACCGCAGCCTGCACGAGCACAAGTACCAGACCCTGAAAGCTGCCTCCACCT
>OLVW01002022.1_pt1 | contig 15599 bp, 10 predicted proteins | sample 1673301 | NCBI WGS metagenome assembly OLVW01 (sample SAMEA3178941, study PRJEB25190) | human gut metagenome
TATCGCCGTGGAAGTCCTCCACGCCCTGAATGTCCAGCATGGTCATCCAGCGGTCACCCTCGGTGATCAGGCCGCAGGAAATGCCGGCCACAGGGGCCTTGATGGGCACACCGGCATCCATCAGAGCCAGCGTAGAGCCGCAGATGGAAGCCTGCGAGGTGGAGCCGTTGGAGCTCAGCACCTCCGACACGCAGCGGATGGTGTAGGGGAACTCCTCCAGAGAGGGCAGCACGGGCACCAGGGCACGCTCGGCCAGAGCGCCGTGGCCGATCTCGCGGCGGCCGGGGCTGCGGGGTGCGCGGGCCTCGCCCACCGAGTACGGCGGGAAGTTGTAGTGGTGGATATAGCGCTTGGTCTGCTCGTCGGTCAGGTCGTCCATCAGCTGGTTGTCCTTGGTGCCGCCCAGCGTGCAGGTGGTAAGCACCTGCGTCTGACCGCGGGTGAACATACCGGAGCCGTGCACACGGGGCAGAATGCCCACCTCAGCGGCCAGCGGGCGGATCTCGTTGATACCGCGGCCGTCCACGCGCTTGCCCTCATCCAGCAGCCAGCGGCGCACCACGAACTTCTGCATCTTGTAGCTTACCAGATTCAGATCGGCGGCGGACAGGTCGGGGTATTCCTCGGCGATCTTGTCCATGATGGGCAGCAGGGCTGCGTCACGCACGTTCTTGTCGTCGGTGTCCATAGCGGCCTTGAAGTCGTCGAGGTACTTGTTCTGGATGGCGTGGAACACGTCCATGTCCAGACCCACAACTTGGAAGTCGATCTTCGGCTTGCCGCGCTCGGCCACGATCTTGTTGATGAACTCGATGATCTTCTTGATCTCAACGTGTGCGGTCTTGATGGCGGTCAGCATGGTGTCCTCGTCCACCTCGTTGGCGCCGGCCTCGATCATCACGATCTTGTCCATGGTGGCGGCAACGGTCAGGGCAAGGTCGCTCACCTTGCGCTGCTCCTGGGTGGGGTTCAGCACGATCTCGCCGTCAACCAAGCCCACCTGCACGCCGCCGATGGGGCCGTTCCACGGGATATCGGACACGGCGGTCACCAGAGAAGCGCCGATCATACCGGCGATTTCGGGGCTGCAATCCGGGTCAAGGCTCATGACGGTCATGGTGATGCACACGTCGTTGCGCATCTCCTTGGGGAACAGCGGGCGCATGGGGCGGTCCACCACGCGGCTGGTCAGGATAGCGCGCTCGCCGGGGCGGCCCTCACGGCGCATAAAGCTGCCGGGAATGCGGCCTGCGGCGTAGAGCTTTTCCTCGTACTCCACGTTCAGCGGGAAGAAATCCACGCCCTCGCGGGGCTTGGGGCTCATGACCACGTTGCACATCACGCAGGTCTCGCCGTAGCGGATCAGTGCGCTGGCATTGGACAGGCCGCACATCTTGCCCATTTCAACCTTGAACGGGCGGCCGGCCAACATGGTTTCGTAGACCTTGAAGTTGTCAAAGGTCTCTTTGCGGGAACCAAATTCGATTGCCATTGTTTCTGCCTCCTTGTTTTTCGGATCGTTCTATCCAAAAAGCTGTGGCGCGCGCATTATAGCAATAAATCCAGCGTCCCTGCCCGCAGGCACGGGCGTTCGATTTACTGCTGCAATACGCTGCCACCGCTATTTTGTGCGCATGGGATACATGGAGCTATACATAAAGCAAAGGGCAGGTACCTTTGCGGTACCTGCCCTCCGTTAAAATTACTTACGCAGACCCAGAGTTGCGATCAGAGCACGGTAACGCTCGATGTCCTTCTTCTGGAGATAAGCCAGCAGATTGCGGCGACGGCCAACCATCTTCAGCAGACCGCGGCGGCTGTGGTGATCGTTAGGGTTCTTCTTCAGGTGCTCGTTCAGCTCGTTGATGTGAGCGGTCAGCAGAGCGACCTGAACCTCGGGGGAGCCAGTGTCCTTCTCGGTCAGAGCGACTTTGGCCATAACTTCCTGCTTATTCATAATACAGTACCTCTTTCAAGTAATTTATCTGCCTATGGCACAGCGGCGGGAAACGGTTCTCCCAAAAGCGGGCATACTCCCAGCCCCGTACCACGGTAACAGATACAGTATACCAGATTGCCCGGCAGATTGCAAGAAGATTTTTGTCCGTAAGCCTTAATTTTTTACAATGCCGCCCCAGTACAGCTGCACCTCCGGCAGCTTCTTTTTGCGCAGCAGAAACACGGTGGGGATCAGGTACACCGCCACTGAAAGCAGCCGCGAGGCATCGTAGCCGCTCACGCTCTCGGCCACGCTGGTGGTGCCGTACAGCCCGCCGATGAGCATGGCGGCAATGTCCATGGCGCTGTGCAGGAACACCGTCACCCACAGGTTACCGGTGCGGAAGTAGATGGCGGCCAGCATCACGCCCAGCGAAGCCGCAAACACGCACTGCATCAGCACGCCAAAGGGTTCCGAGCCGAGCAGGTTGCTCAGGTGTGCCGCACCAAACAGCACGCCGGACACAAGACAGGCTTTCCACACCCCCGCGCGGGCGGTGCCGTAGCGCTCCAGCAGAGTCTGGGCAATAATGCCCCGGAACACCAGCTCCTCGGCCACGCCCACAAGGATCATGTTCAGTATAAAGGTCAGGATGCGGGGCAGCGGCAGCAGCGGCGTGTCCGGACGGCCAAAAGCCAACGTTCCAAAGGCTGTGTACCCGATAAAGAACAGCGGGTACATGCCCACCAGCAGCCCATTCAGAAAGCCACAGCCGCGCCGCCGCAGCAGGTTCAGCCTGCCGGTACGGGCCAGCAACAAAAGCGCCACCGCCAGCCCGACAGCCTCCTGCACAGAGCCAAACAGGTAGCCGTCCATGGTGTCAAAGTCCGCCCCTGCCGCTGCCAGCCCGATGGTAGCCAGCAGGCTGAACACGACCATGCTGCCAAGGAACAGCACCTCGGACAGGATACAATAAAGAATGGGGTGCGCGGTGCGCAGCCGTTTGAGCATAAGTACAGCCCTCCCTATCAATGATAGCCCTATTCTACCACGATTCCCCCAAAAGCGATAGGGCGAAAATCAAGTGTGCAGCCGGGAGATCAGGGGTCTGTGAACAGCTTGCAGCATCTTTTTACAGAAAGTTCATGTAAAAACGGACTAAAATAGCCTTGCAGATTTGACGTGTCTGCCGCTTTGGTGTATCATATATTTGTATTGTTATGCGCGATTCCGGGCGCATCACAGCCCGATTTTTAAGATTTATGAGGTGTGACCTATGTCCCTTGTTGAAAAACTTTTTGGCAGCTTCTCTGACCGGGAGCTGAAAAAGGTGAACCCCATCACCAAACAGGTGCTGGCGCTGGAGCCCAAGTATCAGGCCATGTCCGATACCGACTTGCAGGCGCAGACTGCCGTGTTCAAGCAGCAGCTGACCGAGGGCAAAACGCTGGACGACATCCTGCCGGATGCCTTTGCCGTCTGCCGCGAAGCCGCATGGCGTGTGCTGGGCATGAAGCACTTCCCGGTACAGGTGACCGGCGGCATCGCCCTGCACCGCGGCGATATTGCCGAGATGCAGACCGGTGAGGGCAAGACCCTTGTGGCTACCCTGCCCGCCTACCTGAACGCCCTGACCGGCGAGGGGGTGCACATTGTTACCGTCAACGACTATCTGGCCAAGCGCGACAGCGAGTGGATGGGCAAGCTCTACCGCTGGCTGGGACTGACTGTCGGCCTGATCGTGCAGGGCATGGACGGCGATGCCCGCCGGGCCGCCTACAATGCCGATATCACCTACGGCACCAACAACGAGTTCGGTTTTGACTATCTGCGCGACAACATGGTGACCTACAAGGCCAACATGGTGCAGCGCGGCCACGCCTACGCCATCGTGGACGAGGTGGACTCCATCCTGATCGATGAAGCCCGCACCCCCCTGATCATCTCCGGCCGCGGCGAGGACTCCTCCAGCCTGTACACGCAGGTGGACCGCTTTGTGCGCACCCTGCACAAGAGCGTGGTGGTGGAGCTGGAAGATAAGGTCTCCACCGATGAGCAGGCCGATGGCGATTACGTTGTGGACGAAAAGCACAAAACCTGTACCCTGACCGCCGCCGGTATCAAAAAGGCCGAGGCCTATTTTAAGGTGGAGAACCTTGCCGCCGCCGAGAACATGACCCTTGCCCACCACATCGATCAGGCCATCAAGGCCTACGGCGTGATGCAGCGGGATATCGACTATGTGGTCAAGGACGGTCAGGTCATCATCGTGGACGAGTTCACCGGTCGTCTGATGATCGGCCGCCGGTACAACGAGGGTCTGCATCAGGCCATCGAGGCCAAGGAGGGCGTGAAGATCGCCGCCGAGAGCAAGACGCTGGCTACCATCACCTTCCAGAACTACTTCCGTATGTACAAAAAGCTGTCCGGTATGACCGGTACCGCCCGCACCGAGGCCACCGAGTTTACCGAAATCTACGGCCTGAACATCGTCAGCGTGCCCACCAACCGCCCGGTGCAGCGCAAGGACTACCCGGACGCCATCTATAAGACCGTGGAGGGCAAGTACCGCGCCGTCATCGAGCAGGTAATGGAGTGCCACAAAAACGGCCAGCCCGTGCTGGTGGGTACTGTCAGCGTGGAAAAGAGCGAAACGCTCGCCAAAATGTTACAGCGCCACACCCGGGACTTCAACGTGCTGAACGCCAAGAACCACGAGCGCGAAGCCGAGATTGTAGCGCAGGCCGGTAAAAAGGGTGCCATCACCATCGCCACCAACATGGCAGGCCGTGGTACTGATATCATGCTGGGCGGCAACGCCGAGTTCATGGCAAAGGCTCAGATGCGCAAGGAGCACTTCTGCGAGAACCTGCTCAACCCCGACACCCCGCAGGATGCCGACCCGGCAGCCGTGGAGCTGCTGCTGACCGAAGCCAACGGCCACGGCGAGACCACCGATGCCAACATTCTGGCCGCACGCCAGCGCTTTGACCAGCTGTATGCCCAGTACAAGCCCGCCATTGACGCCGAGGCCGACGAGGTGCGCGCCGCAGGCGGCCTGTTCATCATTGGTACCGAGCGCCACGAGAGCCGCCGTATCGACAATCAGCTGCGCGGCCGTGCCGGCCGTCAGGGCGACCCGGGCGCTTCCCGCTTCTACCTGAGCCTTGAGGACGACCTGATGCGCCTGTTTGGCGGCGACCGGGTGTCCGGCCTGATGAACACCCTGAAGATCGACGAGGATACCCCCATCGAGAACCGCATGATCACCAACACGCTGGAAAGCGCCCAGAAAAAGCTGGAAGGCCGCAACTTCGAGATCCGTAAAAACGTGCTGAAGTACGACGACGTGATGAACCAGCAGCGCGAGATCATCTACGGGCAGCGCCGCAAGGTGCTGGACGGCGAGGATATCAGCACCGAGATGCACAAGATGCTGCGGGAGAACATCGATTCCAGCTGCGCCCAGTTCCTTTCCGGTGATGTAAAGGACGAGTGGGATTTCGGTGCCCTGCGCCGTCACTATCAGGGCTGGCTGACCACCGATGCCGACTTCCACTACACTGTGGCAGACTTTGATAACCTCTCTCAGCAGGGCATTGCCGATATGCTGTACGACCGCGGCATGCAGATTTTGCAGGCCAAGGAGGTGCGCTACGGTGCACCCGTCATGCGCGAGCTGGAGCGCATCTGCCTGCTCAAGTGCGTAGACCGCCAGTGGATGGACCACATCGACAACATGGACCAGCTGCGGCAGGGCATCGCTCTGCGCGGCTACGGCCAGAAGGACCCCGTGGTGGAATACCGCATCGAGGGCTTTGACATGTTCGACCAGATGGTGGACTCCATCCGCGAGGACAGCGTGAAGATGCTGCTGACTATCGAGATCCGGCAGGCCGGTGCCGCCCCCAAGCGGGAGCAAGTTGCCAAGCCCACCGGTGAGGGCTTTGTGCCCGGCAACGGTGCCCCCGGCGTGAAGGGCGCCCCCAAGGGCCAGCCCGTGCGGGTGATCAAGATCGGCCGCAACGATCCCTGCCCCTGCGGCAGCGGCCTGAAGTGGAAAAAGTGCACCTGCGCCAAGTTCCATCCGGAAGGCCTGCCCACCGACGCAAACGAAGATTAAGCTGAAAAGCCTCCCGGCTCCTGTCTTTGGCAGGGGTCTGGGAGACTTTTGATAAAATGAAAGGGAGCTGATTTGGAATGATCACACCGGAAAAGCTGTTGGAAGCTGCAAAGCAGCTGGAACCCCAGCTGCAGGAATGGCGGCGCACCCTGCACCGTCACCCGGAAGTTGGGTTCGACCTGCCCCAGACCAAGGCACTGGTCAAGAAAGCCCTGACCGAAATGGGCTACGCCCCGCAGGACTGCGGCAAGTGCGGCGTGCTTGCGCTGGCGGGCGGCAAAAAGCCCGGCAAGGTGATCCTGCTGCGCGGCGACATGGACGCTCTGCCCCTGCAGGAGGAGTCCGGCGAGGCGTTTGCCTCCGAGGTGCCCGGCAAGATGCACGGCTGCGGCCATGATATGCACACCGCCATGATGCTGGGTGCCGCCAAGCTGCTCAAGGAGCATGAGGACGAGATCGAGGGCACCGTCAAGCTGGAGTTCCAGCCCGCCGAGGAGATCTTCCAGGGCTCGCTGGACATGCTGAAAAACGGCCTGCTGGAGGCCCCCAAGGTGGACGCTGCGGTCATGTTCCATGTGCTGGCCGGGATGCCCCTGCCCGCCGGTATGGTGCTGGTGCCGGGCGGCGGCATCACCATGGCCAGCTGCGAGCAGTACCACATCACGGTGCACGGCAAGGGCGGCCACGGCTCCATGCCCAACGCCTGCATCGACCCCATCACCGCAGCGGCCCACATCCACATTGCCCTGCAGGAGATCAACAGCCGCGAGCTGGACCCCGCCGGGTTCGGCGTGTTCACCACCGGCCGGTTCGAGGCAGGCAAGGCGTCCAACGTCATCCCGGACAGTGCCGATATGTGGGGCACCATCCGCACCGTGGACCCGGAGCAGAAGGTCAGCGCCCAGATCCATCAGCGCATGACCGAAATTGCGCAGGGTGTGGCCACGGCCTACCGCTGCACCGCTGAGGTCACCTTCAGCGATTACTGCCCCTGCATGGTGGTGGACAAGCCCCTTGCTCAGAACGCCCTGGCCTATATGACCGAGCTGCTGGGCAAGGGTGCCATGGACATGACCTCCCTCACCGGCGGCAAACCCGGCGGCGGCAGTGAGGACTTCGCCTTTGTGAGCCACGAAGTGCCCACCGTGAGCATGTTCCTCTCCGCCGGCAACGCCAAGGAGGGCTATCTCTACGGCCAGCACCACCCCAAGGTGCGCTTTGACGACAGCGTCCTGTACGAGGGCTCTGCCGCCTACACCTATATGGCCCTGCGCTGGCTGGCAGACCATAAGGAATAATTTTTCTCTGCAACAACAGGACCCCGGAAGGTTTTCCTTCCGGGGTCCTGTTTGTTTCTTATGCGGTTGTAAGCTGCGCCAGTTCTGCGCGCCCTTCTTCGGTCAGGTACGGCCGGAGAAGCAGCCACTGGATGCGCATCATGTCCTCCACCGCCGCACCCGCAGGCTGGCGGCTGACCGATACTTTTTGCTGCCAGCCCACATGGCTGAACATGATCAGCGTGATCACATCCTGCAGCGTCTGGCCCCGCAGCTCCTGCCGGAACCTGCCCTGCTGCCGCAGCTGACTCAGCAGCCGTTCCAGATTCTGCTGCAGGCGCGTGATGCGGTCTGCATTTTCCTGTTGGCACCCCGGCAGGTCCTCGAACAGCAGCGGGTCATCGAACATCCGGGCGTGGTCCACCAGCGAGAGCAACATCCGGCGCAGATAGCCGTCCAGCGCCGGGAGGGTCGCTTCCTCCGGCAGGATGATGGCGGTCATCTCCTGTTCCGCAAGTGCGGTCGCAATGTCCTGCTTGTGCGGGAAATGATAGGTCAGGTTGCCCACACTGATACCCAGCTGTGCCGCAATGGCCCGCATGGACACGCTGCGGTAGCCCTGCTGTTCAAACAGCTGTGCCGCCGCTGTCAGGATCCTTGCTCTGGTGTTTTCCATGGTATCTCTCCCCTTTGCTCCAGTATACCATAAACTGGTCAAAAGGGAAGCGCATCTTCTCAGACAGCGGGCTCGTACTCACCGTTCTGGATGCGGTCATACAGGGTCTTGAGCATGTCCAGATAGGTGCAGCCCTCGGCAATGGTGGCACCGGACACGGCGTCTGCGGTCTGCCAGTAGCCGTCGGCATTCTGGGTCAGGCCGCCGTCGGCGTAGTAATCATAGCTGAAGTTGGTCTGCTCGGCAAACTCCTTCAGCAGCTGCATGTTGCCGGGGAAGGTGATGGGGCTGGACCAGAAGTCCACACCGTGGCCGTCGCCCTCCTTGTACTCCATGGTGTAGGTGGAGGCAACATTGTCTGCATCGGCAGAGGCAGCGGCTTCGTCGCTGGTCAGCAGGTAGCAGTCCTTGCCGTCGGTGGCATCAATGTACCACTTGCCGCCCTCTTCGGTTGCGCAGTAGTCGAACAGGGTGGTCTCGGTACCGTCGATCACAGCCGAGTAGACCACGGCGTTCTCGCTGGCGGCGGTGCTGCCCAGAGCGCCGGTCCAGACGATATCACCGATCTGGATGTACTTGGCGTAGTTGGTCTCCACCGCCTCGCTGTACTCGGTGGCCGGAGCGCTGAAAGGGATCACGGCATCGCCCAGCTTTGCCAGCACGTCAGCGTCCTGCACGCAGGCCCAGCCGCTGGTGCTGCCGGTGTCCATCCACGGGGTCAGAGCCTCCTTGAAGCGGATGGCAAAGCAGGTGTTGTCCTCCTCGTTCCAGTACAGGGTGGCCTTGATCACGGCATCCTGGTCCGAATCGGCGCTCTTGGTGTACAGGCCGTAGGTGGAAGCCATGACGATGTTGCTGCCTGCGGGGATCTCCACCGGCTCGGCACCGGTGGGCCACTCGGTCTTTTCGGCGCTGTCCTCCTCATAGGGGTTTGCGTCCGGGTCGATGGCGTTCAACACAGCGGCCTTGCAGCCGTTGGTGGTGTAGGTCGCACCGGAAACACCGTCGATCTCGGTGCCGTTTGCGGCCACGATCTGCTCTGCAAGGGTGCTCAATGCTGCGCCGCCCACGTTCTCGGTCTCATCGGGGCCGTCAAAGCTGACGGCGGTGATGGTGTCGCCTTCCATGGTGACCGTGGCGGTGATCACACCGCCAAAGCCGTTGCCCTTGCCGGTGAGGGTGGTGGCCGCTGCGGAGGATGCTGCCACGCTGGAAGATGCGGAACTGCCGCAGGCTGCCAGGCTCAAGGCCAGGCTGCCCGCCAGGATCAGGGATACTGCTCGTTTCATGGTTGTTTCTCCTTACTCTTTGCGTCGTTCTAGTACAGTGTACTAATCAACGTCCGAATTATAACAAGTTTCCGCACCATTTTCAAGCCCTTTCCGCAAAAAAAAATACCGCACAGGCGTAAACCCATGCGGTATTTCCGGTTGATTCAGATCAGTTTTGCGCCGGAGTGCGGCAGACGGTCGGCGTGCAGGGTCTCCCGCAGCAGCTGCGGCAGGGCGGTCAGGTCACCGCCGGTGAACCACCAGCCTGCCGCCAGCGCGGCCAGGGCCAGCGCCACCAGCAGCAACAGCACCCGGCGCAGCCAGCGGCGCTTCTTTTTGGGCGGAGCTGGGCGGGCCTCCGCCTGCGCTGCAGGCGGGGCAGACACAGCTTCCGGCACCGGGTCGCGGTAGTGCTGCCAGCTCGTGCCGGGGACCTGCGGCAGACCGCAGGCTGCCCGGCGGATCATGTCCAGCAGCCAAAGGCCCGGCCCATCCTCCCGGTACACGGTGCGCAGCCAGCAGCCCTTGCGGGTGCCCAGCAGCAGCAGAAATTTCCCGTCCTGCTCCCAGCACCCAGCGGACAGCTCTGCCCCCACAAGGTGCTGTGCCGCCTGTACCCGAGCCAATGCGGCGGCAGCGTCCTGCCTGCGGGCAGCCCGGCGGGCGATCTGTGCCCCCACCTTGGGGTCGGCATAGCTCTGGGTGCCAAAGTCGAACACCTTTTCGGCCCCGGGCACGGCTTCCAGCCGGGCTTCCATCAGGGCCCCGGCGGCAGCATCCGCGCACACCAGCAGCCGACGGCGGTGTTCCAGCGCCTGCACCACGGCGGCGGCAAGGTTCGTGTCCCCTTCTCCGTACAAGTCAGCCGCAAAGCAGCCGTGCAGACTGCGGCGGGCCTTGTCCAGCCCGGCGGCATTTTCGCTCCGCAGTGCGATCAGCGTTTCCGCGCCCCGGCTGCGGCATTGGGCGATCACACACCACTCCGGCGGGAAAGCAGACGCCGCCTGCTGTACCCCCAGCGCCGATGCCCCGAACAGCCGGAGCACACAGCGGACCGGTTCGTTTTGTTCACAGCTCAAGTTCTTCACCCCCGCGGTCCGCAGGGGACCGTATTATTCTGCGAGAAAGGCGGCGTTCAGGGCCTCCAGCGCGGCTGCATCGCGGCAGTCGGCGGCGGCCAGCGGCTTTGTGGCGGCAGGCACCTTGTCCTGCGCCCGCCGCAGGGCCAGCACCAGTGCTTCCTGCGCGGCGCGGGCACGGATGAGCGCCCGGTCCGGCCGGGAAACGAACAGCTTTTCCACATACACGGTATCACCGCGGGCAGCACCCAGATACACGGTGCCCACCGGCCGCACGGCATCGCCGCCGGTCGGCCCGGCCACACCGGTGACACTGATGCCGATGTCGGCCCCGGCAGCCTGCGCCGCGCCCAGCGCCATCTGTGCCGCCACCGGAGCGGACACCACGTTGTACTGCTCGATCACGGCAGGGTCCACCCCCACCAGCTTTGCCTTAGCCTGCTCCCAGTAGGTCACGAAGCCGTAGCCGAACACCTCGCTTGCACCGGACACGTTGGTGATGCGCTGGGCGATCATGCCGCCCGTGCAGCTCTCTGCTGTGGCAAGGGTCAGCCCCTTGCGCTGCAGGGTGTGCACCACCGTTTCTTCCAGCCCGGCCACATCCTCATCATACACCGCATCGCCCAGCAGATCATAGAACTTTTTGGCATAGGCGCGGCACATTGTTTCGGCTTCCGTGTCGGTCTTGGCCCGGGCGGTGATGCGGATCTCGCATTCGCCGGTCTTGCAGTAGATGGCGGCGGTGGGGTTCGCATTTTCCAGCAGATCCCGCACCTGATATTCCAGGTTGCTCTCGCCGCCCAGCACCCGCAGCGTCAGACTGTGCAGGGCGCAGTTCTGCCGCGCCAGCAGCAGCGGGCGCACTTCCTCCTGCCACATGGCCTTCATCTCGTGGGGCACACCGGGCATCAGCACGGCGCAGCGGCCGTCCTGCTCAAACCAGGCACCCGGCGCGGTGCCATGGCGGTTCACCACCTTGCGGCCGTGCACCGGCACCATGGCCTGCTTGCGGTTGTTGGGGGTGACCGTGCGGCCGGTGCGGGTAAAGTAGGCCACGATCTTGTCCCACTCTTCCGCGTCAAAGGCCAGGGTGTCGCCGTAGCAGGAGGCCACGGTCTCCTTGGTCAGGTCGTCCGCCGTGGGCCCCAGCCCGCCGGTGAACACCAGCAGGTCGCAGCGCTGCTTGGCCTCGTTGACAAAATCCGCCAGGCGGCTGTGGTTGTCACCGATGGTGCTCTCCCGCTGGACCGTGATGCCCAGCGCGGCCAGCTCCCGGCTGAGGTACTGGGCATTGGTGTTGAGAATGTTGCCGAGCAGCAGCTCGGTGCCGACACTGATGATCTCTGCAGTCATGGACAAATCAACCCTCGAATTCTACCTGATCGGTGATGCGGATGCGGATGCGCTCGGCGTTCTCGGCGGCCTCGGCTTCCAGTGCGGCAAGGCCCGGCATGGCGGCTTCGGCTTCCAGGATCTCTTCCAGCTCCGGGCGGATCTTCGGGTGCGGGGGCGTGAAGATGGTGCAGCAGTCCTCATAGGGCAGGATGCTGGTTTCAAAGGTATTGATGTGGCGGGCCGTCTCCACGATCTCGGTCTTGTCCATGCCGATGAGCGGGCGCAGGATGGGCAGGTCCTGTGCGGCGTCGGTGCACTGCAGGGCCTTGACGGTCTGGCTGGCCACCTGAGCCAGGCTCTCGCCGGTGACCAGTGCTTCGCAGCCCTGCCGCTTTGCGATGACGTTGGCAATGCGCATCATGCTGCGGCGCATGAGCACCGTGAACAGCACATCGGGGGCGTTATCCCGGATGTATTCCTGCGGTTTGGTGTAGGGCACCACAAACAGGTTGGAACTGCCGGTATAGATGCTGGTGAGCTGGGCCAGAGCCTTAACTTTGAGTTTTGCACGCTCCGAAGTATACGGAGGGGATGCAAAATGAATGTGGTCCAGGGCCAGACCGCGCTTTGCCATGCGGTAAGCTGCCACCGGGCTGTCGATGCCGCCGGACAGCATATTCAGGGCGCGGCCGCTGGTACCCACGGGCAGACCACCCTCACCCGGTACTTTCGGGCCGTGAATATACGCACCGTAATCACGGATCTCCACGATGACCTTGAACTGCGGGTTGTGCACGTCCACCTTGAGGTAGTTGTGCTTGCCCAGCAGGTAGGCGCCCAGCTCCCGCATCAGCTCCGGGCTGGTCATGGGGTAGCTCTTGTCGGAACGGCGGGCCTCCACCTTGAAGGTGCGGATGCCGTGCAGGCTGGCACCGAGGTACTCCTCGGCGGTCTGGCAGATGGTGTCAAAGTCCTTGTCGCAGACCACGGCGCGGCTGAGGGACGCCAGACCGAACACCTTGCTCACCCGGTCGAAGGCCAGGTCCATGTCCACGTCCTCTTCCTCCGGCTCCATGTAGAAGGTGGACTGGGTGCAGTACACCTTGAACTTGCCCACGGTCTTGAGCCGGTAGCGCAGGATCTTCATCATGGCCGACTCGAACTGGTTGCGGTTGAGGCCTTTCAGGGACATTTCGCCCTGATAGCCCAGAATGATCTCATGCATAAATGTTGTATCTCCTGATTATTTTTTGATTCTCTGCAGCTGCTTCATGCCGTCCTCGAAGCGGTTGAGGAAAGCGTCCACATCCTCCGGCGTGTTGTCGGCGCAGAAGGACACCCGGATGGCGGTGTCGATGGCCAGCGGGTCCCGGCCCATAGCCGCCAGCGTGTGGCTGGGCTGGCCCCGGCCGCAGGCACTGGCCGAGGAAACGTAGATCTGCGCTTCGGCCAGGAATGCCAGCATCGTTTCGCTCTTGATGCAGTTTTCACTGAAGTTCAGCACCTCCGGCACGGCATCCGCCGGGCTGTTGAGCACCACTTCCGGGAAGGCCGCCAGCCCGTCCCGCAGGCGCTGGTTCAGCGCCCGCATGGCGGTGTCGCGGCTCTTCATGGTTTTGGCAAGGCGGGCGGCCGCGGCGGCAAGGCCCATAGCGTAAGGCAGGTTCTCGGTGCCGGGGCGCAGCCCGCGCTCCTGCTCGCCGCCCAGATACGGCGGCTGGAACGCCTGCACCAGCCGGTCGGACAGGTACAGCGCACCGATGCCCTTGGGCGCGTGGATCTTATGGCCGCTCACCGCCAGAGTGTCGATGTTGTCCAGCTTGATGGGCACCCGCATCCACGCCTGCACGGCGTCCACATGCACGAGGGTGCGGCTGTTGCGGCGCTTGACCTCGGCCGCCAGACGCTCCACATCGTTCCGGGTACCCACCTCGTTGTTCACCATCATGCAGGCCACCAGGATGGTGTTTTTGCCCACATGCTCCAGCATCTCGTTGATGTCCAGCGTGCCGTCGGCGCGGGGCTTCACCACGGTCACGTTGTAGCCGCGCTTTGCCAGATCTTCCAGCGGGCGCTGGACGCTGGGGTGCTCGAAGCCGGACACCACGATGTCCTTGCCAAAGGTACGGGTGCGGGCGGCCCCCAGCAGGGCCAGATTGTTGCTCTCGCTGCCGCAGGAGGTAAAATACAGCTCCTTTGCCTTGCAGCCCAGGGTCCGGGCCACGGCAGCGCGGGCGGCGTTCAGTGCTTCCTCGCTGCGGGCACCGGGGCCGTACAGGCTGGAGGGGTTGGCCCAGTGCTCCCGCATGGCCTTGTCGATGACGTCTGCCACCTCCGGTGCCACGATGGTGGTGGCGGCATTGTCCAGATAATGCAATTCAGGATTTTGCAGCATAAAGGGATTCCTGCTTTCTGTTTTCATAATAATCCAGAATAAGTATACCACAATCATCTGTGCAACGCAAAACTTTCTGTTCTGTTTTTCCTTGACAAACACCCTGCCGGTGTGCTATCTTTACAGCATAGAGACCGCATCCCTGCTGACGGAACGTTGTGGAGCACCACAGTGCAGGGCTGCGGGGATGTCAATGCCGACCGTCTGGGCAGCCTTGCGCCATTACCGCGCAGAGCTGCCCTTTTTGCTTATCAAGGAGGATGTCTGATGAAAACCGATATTGAGATCGCACAGGAAGCCACCATGAAGCCCATCACCCAGATCGCCGCCCAGCTGGGTCTGGCCGACGAGGACGTGATCCCCTACGGCCGCTACAAGGCCAAGATCAACCACCGCCTGATCCACAACGCGAAAAAGCAGGGCAAGCTGATCCTGGTCACCGCCATCAGCCCCACCCCGGCCGGTGAGGGCAAGACCACCACCAGCGTGGGCCTGGCCGACGCCATGAACGCCCTGGGCAAAAAGACCATGCTCTGCCTGCGCGAGCCCAGCCTGGGTCCCGTGTTCGGCATCAAGGGCGGCGCAGCCGGCGGCGGCTACGCACAGGTGGTGCCCATGGAGGACATCAACCTGCACTTCACCGGGGACCTGCACGCCATCGGCACCGCCAACAACCTGCTGGCCGCCATGATCGACAACAGCATCCAGCAGGGCAACCCGCTGAACATCGACCCCCGCCGCATCACCTGGAAGCGCTGCATGGATATGAACGACCGCCAGCTGCGCTTCATCGTGGACGGCCTGGGCGGCAAGGTGAACGGCACCCCCCGCGAGGACGGTTTTGATATCACCGTGGCCAGCGAAGTGATGGCCATCTTCTGCCTGGCCACCAGCATCTCCGACCTGAAGGAGCGTCTGTCCAGGATCGTGTGTGCCTACACCTACGACGGCAAGCCGGTGACCGCCGGGGACATTGGTGCCGCCGGTGCCATGACCGCCCTGCTGAAGGATGCTCTGGACCCGAACCTCGTCCAGACCCTGGAGAACAACCCCGCCATCATCCACGGCGGTCCCTTCGCCAACATTGCCCACGGCTGCAACAGCGTGCTGGCCACCAAGCTGAGCCTGTCGCTGGCCGACTACACCATCACCGAGGCCGGTTTCGGTGCCGACCTGGGCGCGGAGAAGTTCCTGGACATCAAGTGCCGCTATGCCGGCATCGCACCCAGCGCCTGCGTGCTGGTGGCCACCGTGCGCGCCCTCAAGAGCCACGGCGGCGTGGCCAAGGCAGATCTGAGCCAGCCCAACCTGGAAGCCGTCAAGGCCGGTGCCGCCAACCTCATCCGCCACATCGACAACCTGAAGAACGGCTTCGGTCTGCCGGTGGTGGTGGCCATCAACGCCTTCCCCACCGATACCCCGGAAGAGCAGGCCTATGTGGAGCAGGTGTGCGCCGAGCAGGGCGTGCCCTGCGTGCTGAGCGAGGTGTTCGCCAAGGGCGGCG
>OLVW01002024.1_pt1 | contig 15591 bp, 14 predicted proteins | sample 1673301 | NCBI WGS metagenome assembly OLVW01 (sample SAMEA3178941, study PRJEB25190) | human gut metagenome
ATACGCCGCAGTGCGCATACTCGCGGAGCGTTTTTTACTTTACAGGAAAGCAATTTCCTGTAAAGTGAAAAACAACTACCACTGCAACTGCCATGGCATTTTCGCATAATGACACAAAATATCCTGCGGTATCACCATTGATTCCGCCAAATTCCTTCCGGCTTTTCCAACTATAATAACCATAACAGAGCAATGCCACAACTACTGCTGCAAGCCCTGCCCACAGGTTTACATAAATCATACATCCACTGTAGACAACTGCCTCTATGATGAGGACTGCCAGCACTCTTTTTTTCTGGGCGCTGTCTGCAAAATAAGCAAGCATACCGTCCTTTTTTGCCGCCTTCAGGCTTACCACACCAATTCCGCTTAAGCTTCGTGATAACGCAAAGCCAATTCCCACTACAAGAATTGCAGACAATTCCGTAAGCTCCGCATATGCTGCTCCATAAATAAGATAATATAAAACCAGCATCAATACGGAAAATGCTCCAATATGCGGGTCCTTTAAAATTGCCAGCTTCTTCTCCTTATTCTGATAGGAATGAAATGCATCCATGGTATCCATAAATCCATCCATATGAAAGCCACCGGTAACAAGCAGTGGAATTGCCACCGCTATCAGTGTTTTGCACAGATGACTTATCCCGGCTGCATTTCCCAAAAAGAACCAGCCGGCTTCCAATGCACCAATGATAAGACCAATCAATGGGAAGAAGCAGAGGTGATACTGCATATCTTCTTCCTTCCAGTCAAACTGTGGCACCGGTATTTTTGAATATATGGAAAATGCAATGACGAATCCTTTTATAATTTTCATGTATTCCTCTTCTTTCTTAAATTCCATCCTTTTTTATGAAAATCGGAATCCCTGCTACTACTTCAACGACCTGCTCTGCCCGCTCTGCAATCTGCCGGTTTATATCTCCTAACAACCGGATATAAGCCATTGTGGATGCGTCATAACGGATTCCGTCTTCAAATATCTGATTCGTGACAATAATCAGTATATCACAGGAATCCTGCAATGCTGTTACTCCACTTATAATTTCATGGGAAAGCTGCTTTATTTTCGCTTCATCCATCACAGCAGACAGATTTTCTTCTGAAAACATTTCGTTGGCAACGAGGTTCGACATGCATTCCAGCAAAACTATTTTCCCGGCTGTCACTCTTTCTGCTGCAACTTTTCCTGCTGACACTTTTTCGGTTGCCACTTTCTTTGCTGCCTCTTTAAGTCTTCTCGGCTGCTCTATCGTAAGAAAGCCTTTTCCTGCCCGCATTTTCTGGTGACGCTCTACTTTTTTCTTTCCTTCTTCATCATACACCTGCATGGTGGCTACATAATAAAGGCTGCCGTTGCCTGCGGCTTTCACTGCCATTTGTTCTGCATATGCGGATTTTCCGCTGCCGCTTCCGCCGATTACCAATGTAATCATTCTTCATACCTCTTGTACTGTTCTATCTCAAAATTTGCAAAGGATGCTCCCTGCAAATACACGCCCAGTGCCACATCCAGCAGGGACATCATCATCACTGCACCGGTTCCCTCACCCAGTGCCATATCCGCATCCAGTACCGGATCCAAATGCAGCTTTTTCATAATCGCTGTCTCTGCCAGTTCCCGGCTCTTATGGGATGGTATCATATAATTTACGGCACCCTTGCAAAGAGTCTCTGCCAAAAGTGCCGCAACGGCACTGATGACGCCATCGATGACAACCGGTATCTGCTCGATTGCTGCTCCGATAAATACGCCTGTCAATCCGGCTATGTCCAGTCCACCTACAGTCTTTAATATGGTAAATGCATCCGCATCACGAAGGGAATATTTTTCTATCGCTTCTTCAATTACCCTGCATTTTCTTTTTAATGCTTCATCCGTTAATCCGGCGCCCTTGCCGGTCACCTGCTCTACCTCTAAATCCAAAAATGCTGCTGCAACGGCTGTACTTGTGGTTGTATTTCCGATTCCCATCTCTCCTGTGGCAAGTATGTTATATCCATCATCCTTACAGCATTTAACCTGCTCTATTCCTGCTTTTACAGCCTTTATAAGCTGCTGCTTTGTCATAGCTGGTTCCTTTAAGAAGTTCTTAGTTCCAGGCATAACCCTTCTGTTTACAAGTCCTTTATAATCTTCTGTTTTTATAAGACTACCAGGCAGGTCCTGTGCTATTCCTATATTTACTGGAATAACCTTTGCATTAACGCAGTCTGCCATCCTGCATACACTTGATATTCCATCTGCCATGTTGCAGCTTACAACAGCAGTTACCTCCTGTCCTGTCTGGGTAACACCTTCTTCTACTATACCATTATCTGCACACATAACAACAACTGCTTTTTTGTCTATAGATACATCTGCATTTCCTTGTATTCCTGCTATCTGTACTATCATATCCTCGAACATTCCAAGTCCATGAAGTGGTTTTGCTATACCGTTCCAATGCTTTTCTGCCTGTTTCATAGCATTATTATCCGGAGCTTTTATTGTTGTAAGTTCTGGGAATATAGCTGCCAGTTTTTCTATATCTTTATCTATACCACTCAATTTATGTCTGTAGCATCTGCATGTCTTAATAAATCTTCTGGCTGCTTCTTTGTTTCCTGGAAAATATATATGAGGAAAACCTGCATACAGTGTATCACTTCCATAACCTTCTATCTCAACGCTTCCATCAGATGCCTTTGCCACTGAATATGTATCACCCTTACAGTCACTATTCCAGTAGTGGAATTCGTGAGCTGAAAAACTCTTGCCTTTATCAGCAAGCATAGTATTTCTGCCTGCTGTGAGTGTCATATATCCAAACCTCTGCAGACGTCCGGCATTATAGCCTGTGCCATCTATAACTCCTGCCATTGGGTATACTTTTTTATCTGGTGTCTCAAGCTTCTTATGAAGATACAGATATCCACCACACTCTGCTATACATGGAAGTCCTCCCCGTATCTTATCCGCTATATCGTTTCTCATGGAAACATTATCCGATAGTTCTTTGGCATGAAGCTCTGGATAGCCTCCATACAATAATAAGCCATCAATATCATCTGGAAGCTTCTTATCCCTCAGCGGACTAAAATATACAAGCTCGCACCCATGTTCCCTTAAGAATTCAAGATTATCCTCATAAAGAAAACAAAATGCCTCATCCCTTGCTACTGCAATATGTATGATATCTTCTTTATTACTTTTTTCTGTTTTTTTGCAGGCTTTACTATCAGAAGCATTTAATTCACAGCCTGTCTTACACTTTGTGGCTGTATGTCCCAGTTCTATAATACCTTTGATATCAATACTCTCCTTCATAAGACCCGCAATAGTATCAACCTTTTCCTTAAAATGTTCAATCTCATCGGATGTAACAAGACCAAGGTGTCTGCTTTCAAGTGCTATGTCCTTGTTTACAGGAAGATAACCCAACGGCTTTATTCCAGCCATATGTGCCGCCATACTTGCATCCTTATATAACTTAGAAGACAGATTGTTAAATATAACGCCTTGTATATGATTGTTTTCTATATATTCTTTATAACCTTTAAGAACCGCTCCTATTGAATTACTCATGCCTCGGCAGTTCACTACAAGAATAACTGGTGTATCTGTGATATCAGCTATCTCATATGAGCTTCCCTTCGTGCTAAAGCCCTGTCCATCATAATAGCCCATAACTCCCTCTATTATAGTTATGTCACTTTCTGATTCTTTTCTAAAAAGCAGCTCTTTTATAGTATTTTCATCACAGAACCAGCTGTCAAGGTTGCCTGTTTTCATGTTTAATACTCTTGAATGAAACATTGAATCTATATAATCAGGTCCACATTTTAACGCTAAAGGCATTAAGCCCATATCTTTAATACACTGGCATAAGCCGCATACAATAGTTGTTTTGCCGCTTCCACTGCCTGTAGCAGCTATCATGACTCGACTCATCTGTTACCTCTTCCTTCAATAATAAATACTGGATTGTTGGCAGCTAACATATGATATCTGCCTCTTTTCTTTATCTGTGTTACTGCTATCTGTACAATATCTATAACATCCACTTTTTTATCTTCCATAAGCCTTACGGAATCATTAAGCGTTTCTAATGTCACTGCTGTTATAACTATGTGTACACCAGGATTTTTCTTTAATACTATGTCCATTATTTTTTCAAGCTCTCCACCGCTTCCACCTATAAATACTGAATCCGCAGCAGGCAGTTTCTCTATCACATCTGCAGCACTGGCATTAATGATATCTATATTATCAAGTCCGAATTTTCTGGCATTTTGCGCTATAAGCTCACAGCCTTCTTTCGTTCTTTCAACTGCATATACTGTTCCATATAAGGCATGCATGGCAAGTTCTACAGAAACCGAACCTGTTCCTGCACCGATGTCATACACTATGGCATCCTTAGCCGGTGATAACCTGCTTACAACACTTGCCCTGATTTCGCGCTTTGTCATAGGAATATCTGCACGTATAAAACTCTCATCTGGCAAACCTGTCATAACAGCTGCCTGTGGATAATGATTATGAACCGCCATAACTGTTAGTCCTGCTGCCGTATATTCTGCATATTCACTTACGTGCCCTGATAATATCTTTTCATTATCATATGACAGATTCTCACCTATCCATATATCTGCCCCGCCCAGTCCTGACTCACAAAGCCGCTTACAGATATGAGAAACATCGCCCTGCGTAAGAAAATATGTCCATTCATTAGTTAAGACAATCGGAATATAATTCTGTTTCTTACCATGCAGACTGACCATTGCCGCCATCTCCCACGGCTGTCCTATCTTTGAAGCAAGATATATAACAGAAGATATTCCAGGAAGAATATTTATATCATACTTTTTTACAACACTTTCCTCCTGTGCTTTATAAAGCTGCTCTGTAAGCCTCTTTGTTCCGCTGTAAAAGCCTGTATCACCTGACATTAAAACTGCATATATTAAAGACTTTTCTTTGTTTATAATATCGTAAATATCCCTGGCTGTAACAGCAAAAAACAGTTTTTTATCTGTGTTACTATAAGCCTCAAGCAGTCTTTTAGAACCTATAATAACATCTGCGTGTTCTATTGCTTCACTTGCCTGCTGTGTAAGACATTTTCTGCTGCCCGGCCCCATTCCTATGATATACACCTGTTTCATCTGCTTCTCCCTTATATCACTCTGCTTTTCAACCATATGATAAGCCGTATTTACAGCTTTTCAAGATACTCTATGACCTCTTTTATACATTTTCCTTCATGTTCAACAGGTCTTTTTATAACCACAACATCCGCTCCTGTCTGTTCTGCTGCCATAAGCTTCTCATTGTATCCACCGCTGTTTCCTGACTCTTTAGTCACGAGCACATCTATGTGAAACTGTCTGATTAATGCTGTATTTATTTCCGTAGAAAATGGTCCCTGCATTGCTATAAGATGTGCTGGAAAAAAGCCTGCATCTATAGCATTCTGAAGCATACACGGATCAGGCAGCAGCCTTAGATAAACTCTCTTTTTATAGTCTTTTATATTGACATATTCAGGGATGTTCTTACTCCCTGTTGTAAGTAATATATTTTTTTTAAGATAAGCTTTACTGTTTAGAATAGAAACAGCCTCTTGCATAGTGTCTGTATACACAAGCCTGTCATCTAAGGACACTCCATCATCACATGCTGCTTTGGGAACTGTTTCCTCTCTTAACACTCTTATGTACTGTACATCCGCTTTATCACATAAATCTTTTATACTGCGTGTTACTACTCTGGCATATGGATGTGTTGCATCTATAACAATATCCGGTTTTATATATGCAAGTTCCTTTTGCATAGCTTCCTCATCAAGTCTGCCTACATGTATGTGAAGCTTTTCTTTATATATATTTTCAGATAGCTCTAAAATAATCTCTTTTCCATATTCTGTCGTCACATATACATGCGTGATAAACCCTGTATCACTTTTTTCTGCCAGATATCCACACAGTCTTCTTCCCTCTGTCGTGCCTGCAAAAAGCATAACAGTAACATTTTTCATCATATAACCTTGTACCCTCTTGGTGTGACCATCCTGCCATCTATAACCTTAGTATGGCTGTTTCCTATATATACAGTTGTAAACATATCAACATCACATTCTGCCAGTTCTTTAAGCGTAAGTATCTCTGCCTTTTCATTATCCCTGCCTATGTTTTTAACATATCCGCATATTGTATCCGGTGATTGTATCTCTGACACGATCTCACATGCCTCTTTAAGATATCCAGCTCTTCTTCGGCTGGACGGATTATATATGCACATTACCATATCACTGTCTGCAGCAGCCCTCACTCTTTTCTTTATAAGCTCCCATGGTGTCATGCAGTCACTTAAGCTTATAACAGCAAAGTCATGTGATAACGGAGCTCCAAGAATAGCTGCACCACTGCTTGCTGCTGTCACACCTGAGATAACCTTTATCTGCACTCTTTTTTGAGCAAGCTCATATACAAGACCTGCCATGCCATATATCCCGCTGTCACCACTACATACAAGTACTACCTCCAGGCCTTCCTCTGCCTTATCTATAGCGTACTGGCACCTATCTTTTTCCTGCATCATATCTGTAGAATAATACTCTTTTTCAGGAAAATACTGTTTTAATATGTTAACGTATGTCTTATATCCAACTATAAGCCTGGCATCAGAAATAGCTGCAAAGGCTTCTAGTGTCATATTATCTTTAGCCCCGCTTCCAAACCCAACTATCTTAAGCATACATACCTCCTTTTTTTACATAATTATCATTCTATGCATATATTGCCACTGTCACTCCGTCACAGACTGTTTTTTTTACAATACATCTTTTATCTTTTGAGGCTGCACATGCACTTCTCTCACACACATTATCAACTCCAACCTTGTCCTTAACAAAGCCTGATGCAGTAAATTCACCTCTGATAGTGTTAAGATATTGTGCTGAATATGTTTTATATGGTACTTTCAGTTCCCGTGCAAAATCTATTATCCCCTGTTCGTCAGCTTTTCTGTCAACAGAAACAACTGCCGCTATTCTTTCCATAAGCAGGTCATTCTTATCACATGTACTGCTTACCGCTTTTCTTATCTGCCCGCTTGTTTTTCCTCTTTTACAGCCTATTCCTACGAAAAGATCCATAGGCACAAGCTTTAATGTACGCCTGAATATCATATGGTCAGACGGACTTGTTATAATCTGTATTCCACTTTCATATTTATCTATACTGCTTTGTCCGGCTGTTTCATATGCTTCTTCTCCAAACATTGTAAGCTGCCCATTCCACTTTTTAACAGTTTTTTCTAATAGCTTTTTATATGCTTTATCACCTGCTATTCCGACAGGTTCACCATTCAGCACTCTGCCTGATATATCCTGAATCATAACAGGATTAAGTATACGCATATTGTTCTCCTTGGCAAACATATCAACTGCAAAAACACCTCTTGCATCCGTAGCTGTTGTAATAACTGGCACTGCACCTATTTTACATGATAACTGGCTACACCATTCATTTGCACCTCCAAGATGCCCCGAAAGAAGAGATATAAGGAATCTCCCCTGTTCATCAGCAACTAATACCGCCGGATCTGTAACCTTACTCTTTATGTATGGTGCAAGAGTTCTTACCGCAATAGCGGCTGCACATATAAACAGTATTCTGTCACAATTCATAAACTGCTCACGTATAACTCTTCCAACCAAATCAAATGATATGACGTTATCATAATTATCTGCACATCTTGAGTGGCAGTATATATCAACATTCATATCATCCTTCATACTCTGTGCAGCTTTTTTTGCCACCTTCATGCCATCATGCGTAAATGTAATAATGATAGTTCTCATTCTTATCTTCGATACTCCGTCTTAAAATCCTTATCATATAGTTTTGAAAATGCATATTTATCGCCAAGGAAATCTCCTACCATGACAAGAGCTGTCTTTGTTATGCCCTCTTTTTCTGCCGTTTCTGCGAGTTTATCAAGCGTTGTCCGTATACATTTTTCATCCTTCCAGCTTGCCTTATACACCAATGCACATGGAGTATCTGGTGTGTATGCACCTTCATATAGCTTTTCTGTGAGTTCTTTAAGATGGGATGAACTAAGGAAGATAACCATAGATGTTTTGTGCTTTGCAAGTCTGCCTATATCCTCATTGTCTGGTACTGGCGTTCTTCCTGGCATCCTTGTGATAATAACTGACTGTGATACTGCTGGAACTGTATATTCACACTGCACAGCTGCTGCCGCTGCAAGGAAGCTGCTAACTCCCGGACATACTTCGCAGGCTATTCCATGCTTTGCAAGCTCTTCTATCTGCTCACGTATAGCCCCATATAATGAAGGGTCACCCGTATGCAGACGTACAACCTTTTTACCCTCATTTTCAGCCTTAACTATCACATCTATAACTTCATCCAGATTCATATATGCACTATTATATATCTCACAGGCTTCTTTTGCATACTCAAGCAATTCTTCATTGACAAGTGAACCTGCATATATAATAACATCTGCTTCATTTAAAAGCTTCATCCCACGCACAGTTATAAGATCCTTTGCACCTGGTCCTGCTCCAACAATCTTCACCATATAAATCTCCATTCTTCTATATACTTCTTATGCTTAAGCTTTTATCTTTTCCAGCAGCTCATCTGCCAGCTTAGTTTTACCAAGTATTCCATATTCATTGGAAAACACTATGGCAGCAATCTTTATACTGCCTGCACTCCTTCTTTCGAGTACATTTTCAATACGTATCATAAGCTGTTCCATTACCGCTTCAAGCATGTCTGATTTTTTCAATATTTCAAGTGCTGCATCTGTTGTAACGCACCCTGGAAGCTGCCTTAGCACATCAGGTTTTGCCCCTGCCTGCACTGCACACGTAGTAAGCACCTCCATACGTCCATCTGCAATCCTTGAATGTGTATTCATAATCCCTGCTCCAAGCTTTACAAGCTTTCCTATGTGTCCCACAAGAAGCATGCCTTCTGCTCCCGAAGCACACACAATATCTATAGTATCTCCTATATAGTTGCTGCATTTGATACTTCTTTTCAGTTCTATATTAAGAGTATTGAGTAAAAAATCCTGTCCATAATTACCAGGTGCTGCCAGCAGCATTTTCTCACCTTCTGCAACATGCATACTGACCTCTGTACGGATTGTGTCTATAAGTGCCTGTTCGCTCATAGGCTCTACTATTCCTGTTGTTCCAAGTATAGATATGCCGCCTGTTATGCCAAGGTTAGGATTAAAAGTTTTCTTTGCTATCTCTTCACCATCCGGAACTGAAATAACCACAAGAAGACCGCCATCATAGCAGTAATCCTCTGCTGCCTCCATCACACCTGCTTCTATCATCTTTAAAGGCACTGGATTGATAGCTGCTGCACCTACAGGTCTTGATAAACCTTTTTTAGTAATACGTCCGACACCTTTACCACCATCAACTATTATACGCTTATCGTTTTTTTGTTCATTCTGTCCTTTATCATAATATGCTTCTGCATATGATACTTCTGCATACGATACTTTGGCACACACGTATATCCCATTCGTCACATCAGGGTCATCACCACTGTCTTTTCTTATCGCACATGATACTTGCGTATCCTTCATTGATATATCTTCAACATCCAGTAAAAGACTGACTCCTGATGGTGTCATAACTTTAACTTTGTCTGTTTTTCTTCCTGATAACAGCATCTGTGCAGCTGCCTTTGCCGCAGCACAGGCACATGTACCAGTAGTATATCCACATCTCATTTTCTGCTGGTTTTTATATACGTATCGTTCTAACATCTGCGCCACTCTTTATCATCATCTGCTGCCATATAAAACAATGCATTCATAACAGCCGCTGCAACATTACTTCCGCCTTTTCTTCCACGTGCTACTATATATGGCATACTGCTGTTTATAATATCTTCTTTGGCTTCAACTACATTAACAAAGCCAACTGGTACTCCAATAACAAGTGACGGACAGAATTTCCCCGCATCATATAACTCTCTTATTCTCATAAGTGCAGTAGGTGCATTGCCAACAACCATAATGCATCCTGCATTACGTTCTGCCGCTTTTTCAACACTGATGGCTGCCCGCGTTACTTCCCTTTTAGCAGCCTCACATGCCACATCTTCATCTGCCATATAACAGTTAAGCAGACATCCGAACTTTTCAGCCATCTTATGGCTTATTCCTGATTTTGCCATATTGGTATCCGTAACAATATCCACTCCTGAACGTATGGCATTAAGTGCCTTGTTAACTACTCCATCAGAAAATGTCATACTTGTCTCATATGAAAAATCTGCTGTGGTATGTATGACTCTTTTGACTATCGGTTTATATATATGTGGTATATCAGTAGTAAGTTCACTTTCTATTATAGCAAATGACTGTTTTTCAATATCCATAGGTTTCATATATAATCTTCTCCTTAATTCCTTCGGGTATTACATGATATTTATGTTATAGCTTCTTATGTTGTTACGTGATATTTGTTTTATAGTTTCTTCTGTTGGTACTTGATATTTATTTTATACAAGCTGCCTAAGTGCTTCTCTGTCTGGCTTTACAAGCACTTTCTTTCCCTGTTTTTTTGCATATTCTATCAGATCTTTTAATCTTTTATTCATAGCACCAACCTGACATCCTGTATCTATAACATAGTCTGTTTCATCTATTCCTGCACATGCTTTTTTATATGTTTCTTCATCTATCGGTTCGAACATCCTGTTTACAATCACATCTTTAGCAAGCGACTTTGCAATAGGATATTCGCAATCATTTTCATATAGTATTCCTGCTAAAAATGCTATCCCTGCCCTCTGAAGCTCTCTGTATGTAAATACACCTGTCCCTGCACCACCAACAACAAACACATGTGCCTTACCCTGTGGTCTCTTTAACTCTGCACTTCCATAAAGGCTGTTATATGTTCCCTGTGTAAGTCCATAAAGCCTGCTTATCCGCTCATCTGTAAATATGCTTTCAGGTCTTCCGAATTCTATTGTTTTGTCTGTACCGATACACATAACGTAATCAGCCACCTTTGCTGCAAGCTCTATCTCATGTAAGGATACGATAACTGCAACTTTATCTCTTACTGCCATCTCCTGTAATATATCAAGAAGCTCTATCTTATGTCTTATATCAAGAAAAGACGTCGGCTCATCTAAAACAATAATCTCTGGTTTCTGGCATATCGCTCTTGCAAGCATAATACGCTGGCGCTGGCCATCACTTATCTGTGAAAAATCTTTATTCTCTATATCAGTCGCCGAAACCTTTCTTAAGGATTCTGTCACTATCTCTTCGTCTTCCTTTGTCAGCTTTCCGAAATAATTCGTATAAGGATATCTTCCCATAGCAACGACATCACGGCATGTCATCATCTCTGTCTTTATCTTTTCAGTAAGGACAACAGACATAGTTTTAGCATATTCCTTTCCTGTGAACTCATCAGTCCTTCTGCCCTTTATGTATATGTTTCCTCCTATTGGATGCAATTCTCTTATTATGTTCTTAAGTATAGTTGATTTACCAGCCCCATTAGGTCCTATAAGTACAAGAATCTCGCCTGGTTTTACCTTCATGGCTATATCCGATAACAGTACTTTCCCATGATATCCTACACTTAAATCTTCTGTCTGCACATATATCTGTTCCATATATTCTCCACTTATACTACATTTTAAAAACTGCTTATTACTGTAAATACATGCTATTACTTTTTCTGCTTAATCATAAGCCATATAACAACAGGCGCACCAAATATTGCTGTCACTGTTCCTATAGCAAGCTCAGATGGTGAGAATATAGTTCTTGCAATAAGGTCGCAGAACATACAGAATACTGAGCCACTTAAGAATATGGCAGGAATGGTTATTAATGGTTTCGTTGTTTTAAGTGATAATCTCGTTATATGTGGCACAGCTATTCCAACAAAGGATATAGGTCCTGCAAGAGCTGTAACACATGCTGAAAGTAAACTTGAAAGTAATACTATACATACTCTGAAAAATTTAATATTGATTCCCATGCTCTGTGCATATCCCTCACCTAAAAGATAAGCACTTATCGGCTTGGAAAACAGAAATGTAACAATCGCTGTAGGAAATATTATAAATGCTGCAAGCTTTACAGTTGGCCATGAGCTTCCAGAAAAACTACCCATTGCCCAGTGTGTAAGATTAGCTATATTAGAATCATTGGCAAATGTTATACAAAAATCTGTTATTGCAGAACATATATAGCTTATCATAATTCCAACCACTAATAACATGGACATGCTTTTTACCTTATTGGCAAAAAACAGTACATAAAGCATGGCAAACAGTGAACCAACAAAGGCTGCTGCAACCTGTGCCCAAAGCGGCATGCCGGAAACATGTTCAAGTAAAAATATCATCGTAATAGCAACAAACATCTTGGCTCCTGATGATATACCAAGCACGAAGGGACCAGCTATAGGATTTCTGAAAAAAGTCTGCAGCAGAAAACCTGATAGTGATAATGCTCCACCAAGAATAGCTGCCATACATAATCGTGGAAGGCGTATTTTCCATATAATATTGTATTCAGGTGTTCCAGAATCACCCTTTAAAAATATTATCTTACCAATCTGTACAGGAGATATATGAACATTTCCTGTATTAATATTCATTATAACTGCTACTGCCATTAATATAAGCAGCGCAACATAAACAAACTGATAGCGGAATATCTGTTTAAATTTATTATTTTTCTGATTAATGTTGTTATCCACACTTATCCTCATTTTTCTTTGCGTTCATCATATATTAATTTACTCTTTATCAACCCTGTGCTTATCAAAATGACTGTCTCATTAAGATGTATTTGCTTAATGTGACAGTCATTGATACTAATATTTATTCACTTTATTTAAGCTTTTTTAAATATGTAAGCTCTGATGTGCCAGCGTCTGCTTTAAACATAAGATTGATATCGTTGATCATGCTTCCGATTGTATCTGCAATCTGGAAGAAATCTGGTGTTGTACACCATACATTGCCATCCTTAACTGCCTTTAAATCAGAAAGTACACTGTTATAAGACGTAAAATCAGCCATTGTAGATGGCTTACCACCTAAATTCCATACATATATAATGTAATCTGCATCTTTAGCCTTCTCATAGAAGCTCTCGATTCCAAGCTCCTGTGTACCTGTCTTATCAGGGTTAAGATCAGAGAATATATAGTTACCACCTGCTATGTTAACCATCTGTGCAAGATAATCACCTGCATTTCTTACATATAGCTTTCCTTTTGATGTTATATAGAATACTGCAACAGACTTTCCTGTATTCTCTGCCTTAGAGAGTGTATCCACATAAGCAGCCTGTTCGTTAAACATAGCTGTAGCAGCCTCCTCTTCATTGCAAAGAGCAGCATATAACTTAGCCCACTCTACTCTTCCTAAAGGATGATCCTCATAAGTAGACTGGTCTAATATATAATTAACTCCAAGTTCCTTTAACTTAGCTGCAACGTCAGGCACACTTGTAAGCATAGTTGAATATATGGCAAGTGATGGTGAACCTGCTATGATTGATTCATAATCAGGAGCCTTATAATCACCAACATATGTAAGCTTTCCATCATCAAATGCTTTCTTTACGGCATCTATATACCATGATTTCTTATCATAAGTAACCTGGCTTATGCCTGAAAGACAGTTACTCGCATTCATAAGCGATGTAACTGGTGTAGATGATACAAGCATGTTAGTTACAGGAGCCTTTAATACTAATGTATCTGCATCTACCCCTGATGGTGTAGACATTCCATCTGGAACAAGTAATATTTTAGACTGCTTTGATACAATAGCTGTATCTTCATCTCTGTTAGTTATAGTAAGAAGCTTATAACCGCCCTTATAATAATCTACAGAAAAAAGCTTTGCATACTTAAGCTCCATAGAATGGTCGAACACTAACTGACCATCATAATTGTTTCCATTGTCCGCATTGTTTCCTGAGCTTGTACCACATCCACCCATTACTAAAGTTGATACAAGCATTACCAGCACAAGTAATAGTGCAAGAAATCTTTTCTTCTTCATTCTTTTTTCCTTTCCTTTTTCATATGAAGATGTATGGTTATCAACGTATATGTGATAACCGGAAGATGATTCGTCATTCTCTGCAGAAAGGAACGGCACATATATGCAGATATGCTTATGTTTTATATATGCCGGCATAAAAATCAATAGTCTGTTGTTCTCGCAACGACTATTGTGACTCTGCCTGTAAACCGGTCTTCTGACTCACAGATCATAAGTGATATCCGCCTTCCCGGATTGTATTGTATTACTCTCCAGTGGCATAATGGATACCGCCTCCCTGTATACAGCAGCGGAACTGTTCAGGATTCACACCTGATTCCCTGAAGTAAATGATATATGTTTTAACATATTGCTCCATATATTAGCTACTTCGTTTACAGTGATTATTTCGTTATCATCTATATTATAATTATTTAAAATATAATTATAATGATATATTATTCCATATAATTCTTTTAAATGCAAGATATTTATAATGCTAATATTATTTATAAATATTATTTAACCCCGATATCATTATTTGCAGCTATCCTTCATCATTTCATTTTCTTTGACAAAAACTTTACTATGTAATCATAATTCTCTGGTAAATGTGGAAATGTACAATTCGTGCAATCTTTAATCTTCTTTCCACTTTCCCGCTCAATAATCCGAGGATTGCCTGGACAATCCTCATACTGGTTCAGCGGACAATAACAAAAAAGGCAGTTAAAATCCTGCCCTTCTTCTATCTTGTGACATGGAAAGTATTTACATTGTTCATTCTTAAAGTAACGGTAACTGTTCTGCATAATAATCTCCCATTCTTTCGTGTGAAAAATCTTATTTTTTCAATCTAATCTCCTATCTCAATATTAGAAATTGGTAAATATATATTCTCAACTGCAAATGTATGAAAAATATTTTCTTCCCTGCTCCTGCGTAGCTCCAATGCTGTTATAAAACCCGATTGATGGCGTGTTCCATTCAAGACAGCTCCATTCTATTTTAGAATATCCATCCTCTTTAACGTATTCTTCTATTCTAGAAAAAAACTTTTTACCCAGGCCGCGATGACGATATTCTTCTTTTAAAAGGAAATCCTCAAGATGCACCCCTGCCTCGCCCGCAAATGAGCCAAACACCGGATAATAAATAGCATATCCTATGATTTCTTCATCATATTGTGCGATCAATACAGTTGCTATTTTCTTTTCAAAAATCCAATAACACAACGTTTCCTCTGTGGCCGTCATATCCTGAGGTCTTTTCTCGTATTCTGCCAGATTTTTTATAAGCTTTTGTATAATTTTAATATCACTTATATCTGCTTTTCTTACATTAAATAATCCATTCATTATCTGTTCCTCTTGATATATTAAATTTTGGTGCTGTTATTTATTATATCACGATTCACTCTTTATTTACTACATTCCATAATTATCCTTTCACACCTGTCATATCCAAGCTGTGAACTGTTCAGGCACAACGTATAATTACTGG
>OLVW01002034.1_pt1 | contig 15544 bp, 10 predicted proteins | sample 1673301 | NCBI WGS metagenome assembly OLVW01 (sample SAMEA3178941, study PRJEB25190) | human gut metagenome
GCCGCTACACCGCCCCCGGCGACGAGGAAAAGGTAAAGCTGGCAAAGCTGGGCGGTGCCGAGTGGCAGCGTACCCGCGCCAAGGTAAAAAAAGCCACCGAGGAGATGGCGCAGGAACTGATCGAGCTCTACGCCCGCCGCCGTCAGGCCACGGGCTACGCCTTCCCGCCGGACGGCGACTGGCAGCGGGACTTTGAGACCCGCTTTGACTACGACGAGACCGACGACCAGCTGCACGCCACCGCCGAGATCAAGCAGGACATGGAAAAGGGCTACCCCATGGATCGTCTGCTCTGCGGCGATGTGGGCGTGGGCAAGACCGAGGTGGCGCTGCGTGCCGCCTTCAAGTGCATCATGGGCGGCAAGCAATGCGCCCTGCTGGCACCCACCACCCTGCTGGCGTGGCAGCACTACAACACCCTGCTCTCCCGCATGGAGGCCTTCCCGGTAAAGATCGGAATGCTGTCCCGCTTCCGCACCGCAAAGCAGCAGAAGGAGACCCTGCGCGGCTTACAGGCCGGCAGCGTGGATATCGTGGTGGGCACCCACCGGCTGCTGTCCAAAGATGTGAAGTTCCACGACCTCGGCCTTGTCATCATCGACGAGGAACAGCGCTTTGGCGTGAAGCACAAGGAAAAGCTGAAGGAAAACTTCATCGGGGTGGATATGCTCACCCTGTCGGCCACCCCCATCCCCCGCACATTGAATATGGCAATGAGCGGTATCCGGGATCTTTCCACCATCGAGCAGCCGCCCATCGAGCGCCAGCCGGTGGAAACCTTTGTGCTGGAATACAACGATGTCATTCTGGCCGAAGCCATGAAGAAGGAGCTTGCCCGGGGCGGGCAGGTGTACTACCTGCACAACCGGGTGGACAACATTGAAGCCTGCGCTGCCCATGTCAGCCAGATGGTGCCGGGCGCGCGGGTGGGCATCGCCCATGGCAAGATGACCGAGGAGGAGCTGAACCCCGTGTGGCAGCACCTGCTGAACGGCGAGATCGACATTCTGGTCTGCACCACCCTCATTGAGACCGGCATTGATGTGCGCAACTGCAACACCCTCATCATTGAGGACGCCGACCGCATGGGTCTGGCGCAGCTGTACCAGATCCGTGGGCGGGTGGGGCGCTCCGGCCGCAAGGCCTACGCCTACTTCACCTTCCGCCGGGACAAGACCCTGACCGATATCGCCCAGAAGCGGCTTTCCGCCATCCGGGAATTCACCGCTTTTGGCTCGGGCTTCCGCATCGCCATGCGGGACCTGCAAATTCGCGGCGCGGGCAGTCTGCTGGGGCACAGCCAGCACGGCCACATGGAAGCCGTGGGCTACGACCTCTACGTTAAAATGCTGGGACAGGCCATTGCCCGGGCGCGGGGCGAGCCCGTCCAGCGGGACAAGAGCGATTGTCTTGTGGACCTGCGGGTGGACGCCTTTATCCCGGAAAAGTATATCCCGGACGGCGCGGGCCGCATCGAAGCCTACAAGCGTATTGCCGCCATCCAGACCCCGGAGGACGCCGCCGATGTGCTGGACGAGCTTATCGACCGCTACGGCGACCCGCCGCCCTCGGTGAGCGATCTGGTCAATGTCTCCCTTGTCCGCGTGCAGGCCGCTGCCGTGGGCGTGTACGAGGTGACCCAGAAGAAGGATACCCTTGTGCTGAATCTGGAAACGTTGGACCTTGCCATGATACGCGGCCTGCTGCAAGCTTTCAATGGCCGTGTCACCGCCGGGGCGGGCACAAAGCCCTATCTCTCGGTGGTATTACAGCCGGACGAAAAGCCGCTGGAACTGCTGCAAAGCATCCTGAAAGCAATGGCAGATATCCTGACCGGCACCGAACGCGAAAAAGCTCCCCAAACAGGGGGAGCTGGCACGCGCAAGCGTGACTGAGCAGGTTTTATAAAAACAAACAAGGAGCAAAACGCATGAAAAAGAAACTGCTTGCGCTGGTATGCGCACTTGCACTGACCGTCAGCCTTGTGGGCTGTGCACTCTCCACCCCGGACACCGTAGGCAAGATCGGCGATTTTGAGGTGACCAGCGGCCTGTATCTGCTGGCGCAGTACGATGCCTACCAGCAGGCTGCGCAGCTGGCAGACTCTGAGCAGGACACCAGCAAGGTGAAGTCCTTCCTCAAGGCCACCATCACCACCGATGCCGACACCGGCGAGACCGCCGTGGTAAAGGACTATGTGGCGCAAAAGACCCTTGAGACCCTGCAGACCCTTGCCGCCGTAGACGCCCGCTTTGCCGAGCTGGGCGGCGAGCTGACCGAGGAGCAGAAGTCTGCCGCCGACAGCTACGCCCAGCAGCTGATGGACAACTACGGCGATGCCTACACCGCCAACGGCATCGGGCTGGAGACCTTGAAGCTGTTCCAGCAACTGCAATACAAGCACACCCTGCTGCTGGATCTTATCTACGGCAAGGACGGCGAGACCCCTGTGGAGGACGGCGAGCTGACCGAGCATCTGGACAGCACCATGTACGAGATCGGTTTTATCACCGTGCCCCTGTACAACACCAGCACCTTCGCTTTTGCCAGCGATGACCAGAAGGCCGAGATGCTCTCCCTTGCCCAGAAGGCTGCGGACAGCTACAACGCCAACGCTCCGGAGGACACCTCCAGCCAGCTGACCGCCTTCAACAGCATCGCAAGCAGCGCACTGACCGATATCTGCGCCGTGCTGGACGCCGAGGTTCCCTCCACCAGCACCCTGCAGACCGACCTGCTGAGCGAAAGCGACCTGACCGACGCCTTTACGCAGGAGGGTGCAGCCGACACCCTGCGCGGCCTTGCTTACGGGCAGGCAGCTGCCATCCAGTACTCCGGCTATGCCCTGATGCTGGCCGTCCGTCTGGACCCGCTGGGCGTTTCCACGCTGGATGCTCTGCGCAGCCAGATCCTGAGCGACCTGAAGGGCGAGGAGCTGGACGACGCCCTTGCCGCCTACGGTGCTCAGCTGGATAACAGCCTAAGCAGCTCTGCCATGGGCAAGCTGCCCGCCGCCAAGATCGTGAACGACACCAGCGCCAACAGCGCCAACAGCGCCAACAGCTAATGGCTTTGTAAAAACAACACGCCCGGGTTTTCCACATCCTTTCTGCGGAAGGTGGAAAACCCGGGCGTTGTTTTTATTTTATTACTTTTGCAAACTCTGCGGCAAGGGCGGCGTTCACCGAACGGACGGCGTTGGCGTCCGGCTTGATGGCGGTGCGGTCGTAGGTGAACAGACCGTTCACCTCGTCCTCCACGTCGGTCAGCTGGGTGTATACCAGCGCCGAAAGCCCTTTTTGCAGCTGCGGCAGCACCGTGCCCAGCTGCAATTTTTTGTAGCGGGCGGTCAGCTCCTCCCGGCTTTTGGCTGTGCCGTAGCCGTAGGTCTTGCGGGGCGGCTCGTGCCCCGGCATGGGCCATGCAATGCCGCCGTATTCGCTCAGCGCCACGGTGCGCTTCTGCGGGCGCACCCGCAGGGGGTAAAAGTAGTTGTGCAGGGAGTATACATCCCCGCCGCCCTGATCGTACCAGCCGCTGGCCTCGTCCACAAGACGGGTGTCGTCCAGCGCGCGGATGGCCTGCACCGCCCCGGCGGCATCGTACTGTCCCCAGCCCTCGTTAAAGGGCACCCAGCAGCCCACGCAGGGGTGGCAGCGCAGCGCCTGCACCGTATCTTCCAGCTCCCGGCGGTATTCTTCCCGGCTGCTTTCGCTGCCCCGGCTCAGCAGCCCCCACAGCGCCGCCTTGTCCGGCAGGCGGCGCATAAGAGGCTGCAAAACATTGGTCAGGTAGGTGACGAACCACAGGTTATACTTACTGCCGCCGTTGACCATATCCTGCCAGACTACAAGCCCCAGCCTGTCGCAGTGGTAGTACCAGCGCTGCGGCTCTATCTTTGCGTGCTTGCGCAGCAGGTTGTAGCCCAGCGCCTTTACCTCGCTCAGCTCCCGTTCCACCGCCGCATCCGAGGGCGGGGTGTACAGTCCCTCCGGCCAGTAGCCCTGATCCAGCAGGCCGTTGAGCAAAATGGGCTTGTCGTTCAGGCAGAAGCGCAGCACGCCCCTTGCGTCCGGTGCGCAGCTCCACTTGCGCAGGGCAAAGTAGCTGTGCACGGTGTCGAACTGCTCTTCCTCTCCCTGCGTGGTGCCCACGGTCAAATCGTACAAAAAGGGCGTGTCCGGGCTCCATGGGAAGAAATACTCGTCCGCAATATGCAGCGTCACCTCACCGTCTTGGCCGGCCTCATCACCGCCCCAGTCCTCGGCAATGGTCACGCCCCCGGCGCGCACCACCGCCCACAGGTTCGCCGCGCCGCCAGGTGCAGAGGTATGGGCTTTCACGGTCACGGTGCGGGCATCGTAGTCCGGCGTAACGGTGAGAGACTGGATGTAATTTTCCGGCACCCGCTCCAGCCAGACCGTCTGCCAGATGCCGCTCTGCGCGGGGTAGAACATCCCGCCGGGCTGCAAGGTCTGCTTGCCCCGCGCCTGTGTTCCGTGGCCGGTGGGGTCCTGCACCGCCACCCACAGGCTGTTGCGGCCTGTGCCGTTGAGCTGCGCGGTGATATCCAGCGTAAAGGGCCAGTAGCCGCCCCGGTGACCGCCCACCAGATGGCCGTTCACCTGCACGGCACAGGCGTAGTCCACTGCACCGAAGTGCAGCAGCACCCGTCCGCCCGTCCCGGCGGGCGGCGCAAAGTACCGGTGGTAGTGCAGCCACTGCCCGGGCTGCAATGTGCGCCCCACCCCGGAGGCGCGGCACTCCGGCGCGTAGGGCACTAAGATCTCACCGTCCCAGCCCGCCGGGCGCTGTGCCGAGGCGGTGATGGCGTACTGCCACGGGCCGTTCAGGTTCTCGTAGCTGTCCCGGCGCATAGCGGGGCGGGGATATTCCGTCAAAGGATGCATACACTCACCAGCCTTTTCTACTCGTTTGCTCCATTCTAGCACAGCCTGGGGCGTTTGTATACCGGGGAGCGGACGATTTTCACGGGAGAGGTCACAGCGGGAAATAGCAGACACAATGGGAAGCAAGCGTCTGCCTTTACAGCCATATAAAATCGTGTTATACTTTATTTTATCGACAATGACAGGAGCGTGGAGATAATAATTCTGACGGTTCTCGGTAATTTAGACCCTACTCCACTTATTTCAACATTTGGGCATCTACAAACCACGGAAGTCATTATAACAGATGAGAGAATCGCTCATATCAAGGAACGCCATCCAGAAGATTATAATTTGTTTGAACAGTACGGGCGTGACTCTATACTTTCTCCAGACATCCTGCTCCAAGACTTAAAGAACGCAGGCACGATATTTGCTGTAAAGAAGCTTCCTGATACAAATCTGAATGTCGTTATCCGTTTAGTCTTGGATACAGATAACCCGGATTTTAAAAATTCCGTTATGACATTTTATCGGATTCGCGATAAAAATCTGAAAAAGCTCATGGAGCGGAACCCCATTCTTTACATCAAGGAATAAAAATGCTATAATAATCATAGGATAAGGTTGCATTTGAAGTAGAGAATGTGCTGCTACACGCCCATCGGGCCAAAAGAAATGTGGGAAGGGGCACACCCACCAAATGCCAATCGATGGGGAACGGTTTCAACGCCGTTCCCCGTTCCTGTTCATAGGCCTGTTTAACCACGATGCGCACCACGCACCGTGGTTTTTTCTTTTCTATAATACAAAAAAGAGCCGCCGCACGGCGGCATGGCTGTGCGGCGGCTTTGTGAGAAGGTTGGAAATTGCTTAGTTCTCGGCCAGATTACCGGTATAAAGCTGGTAATACTTGCCCTTTTTGGCGATCAGCTCGTCGTGACTGCCGCGCTCGATGATGCGGCCCTGTTCCAGCACCACGATGCAGTCTGCATTGCGGACGGTGGACAGGCGGTGCGCGATGACAAAGCTGGTGCGGCCGTACATCAGGCCGTCCATGCCGCGCTGCACCAGCGCCTCGGTGCGGGTATCAATGGAGGAGGTCGCCTCGTCCAGAATCAGCACCGGCGGGTCTGCCACGGCTGCGCGGGCAATGGCCAGCAGCTGGCGCTGTCCCTGCGAGAGGTTGGCGCCATCGCCGGTCAGCATAGTGTTGTAGCCCTCCGGCAGGCGCTTGATAAAGCCATCGGCGTTGGCAAGGCGGGCGGCGGCGATGCACTCCTCATCGGTGGCCTCCAGCCGTCCGTAGCGGATGTTCTCCATCACCGTGCCGGTAAACAGGTGGGTGTCCTGCAGCACGATGCCCAGCGAGCGGCGCAGGTCGGCTTTTTTGATCTTATGGATGTTGATGCCGTCGTAGCGGATCTTGCCCTCCTGAATATCGTAGAAGCGGTTGATCAGGTTGGTAATGGTAGTCTTGCCCGCACCGGTAGAGCCGACAAAGGCGATCTTCTGTCCCGGACGGCCATACAGGTTGATGTCATGCAGCACCGTCTTTTCCGGCACATAGCCAAAGTCTACGTCCGTAAAGGTGATATCGCCCGCCAGCTTGTGGTAGGTAACGGTGCCGTCGTGATGGGGGTGCTTCCACGCCCACAGGCCGGTGCGCTCGGCAGTTTCCACCAGCTGGTCGTTGCGGTCGTACTTGGCGTTTACCAGCGTCACATAGCCCTCGTCGGTCTCGCTGGGTTCGTCCATCATCTTGAAGATGCGCTCGGCACCAGCCAGTGCCATAATGACACTGTTGGCCTGCATGGACACCTGACTGATGGGCATATTGAAGCCCTTGTTCAGGCTAAGGAAAGCCACCACGGTGCCAAGGGTCATGCCGCCAACGCCGCCCACAGCCATGGCTGCACCAGTCAGTGCGCAGATGGCATAGCTGATGTTGCCCAGCTGGGCGTTGACCGGCATCATAATGTTGGAGAAGGCGTTGGCCTGCTTGGCGCTTTCCTTCAGCTGGTCGTTCAACTCACGGAAACCGGCAAGGGTCTGCTGCTCGTGGGTGAACACCTTGACCACCTTCTGGCCTTCCATCATCTCCTCGATGTAGCCGTTCACCTTGCCCAGATCCCGCTGCTGCTGGATGAAGTACTTGGAGGAGCTTTTTGCGATCTGCTTGGAGCAGAACAGCATCAGCGCCACCATGAGCATAGTAACGATGGTCAGCTGCCAGCTGAGCATGCACATGCTGAAAAACACGGATACGATGGTGATGACGCTGGACACCAGCTGCGGGATGCTCTGGCTGAGCATTTGGCGCAGGGTATCCACATCGTTGGTGTACACGGACATGATATCGCCGTGGGGATGGGTGTCAAAATACCGGATGGGCAGGCTTTCCATGTGGGTGAACAGCTTGGTGCGCAGATTGCGCAGCGTGCCCTGCGTTACGTTGACCATAATGCGGGCGTTGGCCCATGCGGCCAGAATGCCCACAAGGTAGATGCAGCACATCCGCACCAATGCACCGGCCAGTGGTGCAAAACTGGGGTTCTGCTGGCGGGTCATGGGCACGATGTAATCGTCCATCAAAGTCTGCAAGAACAGGCTGGCCTGCACATTGGCCAGCGCGCTGACCACGATGCAGACAAGCACAAGGATGCAGTGGGGCAGATAGTTGCGGAACACTTCATCCATAATGCGCTTCAGCAGCTTGCCCGGGTTTTCCACCTTGGGGCGCGGCCCCCGTGCGCCCCGCGGGCCGGGGCCATGTACTTCTTTTACTGCCATTACTGCGCACCTCCCTGCTTGTCAAAATCGCCGCCGCCCTGCGTCTGGCTGTTGTAGACCTCCTGATAGATGGCGTTGGTCGCCAGCAGCTCTGCGTGGGTGCCCAGACCGTTGATCTGACCGTTCTCCAGCACCAGAATGCGGTCTGCATCCTGCACCGAGGAAATGCGCTGTGCAATGATGATCTTGGTCGTGCCGGGGATCTCCTCCCGGAAGGCCTTGCGGATCTTGGCATCGGTCGCGGTATCCACGGCGCTGGTGGAGTCGTCCAAGATCAGCACCTTGGGCTTGCGCAGCAGGGCGCGGGCGATGGTCAAGCGCTGCTTCTGGCCGCCGGACACGTTGGAGCCGCCCTGCTCGATCCATGTATTGTACTTATCCGGGAAGCGCTGGATGAACTCATCCGCGCAGGCCAGTTTTGCCATGCGGATGCACTCTTCCTCGGTGGCGTTGGCATCGCCCCAGCGGAGGTTATCCAGAATGGTGCCGCTGAACAGCACGTTCTTCTGCAGCACCATGGAGACCTCGCGGCGCAGCACGTCAAGGTTATAGTCCCGCACGTCCACGCCGCCCACCCGCACGGTACCGCTCTCGGCATCGTACAGGCGGGGGATCAGCTGCACCAGACTGGACTTTGCGCTGCCGGTGCCGCCGATGATGCCCAGCGTCTCGCCGGGCTGAATGGTAAAGCTGATATCGTTCAGCACCGGCTGACCGCTGCCGTGCTTATACTTGAAGGTAACGTGGTCGAACTGGATGCTGCCGTCTGCCACCTGCTGCACCGGCTGCTTTGCCGGGGGCAGGTCGGTGTGCTCGTCCAGCACCTCCACGATACGCTTGGCAGAAGCGGCGGACATGGCGATCATGACAAAGGCCATGCTCAGCATCATCAGTGCCATAAGGATGTTCATGATATAGCCGAACAGGGCATTCAGCTGGCCGGTGGTAATGGCACCGTGCAGCACATACTTTGCGCCGAACCAGCTCAGCGCGATGTTGCAGCCGTACACCGCCACCAGCATAGCGGGGTTATTGAAGCTCAGACGGCTTTCCGCGTTGACGAACTGCTTGTACAGGCTCTCGCAGGCGGCGGTGTATTTTTCGTTTTCAAAGCCCTCGCGCACAAAGCTCTTGACCACGCGGATGGCAGAAACGTTCTCCTGCACCGAGGCGTTGAGGTTATCATAGTTCTTGAACACCCGGTCAAAGATGTGGAAGGTGGGGATCATGATGGCAGCCAGCACCGCCACCAGAAAAGCCATCGCCACCACGAACACCAGCGACAGCGGGCCGCCGATGACCACAGCCATGAACATTGCAAACACCAGATGCACCGGGGCGCGCACGCACATGCGCAGGATCATCTGGAAGGCGTTCTGCACGTTGGTCACGTCGGTGGTCATGCGGGTGACAAGACCCGCCGTGGAGAATTTGTCGATGTTGGAAAAAGAGTAATGCTGGATATTTTCATACATGGCATCGCGCAGATTTCCGGCAAAGCCGGTGGATGCCTCGGCGGCGTACTTGCCCGCCAGCACGCCCAGCACCAGCGCAATGGCTGCCACCAGAAAGGTAAGCAGGCCGTAGCGGATGATGGCGTTCATATCGCCCTTTTCAATGCCCTGATCGATGATAAAGGCCATGATGGTGGGCAGCAGCACATCCATAATGGCTTCCAGCGCAGCAAAGAGCGGTGTCTTGATCGAGGCGGCTTTATACTCGCCCAGATACGACACAAGCTTTTTGATCATCTGAGTTCCCTCCTGTTGAATTTATTTGTTCGTTACAAAACAATTTTATACAAAACAATTTAAATGTCAAGACGTTTCGTGAAATGTTCATAATTGCTAATTTAACAAGCCATTTTTCGGCGCTTTGACGGAAAAGGTGGCTGAACTCCCTCAGTCGCCTGCGGCGACAGCTCCCTCTGGGAGGGAGCCTTTGGCATACGGGAAAGTTTCTTATTGCGTTTAAAGCTTTAGCACTAGGTCTAACGGCGTGCGCCCTCTCCGTCACCTGCGGTGACACCTCTCCCAAAGGGAGAGGCAAGGGCGCTGCCGGAAACTTTCTCATTACTCCTAAAGCTTTAGCAACGAACATAACGGCTTGGCTCCCCCTTTGGGGGAGCTGGCGCGGGAGCGCCTGAGAGGGCGCACAAGGCTAACGGGTGCTGCCCCTCATCCGGCGCTGCGCGCCACCTTCCCCCGGCGGGTGAAGGCTTCAGCGGCAGTGGCGAAGTTCTCGGCTAAAGTGCAAAGCTTGCGGGCGGGCTCCCCCCTCGAGAGCTCCTGAGAGGGCGAACTCCCCTTTATTTCAGTGCTTCCCGCAGCTTGTTCAGCAGCCGCAGCAGCTCTGCGTTCTCCTCCTCGGTCAGCAGTCCGGCCACATAATCGTCGGTCTGGTGGAAGGAAAGCAGGGTCTTTTCGTGCAGACGGATGCCCTCCTCGGTCAAAACCAGCTGCTTGAGCCGGGCGTCCTGCGGCACGCTCTGCCGCCGGATGTAGCCCTTGCGCTCCATCAGCTGCAAAATGTTCGTCACTGTGGAGCGGGTGATGGAAAATTCCCGCTCGATGTCCCGCTGGAACACCGGCTCGTCCCGGTGGCGGTAAAGATACTCGATGATCCACCCGTGCATGGGGGTGGTCTGCTCTACCCCGTTGGCGCGGGAAAACTGGTTCAGCCTGCGGAAGATCAGGTTATCCACCCGGCGCAGCTGGGCGGGAATGACCTGCGGCCCATCCCACGGCGGATCCAGCTTGCAGTGCTCTTCAATAGGGTGCTGTGTACACATAATGGTTTTCCTCTGTTTCGGTCAAATTGTTTGATGTGAAACTGTTTGATACAATACATATATTACTCATCTCCCTGCTCAATGTCAAGGGGTGGGGTACAAAAAAGGCCGCTGCGGAAAATTTTCCGAAGCGGCCTTGATTTTTATGGATACGGGATACGCTTACAGCTTTTTGCCGGTCAGCAGCTCGTAAGCCTCCAGATACTTGGCAATGGTCTTGTCAATGACATCCTGCGGCAGGTCGTAGTTGCTGTCGGGGTTGGCCTTCAGCCAGTCGCGCACGAACTGCTTGTCGAAGGAGGGCTGGCTGTGACCCGGCTCGTAGCCCTCCAGCGGCCAGAAGCGGGAGGAGTCCGGGGTCAGCATCTCATCGCCCAGCACCACGTTGCCGTCCTCGTCCAGACCAAACTCGAACTTGGTGTCGGCAATGATGATGCCGCGGGACAGTGCGTACTCGGCGCACTTCTTGTACAGGGCAATGGTGTAGTCCCGCAGCTTGGTGGCGTACTCCAGACCGTGACCGGGGAACTGCTTCTCCAGCACGTCGATGCTCTGCTCGTAGGAGATGTTCTCGTCGTGGTCGCCGATCTCTGCCTTGGTGGAGGGGGTGTAGATGGGCTCAGGCAGCTTATCGGACTCCTTCAGGCCCTCGGGCAGCTGGATGCCGCACACCTTGCCGGTCTTTTGGTAGCTTGCCCAGCCGCTGCCGGTAATGTAGCCGCGCACGATGCACTCGATGGGCAGCATGGTCAGCTTACGGCACATCATGCTGTTGCCGTCGAACTGGGGCTGCTGGAAGAACTCCGGCATATCCTTCACGTCCACGCTCAGCATGTGGTTGGGCAGCAGATCGCGGGTGTAATCGAACCAGAACTTGCTCATCTGGGTGAGCACGGTGCCCTTTTTGGTGACCTTGTTTTTCAGGATGACGTCAAACGCAGAAATGCGGTCGGTGGCAACCATGATCAGGCTGTCGCCATTGTCGTAGATCTCGCGGACCTTGCCTTCTTTGATGGGTTTGAACTCTGTCATAATCAAACACTCCATTTTCCATGTTCTCAGCAGCGCAGCAGCGCAGCGCAGTTCTTACCCTATTATTTTACCATACTGCCGCGCGGTTTAAAAGGAACAGAATAAAAGAAAAACGGGCAAGTTTTGTGTTTTTATCGTGAAAAGTGCGCAAAAAACAGCAGGGAATTTCGGCGTTTTGACGATAAAAGTCGTACTTTATCCCCAAATACACCCACCTTTGCAAAATGCAGTCATGGACAAGTGCCGCCGGTTGCGGTATCATAGTAGTATGAGTATATCTGCGCTCCGCAGGGGCGCAAAAGTAAACAAGGAGGTAAAGAGTATGGGCAAATTTCCCAAGGGCTTTTTGTGGGGCGGCGCTACCGCCGCCAACCAGTGCGAGGGTGCATGGCAGGCAGACGGCAAGGGTCTGGCAACGGTGGACGTGACCCCCTTCGGCCCGGACCGTTTTCCGGTGGCAACGGGCGATATGGAAATGCTGGGCTGCGATGACGCACATTTCTACCCCAGCCACGAGGCCATTGACCTGTATCACCATTATAAAGAGGATATCGCCCTGTTTGCAGAGATGGGCTTCAAGTGCTTCCGGCTATCCATTGCATGGACCCGCATCCTGCCCAACGGCGATGACGCTCAGCCCAACGAGGCAGGACTGGCCTTCTACGACAGCATTTTTGACGAGTGCCATAAGTACGGCATCGAGCCGCTGGTCACCATCTGCCACTTTGACACTCCCATTGCCCTCATCAAAAAATACGGCGGCTGGAAAGACCGCCGCATGGTGGACGCCTATGTCCACTACTGCGAGGTGCTGTTCGACCGCTTCAAAGGCAAGGTGAAGTACTGGCTCACCTTTAATGAGATCAACATGCTGCTGCACCTGTCCTTTACCGGCGCAGGACTGGTGTTCTACCCCGGTGAGAATGTGGAGCAGGTCAAGTATCAGGCCGCCCATCACGAGCTGGTGGCCAGCGCAAAGGCGGTAAAGCTGGCGCACGAAAAAATGCCGGACGCCATGGTGGGCTGTATGCTGGCGGCAGGGCAGTTCTACCCCCGCACCTGCGCCCCGGAGGATGTGCGGGCGGCGCAGGAGGCAGACCGGGACAACTACTTCTTTACCGATGTACAGGTGCGCGGCGCTTACCCCGTGTGGGCTAAAAAGCGGATGGAGCGCGCCGGGGTGCAGCTGCACACACAGCCGGAGGATGACCGCACGCTGCAGGAGGGCACCGTGGATTTTGTATCCTTCAGCTACTATTCCAGCCGCTGCATCACGGTGGATAAGGAGCTGATGGCGGCAGAGAATGCGGAAGGCAACGCCGTGTCTGCATCGGTGAAGAACCCCTACCTGAAAGTCAGCGAGTGGGGCTGGGCCATCGACCCGGTGGGTCTGCGGGTGACCCTGAACACCATTTACGACCGGTACGAAAAGCCTATGTTCATCGTGGAGAACGGTCTGGGCGCGGTGGATACCGTAGAGCCGGACGGCTCCATCCACGACAGCTACCGCATCGACTATCTGCGGGCGCACATCGAAGAGATGGAAAAGGCCATCAACGAGGACGGGCTGCCCCTGATGGGCTACACCACATGGGGTCCCATCGACCTTGTAAGCGCCTCCACCGGCGAGATGAAAAAGCGGTACGGCTTTATCTATGTGGACAAGGACAACGACGGCAACGGCACCCTTGCCCGCAGCCGGAAGGACAGCTTTTACTGGTACAAAAAGGTCATTGCCTCGGACGGCGAGGACTTGGCTTGAGCAAGCGCCCCGGCACTGTTTGCGGTATGGCAGCGCCGGGGCGTAAACGTGTGAGGACGAACCGATAACGGAGAAAATTTATGACACCACAGATCATTGCACACCGCGGTGCTTCCTATCTTGCACCGGAAAACACCCTTACAGCCTTTAAAAAAGCCATGGAGATTGGCGCGGACGGCGTAGAGATGGACGTACAGCAGACCATTGACGCCGGGCTTGTGATCCATCATGACTATATGATCGATCTGCACACGGATATTTCCGGCAAGATCTACGATATGACCATGGGCGATCTGAAAGAGCTGGATTTCGGCAGCTGGAAGGACGCCATCTTTCAGGACGAAAAGATTGCTACCTTACAGGAAGCCATGGAGCTGTGCAAGCAGATGCCGGGATGCACCGTGCATCTGGAACTGAAATCCACCATGGACAACGACCCGGAGTTTGTGCCCCGGGTGCTGGAAGTGCTGCAGCAGACCGAGATGGTAGAACAGGTGATCCTTGTTTCCTTCAACCACGCGCTGCTGCGGCAGGCAAAGCAGCTGCTGCCCGAACTGCGGGTGGGTGCGCTGGTATACGGCGAGCTGGAAAGCATGCTGCTGCCGCCACCCATCATCTGGAAGGATCTGGGACTGACCAACGGCATGGAGGACATGGAAGCCATGGACGCCGCCCTGCCGGAGAGCGCAGCCGACGAGGAAAACTGCAGCTGGATGACCCGCTGGATGAGTGATAAGGTAAGCATGCTGCGGGCAAGCTTTCCCGGCGAGAGCCTGAACGAGATCTACAAAAACCTGATGGCGCAGCGGGATCTGCCCGCCTATATCCGCAGTCTGGACTTTGTGCCGGAGTGGGTCAGCTGCGAGTACCACACCGCCTACAAAAACGCTGGTTTCATTGACAAACTGCACGAGATGGGCATCAAGGTGTCTTTGTGGACGGTGGATACGGAAGATTCCGTCCGCAGCCTGCTGCGCACCAGCGCCGATGCCTACATCACCAACCGCCCCGACCGCGTGCGGGAGTGGATGGAAAAGGAACAGGCGGCGACCGCCCCAACCGAAACCGCCACGGCAGAGTCTGCCCCCACTGCTGAAGCAGACGCCGGGACAGCTGCCGCAGAGTAAGCCAGCCGGAATAAGCACAAATAACCCCAACAAAAAAGAGATAAGCTTTCCCGAAAGGGATTGCCTATCTCTTTTTTCATTCATTTTTATTCTGCTGCTTCGGTCAGCACAAAGGTCAGCTCGGCGGTGACGGCGCATTTGCCGTCCACCCATGCCGAGGCCTTGCCTACGCCCACAGCGCCGTGCTGCTGCACCAGCTCACAGTGGAGAGTAAGCACGTCTCCGGGGGTAACCTGCTTGCGGAAGCGGGCACTCTTGATGCCGCCGAACAGCGCAAGCTTGCCCTTGTTTTCCGGCAGGCTCAGCGCCGCCACAGCGCCGGTCTGTGCCAGCGCCTCCAGCAGCAGTACGCCGGGCATGACCGGCTGCGCCGGGAAGTGGCCATTGAAAAATTCCTCGTTGCGGGTGACGCACTTGCGGCCGATGGCCCACTGCCCCGGCTCGTAGTCCAGAACACGGTCCACGAGGGCAAAGGGGTAGCGGTGGGGCAGAATTTCTGCAATCTGCACACTGCTCAGGGTGTTGGCGTTTTCACGCACGGTACGGGGCTCTGCCATGGGTCAGCCCTCCCATCTGCGCAGGGCGATGCAGGCGTTGTGCCCGCCAAAGCCCAGACTGTTGCTCAGTGCGTAGGTCATGGCCTGCGCACGGCCAGTGTTCGGCACATAGTCCAGATCACATTCGGGATCGGGCTGCTCATAGTGGATGGTGGGCGGCGCAAACTGGTCATGCAGGGCCAGCGCTGTAAATACGGCTTCAATGCCGCCCGCACCGCCCAGCAGATGGCCGGTCATGCTCTTGGTGCTCACCACAGTCAGCTGCTTTGCGTGTTCGCCGAACACCGCATGGATGGCGGCGGTCTCGCAGGCATCGTTCATGTGGGTGCCGGTGCCGTGGGCGTTGATGTGGTCCACCTGCTCCGGTGCGATGCCTGCATCCGCCAGCGTCAGCGTCATGCAGTCGATGGCACCTGCGCCGCCGGGAGCGGGGGCGGTGAAGTGGTAGGCATCGCAGTTGGCACCGTAGCCCACCACCTCGGCGTAGATGTGCGCACCGCGGGCACGGGCATGCTCCAGCTCTTCCAGCACCAGCACGCCGCTGCCTTCGCCCATCACGAAGCCGCCGCGCCGTGCGTCAAAGGGCAGGCTGG
>OLVW01002058.1_pt1 | contig 15421 bp, 15 predicted proteins | sample 1673301 | NCBI WGS metagenome assembly OLVW01 (sample SAMEA3178941, study PRJEB25190) | human gut metagenome
GGAGCCCGAAATACTGCTGAGACAGATCGCCGCCGAGAGTCAGTTGCGGGTCCTTCACTGCCGGATTACTATAGATTGGTTCCTCATATTTAGGAGTTCCCCAATAAATCATATTGTATGTTCCTACAGGAAGTGAGATGGCACGTGCGGGGTTTCCAAGAGTGTTTCCGTCTTTTAAGGTGTACATACCGGGAAATGGAGTCAGTACATCTTCCACATAGTTTCCATAATAAATGGAAGTGCCTGCCTGGCAGGGATATACTTCTAATATTCCGCTCATCGGACTCTGCGCGTTATCCGGTGTATTGACCGTAGCGCGTACTGTCGGGCTGATAAGTTCATTATTTCCTTCTCCGCCATTATTCCCGTTGCCGCCTTCGACGGGCAACATCGGATTATCACTCGAGCAACCGGCGAAGATAGCTGCTGTCAACGTTGCCAGAAAAATTGTTTTCTTCATAATTCGGATCAATTGTTTAGGTTATGATTTCCCCTTATAACATTTTTCTTCCGAATTGGTTCTATGCGATAAAAAAACATATCTTTGTGCTACGAATGAAAACGAATAATTGTTGTATGAATCTTCTACTTTGTTTAAAACGACCCTTTATCTGGCTTTCCCGTTTCCGCTATCGTTGTGGATATGGCGTACACTCGCCGTTTGCTTTTAGCTTGATTACAGATGTGATTTATGAAAAGATGCCTTATTATGCTTACTTTTCATTGAAAGAAGAACAGAAGAAGATGATAAAAGAACAGGGATGGTGCAAAGGAATACAAAAAGTCAACCGTTTCCTGTTCCGGCTGGTGAATAGAGTGCAGCCGGCTACTATTATAGAGGTGGGGCGGCCTTCCATATTTTCTCTGTATCTGCAGTCGGCCAAACCCACTGCCGGGTATCTTTTTGCTCCCGACCTGTCGGAGTTGTTTCTGGATGCTGGTGTTCCGGTTGATTTTCTATATCTGAATGATTATCAGAACTCTGAAATGCTGGAGGAGGTTTTTAAGGTTTGTGCACGCCGTACAACTTCAGAAAGTGTATTTGTCATTCATGGCATTCATTATTCTAAATCGATGAGGATGTTATGGGAACGGGTGCAAAAGGATGACAGGGTGGGAATCACTTTTGATTTGTATGATTTAGGTCTGCTTTTTTTTGATACAACAAAAATAAAACAGCATTATATTGTCAACTTCTGAGAAGCCTCATACGTTAATCTTATATATAGTAATAATGAAAAATAGACGTTTATGAAAAAGAGCCTTGTATATACAAAGACTGGGGACAAAGGAACCACCAGCCTCGTTGGCGGAAGCCGCGTGTCGAAGACCCATATCCGTTTGGAAGCTTATGGGACAATCGATGAATTGAACTCGCATTTAGGATGGTTACATACTTATTTGTTGGATGAGTCGGATCGGGATTTTATATTGGGCATACAGCACAAGTTGTTTGCTATCGGTTCGCATCTGGCAACCGATCAGGAAAAAACTCAGTTGAAGCCAGCTAGTATTATTACTTTAGAAGATATAGAACGCATTGAACAGGAAATTGATAAGCTGGATGAGCAACTTCCGGAACTCTGTGCCTTTATTATTCCGGGAGGAAGCCGCGGGGCAGCTGTTTGTCATGTTTGCCGTACTATCTGCCGGAGGGCTGAACGGCGTATCCTGACCTTATCCGAAACTTGTACAATATCTCCGGAAGTATTAGCTTTTGTCAACAGATTATCAGATTATTTGTTTGTTTTATCCCGAAAAATTAATTTTGATGAACAAAATAGTGAAATATTCTGGGATAATAGTTGGAAATGATAGATTTTATTATACTTTTGCCGAAAATATAGAAAATAAGACAGATTAGTATTCACTTTAAATACTCAAGATTATGTATTGGACATTGGAACTAGCATCAAAACTTGAAGATGCTCCCTGGCCGGCAACCAAGGACGAATTGATTGATTATGCCATGCGTTCGGGTGCTCCTCTTGAAGTTATTGAGAATCTCCAAGAGATGGAAGATGAGGGCGAAATCTATGAGAGTATCGAAGATATTTGGCCGGATTATCCTAGTAAAGAAGATTTCTTTTTCAATGAGGAAGAGTATTGATTTAGAAAAGAAACCGAACATATAAAAAATACCCGACAGCTGTTCAAAAACTGTCGGGTATTTTTTTATTTTGTGATGAGCTTAAAAGACCGGCATCTGCCAGATGAAGCCTACAGAAATCCGGTTGGTACTGTAGTTTTCTTGTCCCAGCACTTTGGCACGCGAGGTGAAGTCGTAAGAACGCCCTACATAGGTTACGAAGAAATGCAGGTTTGTTTCCATCGGATAAAATTCGATACCTGCGAGATATCCCCAGGAAGTACGGTAGTTTCCTTTTTCTATTCCTTCGGAGGCTTTGGTTACAGAAGCCGTTTCATACATTCCTTTTACGAATGCATTCCATTTCGGGAGGAAACGGTAGTTACATTTGGCTACTACTGATAAATAGCCTGTGTCAAACGCATTATGTCCGCCCGGACGACCGACGATGTTTGTGATAATCCCTTTGCGGTCAATATCCTCTTTTGAGTACATAAAATCAATGAAAGCATTCCATTTTCCCAGATTCAATTCATTTCCTACGGCATAGTAATACATATTGTGGTCTTTGGCCTCGTTCATGACAGAAGCGGACCAGCGGGTTTTAAATACATTATTAAAATTGCCAACCCAGTTTAAGGTGTAGACCAATGGCATTTTTCCGGATTTCAAATCAGGAAGATTACCTTCCGCATCTTCTGTGATTCCGTAAGTGTTGTCGAAAGAACTGTTGCGGCTGTTCAATATCTGTAGATTAAGTTGCTGGTCCGGAGTCATATTATAACCGACATTCAGACCGGTCAGGAAGTTACTCATATAATCAATCATATCGCTGTATTGATAGACATCAATCGGATTCAGATCGAACTCAAAGCCGCCATAGTTGGCACTTTGCTTACCGGCAAACAGATTGAACTTATCATTGAGTTTGATGCCGATACCTGCCCAGTCGATGGAGGTCGGGAGGTTGTCTATCATGTTGTTTCCGTCGTTCGAACGGTTGAGGCGCTGGCGATAGCGGTAAGAAAGCCAGTTGTTGATATTTCCTTTTGCTTCGATGCGTAGTTGATGCATATTGAAGTCGCCTTCCTGAAATCCGTTCTGGAAATGAGCGTCGAAGCTTCCTTGCATATTCAGGTATAAGTTAAACTTATCCGTTTTCTTTTTTACATCTGTCAGTTTCTCAAAAAGGGGAGTATTGGGGGAGAATTTATCTTTCTTCTCTGTCGTTTGGGCATATATAGCCTGTATGCTACCCGCGAGGAGTAGCATAAGCATTAGTTTTTTCATAAGTTGGTCCGGTTTTTAGTATTCGTTAAAGTATTCCTGAATTTGTTTCCAGTCCGTGGTTTTGGTCAGTGCAAGCATTAACAGTACACGTGATTTTTGCGGATTCAGTTCCTGGGAAGCAACAAACTGATACTTGGCGTCATCTACTTCAGCATCGAGCGTGGTAGGACCTGTCGGTACACGAGAGGAGCGAACAACTACAATTCCTTTTCTGCGGGCGTCTATCAATGACGGGAATATATTTTTGTGGATATTGCCGTTTCCGACTCCTGCATGGATGATTCCTTTGTATCCGTGTGTCAGTAGCGGAGTCACCATATCTGCCTCGATGTTGGAGTAGCTGTATACGATACCGACTTTAGGCAATGAAGTGAGGTGAGTCACATCAAATACGGATTGAGTGGTATGTTTCTTCAATGTCACCTGGTTATAGAAAACCTGTCCGTTCAGCACATAACCCAGTGCGCCGGAGTTGGGGGCCTGGAAAGTCTGTACGTCGACGGTATTCATTTTCACGGTACTTTCCGCTCCGAGGATCAGGCCGTTCATGGCAACCAATACTCCTTTGTCTTTCGATTCTTTGGCGGCGGCAGTAACTACGGCATTATAAAGATTCAGCGGTCCATCAGCACTTAATGCTGTGGATGGACGCATGGCACCTACCAATATAACCGGTTTGTCACTTTTAACGGTCAGATTCAGAAAATAAGCAGTTTCTTCCATTGTATCCGTTCCGTGAGTGATCACGATTCCGTCGATATCCGGTCGTTTCAATAACTCATTAATTTTCTTGGCGAGTGTCAGCCAGACTTCGTCATTCATGTCCTGTGAACCGATTCTTACAATCTGTTCGCCGGTTACGTTGGCGATATCTTTAATTTCGGGGACTGCATCAAGCAATGCGCCGATAGCAACTTGCCCTGCCGTATAGCTGGTACCTGTAGCCGAGCTTCCCGTGCCGGCAATGGTTCCTCCGGTGGCAAGAATATGGATATTCGGTTTTGCGGCAAATGCCATTGTTGCGGACAATAGTAGTGTGACTACTACCAGACCTAATTTCTTGAATTGTTTCATAACTGAAATGAGTTTAGGTTAATAATATATTAGAATATTTGTATAAAAAGCAGCCCTAAAGCAATAGCGACTACAGTAGATACTAGTCCGGGCATCATAAACGAATGATTCAACACATATTTGCCGATTTTTGTTGTCCCAGTGCGGTCGAAATTAATGGCTGCTACTACAGTCGGGTAGTTCGGGATAAAGAAATATCCGTTGACTGCCGGGAATAAAGCAATCAGCATATACGGAGAAATTCCCAATGCAATGCCCAACGGCATCAATGCCCGTACGGTGGCTGCCTGACTGTATAACAGGATAGACATGACGAACAGTGCGATACCGAACAGCCATGGCATCTGGCGTACAACACCTTCGATAGAAAGAGTCAGTTGTGCCATATTGCCCTGAAGGAATGTGTCGCCCATCCAGGCAATACCGAAGATGGCGATAACAGCCTGCATTCCGGCGGGGAATACAGAACCTTGCGTGGCCTTGATTCCATCCGTCTTGGTGACAATCAGGATGATGGCTGCCGCAGACAGCATGACGATTTCGATAATGGAAGACATGCCTAGTGTGACGATTTCGCCATCGATCAGGAAACTGGGGCGCATGCCTTCAAAAGACCCGAAAAGAACAATAAAGGCAGTCGCCAATATAAAGATGAGTACGGAAAGCATGGCAGAACGTTTGTTCCTGACATCTTTGATCTCTATCTTCTTATCATTGAAAAGACCGTCTTTCAGGCGTTTCTGATATTCAGGGTCTTCTATCAGTTCTTTGCCGACTTTCATGGAGAATAATGCGCCTACCAACACGCCTACTATTGTAGCGGGAATTGTGATTTTAAGGATGTCGAACAGAGTGATGTCAAAACCGGCCAATAGTCCGAGTAACGCAACGGTAGCGGCGGAAATAGGACTTGCCGTAATAGCCTGCTGGGAAGCGATCACCGCAATGCCGAGCGGACGTTCCGGACGAATCTTAGTTTCGGTGGCTACCTCTGCAATGACAGGCAATACGGAGTAAGCTACATGTCCGGTTCCGGCTATGAAGGTGAACAGGTAAGTTACCAGCGGACTGAGCAGTGTGACGTGTGAAGGATTTTTGCGCAGCAAATGTTCTGCTAGTTTCACCATATAGTCGAGTCCTCCGGCAGCCTGCATACAGGAGGCAGCGGAAATGACGGCGGCAATCATCAACATAACGTCGATAGGAGGTGCGGTGGGTTGTAAACCAAAAACGAACGTAAGTATTCCCAATCCTACTCCTCCCATGACACCGAGTCCGATGCCCCCAAGGCGTGCACCAATAATGATAGCTGTCAGAACAAATGCTAGTTGTAATATCATCGCTTGTTGTTTTAAGTTTCAAACAAAGATAAAAGATTTATCTTCGTTTTTTCTCTGTTTCTAAGATAAACAACAAAAAAGTTATTGAATAGTTTTTGCATATTTATTAAAACAATAACATCTTTCGCTGGTTATTATATCAGCTAACGAATGTGTTATTGTTATAAAACAACCGATATGAAACAAGAATTATCAAAAAAAACTCGAACAGAGAGCGACTTGATAGGTAGTCGTGAAGTGCCCGAAAGTGCATTGTACGGAGTACAGACACTCCGTGGTATTGAAAACTTTCGCATCAGCAAGTTTCATTTGAATGAGTACCCTTTGTTTATTCAGGCATTGGCTATCACAAAAATGGGGGCTGCTATTGCCAACCGTGAATTGGATTTGCTGACGAAAGAACAAACGGATGCTATCCTCAAAGCCTGTAAAGAAATACTGGAAGGAAAGTATCACGACCAGTTTCCGGTGGACATGATTCAGGGCGGAGCCGGAACTACCACCAACATGAATGCTAATGAAGTGATTGCCAATCGTGCGCTGGAACTGATGGGACATCAACGCGGAGAGTATCAATACTGCTCGCCTAATGACCATGTGAACCGTTCGCAGTCTACCAATGATGCTTATCCTACAGCCATTCATATTGGCCTGTACTATACACATCTTAAATTAGTGAAGCATTTTGAAACTTTGATTCAGTCTTTCCGTAAGAAAGGGGAGGAATTTGCGAATATAATTAAGATGGGGCGTACTCAACTGGAAGATGCCGTACCGATGACGCTCGGCCAAACCTTTAACGGATTTGCCAGCATTCTGGAACATGAAGTGAAGAATCTCGATTTTGCCGCACAGGATTTTCTGACGGTCAACATGGGGGCAACAGCCATCGGAACCGGAATTACCGCAGAACCGGGATATGCGGAGAAATGTATTGCTGCTCTGGGTAAGATAACAGGACTGGATATCAAATTGGCGGATGACCTGATCGGAGCTACTTCGGATACTTCCTGCATGGTGGGATATTCGTCAGCAATGAAACGCGTAGCTGTTAAAATGAATAAGATATGTAATGATTTGAGGTTACTGGCCTCCGGTCCCCGTTGCGGCTTGGGAGAGATTAATCTGCCTGCCATGCAGCCGGGATCTTCCATTATGCCGGGAAAAGTAAACCCTGTTATTCCCGAAGTGATGAATCAGGTCTCTTATAAGGTAATAGGAAATGACCTTTGTGTGACTATGAGCGGAGAAGCTGCACAGATGGAACTGAATGCAATGGAACCGGTGATGGCACAATGCTGTTTCGAATCTGCGGATTTGTTGATGAACGGTTTTGATACGCTACGTACTTTGTGTATCGATGGTATCACTGCCAATGAGGAGAAATGCCGTCGGGATGTACATAATAGTATAGGTGTAGTGACTGCACTGAATCCTGTCATTGGCTACAAACATTCTACCAAGATAGCCAAAGAAGCATTGGAGACCGGTAAGGGAGTGTATGAACTCGTATTGGAACATAATATTCTCTCTAAAGAGGATCTGGATACGATCTTAAAACCGGAGAATATGATTAAGCCGGTGAAACTGGATATTCATCCGAATCATTGATTGATATGAATAAAATGAGAGGTCAGCTCGAATCTACGGGCTGACCTCTGTGTTTTGTACCACTTGTGGAGTTATATGGTATTTGTATCAACCTTGTTAACAAGAACTGACCGTTATAGCTCAACTGTTTGACGGAAGCTTTGCCCGAAGCGGTTGGTCGCTGTAATTTCGATTTTCTTCACCTTGTCCGATGATGGACGTACACGGAAAAGATGCAGCGTATGGTAACCTGTCCCTTTTCCTTTCTTCATAGTGATGAAATCCTGATCCTCATCATCAAAAGCTTCCAGTACTCCTTTCTTTTCTATTCCGTCTTCGTAGTATTGGACAGTCCAGGCAGGATCATAATCCCATATATTGACTACCAGATACTCCGGCTGTGATTGAAACTCTCCCGGCTTGTATACACGAAATTGATAGTCCAGCGGGCGTCCGGTTGCTTTATATTGCCAGGAAATGTCATCTCCTTGTACATTAACCAGTAAATAGCCGTTTGGTGCTCCGCAACGGTTCACATGGCCTGCCCACCACGCGCCGCAGGCTGCACCTATATTATGCTCATAAATATCAGGAGTAATAATCCGGTTTTCGTAGAAATGGGTATGTCCGGAAAAAATATGCACCTTATAGCCTTTCAGTATCTCAAAGAGCTGGGCAGCATTGCGGGCATTACCTCCGCCCTTGTGAGAACGATTAGCGACAGGAGCATGCACGTTCAGTAACACCAGTGAACCGGGTTGGACATAACTGAGATCCTTTTTCAACCATTCAAGCTGTGCCGGAGTGAAGTTCTCTTCATATTTCTTTTGTCCGTGATAATCGATATCCTTCATTGAAATGATATGTACTTTTCCTACATTGAAAGAGTAGTCTGTAGGACCGAAGTTCTCGCCAAACGCATATTCACCCCATTCGTCCGGGTTTTGTGAATTGCTCAGTGCGGCATATTTCAAGTCAAAATCATGATTTCCGATGGTGTGGTACATTGTCAGGTTCAGTCCGGAGATTGCATCTTTGTAAGGTGTGAATAATTGCATCGCATCCCATACGATATCTCCCAGCATCATACCGTATACTTCTTTTTCATTGAGTGTACGTAAGGTCGCTTCCAGATCGGGTACGGTTTCCATACGAAAGCGCTCCAGTTGTTTCTGGTTTTTTACTTGTGGGTCGGAGATGGCTATGAAAGTAAAGTTGTCATCCGGAGCCGTCCTTTTCTCTAATTCGAAATCATGTCGGTTTGTCTTTTTTGATTGATCCAGTCGGGCATAGTATCCGGTAGGAAGTGCATTCTTAACTGTGGGTTGATAATCTGCCGGTACCGACACATACACAAACTTGGATTGGTTGAAGTCGGATGGAAGATAATAATATCCTTTTTCATCCGTTTGAGTGAAGTGAACTCCGTCGGTCACTACTACCCCGGAAATCGGACTTTTACGGGTATCGGTTACAATACCTTTTACTGTCATTCCTTTTTTGGAAGGAATGTTGGCTGCATAACTGCAAGCTATCGAGATAGATAACATTAGCAGGCAGGAAGATAAACATCTGACTTGTTTCATCTGTTCTTTTAATATGTTGTTTAACTTAATTAGATATGCAAAGAGAAAGGATTGAGATGAAGTGCAAATGACAATGAGATTACATCTTTGTATCTTCTCTTCTTTTTGTTGAAAACGAAGTTATTTAACTCTTCGCGGGAACAATTGCCAATTCATCCGGTAAAATGGTTATTGATAGTCTCTCGGAAAGGTGCGACCTTTGCAAATGTCAATGAGATACTGACATTAATAAGATAATTTCTAATTAAAGATATATAGATATGAAAGCATTTGATGTTATTATTATTGGTTTCGGCAAAGGTGGGAAGACTCTTGCGGCTGAATTTGCAAAGCGCGGACAGAAAGTTGCTGTTATAGAACGTTCTGATAAGATGTATGGTGGTACGTGTATCAATATTGGCTGTATTCCGACTAAAACATTGGTGCATCAGGCGAAAATCGCTTCCGGTATGGTGGGAGTCACTTTTGAAGAAAAAAGTGAGTTTTACCGTAATGCTATTGCTGTGAAAGATTTTGTGACGGGTATACTGAGAAACAAGAACTACCATAACCTAGCGGATCATCCGAATGTGACGGTTTATACAGGTATGGGCTCTTTTCTTTCTGCAGATACCGTTGCTGTTCGTACCGCTACGGAAGAGATAGTATTGACATCCAAACAAATCATAATCAATACAGGTGCGGAAACTGTGATTCCGTCTATTGAAGGAGTTGTGGATAATCCTTTTGTATATACCAGTACTTCAATCATGGAACTGACCGCTCTTCCACGTCATCTCGTCATTGTCGGCGGTGGTTATATCGGGCTGGAATTTGCGTCTATGTACGCCTCTTTCGGCTCTCAGGTAACGGTACTGGAGAGCTATCCCGAACTGATAGCCCGTGAAGACCGCGACATTGCCGCAAGTGTGAAAGAAACGTTGGAGAAAAAAGGGATTGTTTTCAAGATGAACGCGAAGGTGCAGTCTGTGAACCATACATCAGAAAAAGCAATGGTTGCTTTCACTGATTCGCAAACAGATGAGGCATTTGAACTTGAAGCCGATGCCGTGTTGTTGGCTACAGGGCGCAGGCCTAACACGAAAGAGCTTCATCTGGAAGCTGCCGGAGTAGAAGTGGATGCACGTGGAGCTATCATTGTAGATGAATATTTGAAAACAACGAATCCCCGAATACGCGCGGTGGGTGATGTGAAAGGTGGTTTGCAGTTTACTTATATTTCATTGGATGACTATCGGATTATCCGGGAAGATTTATTCGGAAAGGCGGAACGAAAAACAAGTGATCGTGATCCGGTCAGTTATTCCGTATTTATTGATCCGCCTTTGGCCCGTATTGGTTTGAATGAGGAGGAGGCCCGTAAGCAGAATCTCGATATTATCGTAAAGAAGTTACCTGTTATGGCGATACCGAGAGCCAAGACTTTGGGAGAAACAGACGGTTTGTTGAAAGCTGTCATTGATAAGAATACAGGAAAGATATTGGGTTGTATGCTGTTTGCACCTGACTCCAGCGAAGTTATTAATATCGTCGCCCTCGCCATGAAGGCAGGGCAGGACTATACCTTCCTGCGCGACTTCATTTTTACTCATCCCAGCATGAGTGAGGCATTAAATGATTTGTTTTCGTAATAGTATAAACCGTTTGCCCCAGTCGTACCACTAAGTGCATCTCACTGGTACGACTGGGTATACTTGTTCTTACATAAAATCCTCCCCCTCATCCGGCCTTGATGAAGCATTGAAGTTAGATATTTGCATCTTCCCATTTTCTCTCTGTTTTTCAAAGTACTCGTAAAAAAATGAAATAAATAAAGGAAACAAATTGATGATGTTTGTTTTTTTGTATATTCGTGAAAAGTGGTAAACACACAAAGCAAAACTCAAAGAATACAAATTAAAAACAGCGATTATGAAAAACAGGACTTTTGAAGATTTTGATTTTACGGACTTTTGGGATGATGACGAATATGCAAAGAATGGATATATTGGTGAATTCCCTACGGAAGAGATGATAGAAGAAGTAGAACGCGAACTGGGATATAAACTGCCCGAGTCCTATATCTGGTTGATGAAACAGCATAACGGTGGAATACCTTTCAATGTCTGTTTTCCTTGTGATGAACCGACTAGTTGGGCGGATGATCATGTGGCTATTACCGGCATTATGGGAATGGACAAGGATAAGATGTATTCTCTTTGCGGACAACTCGGAAGTCGTTTCATGATTGAAGAATGGGGGTATCCGGATATTGGAGTGGCTATTTGCGACTGTCCTTCTGCCGGGCATGATATGATTTTCCTTGATTATCGGGAGTGTGGTCCGCAGGGAGAACCGAAAGTGGTTCATGTCGATCAGGAGAATGATTATTATATCACTTTGCTGGCCGATAACTTTGAAGATTTTATTCGTGGACTTGTCAACGAAGAAGTGTTTGATACGTTGGAAGAAGATGAAAGGAAAGAGTTGGAAAAAGTTCGTACCGCAGCTTTCTCGCCACTTCTGTCTGATTTATGCTCGAAGTGTGATAATCCCGTCGATACGGAACGATGGATTCGTAAAGTATCGGAAGAAATCGTAACTGATAAAGGATTCTTTGCACTTCATGCCGATACACGCTCCTATATGCTTTACGACATTCAATTATGGCTTTATACCAATGTCTATCCCGATACTACGGAAGAAGATTATTTATCTGCCTATAAAAAAATAATAGCCTTGGACGGTGAATTTAGTACGGGAGGATATGCTCCGGATTTTGTTACTGACTGGCTGACGCGACGTAAGGAGAGCGGTATTATTACTTGCAATAATGGTATTGTTTCAATGACGACGGGAGCAAAGGAAACCTTACTGGCTGACCGGGATAAGATGTGATTCTTGATTGGTAAATATAAAGGTACAGGGGCAGGATTGGATGAACAACAATGTCTCTGAAACGAACAAAGAGCAATAATTTGTGTTTATTTATTATAAATATATATCTTTGTCCCGAATTATAAACACGTAAATTTATGAAAAAGATTTTTGGTGCTTTAATGATTGCCGTATGTATCGGTATGGCAATGCCTGCCCAGGCACAATTGCATTTTGGTGTAAAGGGTGGTTTGAACTTGTCTAAAGCAAGCTTTTCAGATGTGAAGACAAACTTTAAAAAGGATAATTTTACAGGCTTCTTTATCGGTCCGATGGCGGAGTTTAATATTCCGGTGGTAGGACTGGGAGTAGATGCGTCTTTGCTTTTTGCTCAGAGGGGTATAAAGATCTCTGACGGGGGCGAAGAAGCTACTGTTAAGCAGAACGGTCTTGATATTCCGGTCAATTTGAAATATAATATTGGTTTGGGAAGCCTGTTAGGTCTTTATGTGGCTGCCGGTCCTGATTTTTATTTCGACTTTGAAAAGACATCAAAGGTTGATAAGAAGAAAGCGGAAGTAGGCATTAATGTCGGTGCAGGTGTGAAGTTGCTGAATCATTTACAGGTAGGTGCCAACTATAACATTCCGTTGGGTAAGACTGCTAGTTTTGAGGATGTTGAAGGTTCATACAAGACCAAGACTTGGCAAGTATCCGTTGCTTATATTTTCTAAGCAATCTGTTACTTTATATACTATCAAAGAAAGAGCTTCTGATCTAAGGAAGCTCTTTTTTGTTCCGGGATTTTGTGCAAAGTGTCAGCCGGTGAATCTGAATTTATTTTCTCAGATTCTTGTTCTCAGGCAATTTTTCTTTTCAGTGTTCTTCTTTCCTCTTTTAAATCCCCATTTTTTTATTGTACTTTTGTGCTTGCAATGAAAAAGTATGTAGATGTCATATTACCATTACCGCTTCCGAAATATTTCACCTATTCTCTGCCGGATGAATGTGCGGAAGAGGTCGAGATCGGTTGTCGTGTGATAGTTCCTTTCGGACGGAAGAAGTTTTATACAGCTATCGTTCGTAATGTTCATTATTGTGCTCCGACGGAGTATGAGGTGAAGGAAATATCAGCATTGCTGGATGCTTCTCCTATTTTGTTGCCCACTCAGTTTAAATTTTGGGAGTGGCTGGCGGATTATTATCTCTGTACGCAAGGAGATGTTTATAAAGCGGCACTTCCTTCCGGCTTGAAGTTGGAGAGTGAAACGATCGTGGAATATAATCCTTATCGCCACCGCCCAGACCGCCCCGCTGCGTGAGGTCCAGCCCGACGGCAGCCGTCACCCCTTCGACCAGTTCATCACCGCCAAGACCCCGGCGGGCCGCTGGGGCGACCCGGAAGATATGGTCGGCCCCTGCGTCTTCCTGGCCTCCCACGCCTCCGACTTCGTGAACGGTCAGATTTTGTACGCCGACGGCGGCATCCTCGCCTATATCGGCCGTCAGCCTAAGTAAATCAGACAGCAGAAAAGCCCTGCGGCGTGCCGCAGGGCTTTTGTCGTATCATCTTTGTGCACTCAGGCCATATTGCGATGGGACTGTATCCATGAGCCACCGCTGCCGTTTCCGACGGCAGTGTTGTAGACTACGTTTTTCAGCTCCTTGACCATGGATGCCTTGGCGCTCTCGTAGGCCTTTTGTGCATTGTCGGCGAGGGATTGGTCGCGGCCATTCTCCCGCAGGCAGGTGCGCATCTCCGACAGCAGCGCATTGAATTCCTTGTCGCAGGCGCTCTGCATGGAGGTCAGCTTGCCGCCTTTGGAAACAACGATGGAGACTTTCAGGCCGAGGCTGTGCTTTTCGGCGGGGTACTCCATGTACTCATCGTAGGCGTCGCAGATGACAGAATAGAGTTGCGACTGGAACTTTTTCTGCAGCTTTTCCATCTGAAGAAGATACTGTGCAAGCTGTGCGTCACACTCGTTCTGAGGGGTGGGAGCGGAAGAGGAAGACGAGAAAGCAGCCGGATGGGAGGCAGTCGGCTCCTGTGCGGCAGTCTGCTTGATGGAGGATGCCTCGGATGCCGCCTTGGAGGAAGAAGCTGCACGGGAAGTGTTGTTGTCAGCAGAAGTGCTGGATACAGAGGCGCTTTCGGCGGCCTCCTCAGAAGCAGCGGCTTCTTCCGAAGCGGCCTTTTCCTCTGCGACGAGCTCGATGACAGAGGCAAATTCACTGTTGCTGGTGTCGGTCAAGAGCTGGTCCCATGCGTCGGCGCTCTCGGATGCGGCTTCGGACGAACTGGATACGTCAGAAGGCTCGGCAGCGATGGGCACAGAGCGGAACATATTGAGTATGGAGACGGCAGGGATCGCAACTGCAACGGCAACACACATCCCGACTGCCGCAGCGATGCGGGAAATCAATTTTTTCTTCATAGAATAACTCCTGTTTCAGAGGATCGGGTCGAAATGACTGATGATAAGAATACCATCCCTGAAAAAGGAAATCAATAGATAAAACGTGAAACTTTTGGATATTTTAGCAGAAATCAAACAAGCGGGGATGCTGTGTTTTGCAGCATTCCCGCTTGTTATCTCAGATAATGATGCCGTCGCAGTGGTCGAGCTCGTGCTGGATGATCTCTGCTGTCCAGCCTGAGAAGGTCTTGATGCGGGGCTGGAACTTTTCGTTCTGCCACTGCACCTTGATAGTCTGCCAGCGTTTGGTCTTTCGGGTGCCGGTGAGGGAGAGACAGCCCTCCTCCGTCTCATACGGCCCGGACTTTTTGAGGATGACCGGGTTGAACATGACGAGATAGCCGTCCTCGCTCTCGAATGCGATGATGCGTTTAGCGACGCCTATCATGTTCGCTGCCATGCCGACGCAGCCGTCTTTGTGGGCGATGAGCGTTTCCAGCAGGTCCTGCGCGATGGGCAGGTCTTCCGGCAGGGCAGGCGCGGCTTTTCGGGCGAGAAAAAGCTCGTCTTTGCAGATGTCACGAATCATATTATTTCAGCTTCTCAAGAATTTCGTCGGCGCTCACACCGCTGGCGAGGAGCTTTTTCAGCACATCCTCGGCTTCGGCCTTCTTGGATGCCTCGGCGGCTTTCTGGGCGGCAGCGGCCTGCCTGGCTTCCAGCTTGGCTACTTCTTTGTCGAGCTTCTTGACAGAGGCCTTTTTGGCTTTCAGGTCGGCGTTCAGCGACTTGACGTCGGTATTCAGCTCTTCGATGCTGGCAGCCACTTTCAGGATCTCAGCCTCCACGGCGGCTTTCTCTTCCTGCTTTGCTGCGATTTGTGCGGCGAAGTCGGCGGTCACTTTAGTGGTCTTGACTTTATTCTTGCTTCCTTTGGGTCTGGGCATGGCGGGATACCTCCTGATTTTGGTTAGTTTGTGAGATAAGTATATCACACTTTTTATGTGCATTCCAGTCGGCTTTTAAGCAAAAATCATTCCAGTCGGCTTTTAAGCAAAAATACAGAACAAAAAACCGCAAAAAGCGCAGATGTTCCTGCAGCTCTTCGCGGTTTTTCCTTTTATCGGAGTGGCGAGACTCGAACTCGCGGCCTCCTGCTCCCAAAGCAGGCGCGCT
>OLVW01002063.1_pt1 | contig 15408 bp, 27 predicted proteins | sample 1673301 | NCBI WGS metagenome assembly OLVW01 (sample SAMEA3178941, study PRJEB25190) | human gut metagenome
GCCGCTCGACGAAAACGGTTTTCCTGTCGGCCTGATGGACGAAATCGCCCAGAACACCAAAGAGGAAGGCCGGGATCCGAACGAACCGCAGATCATCTTCAAGCGCAACGCTCCGCCGGATGACCAGCCGCCACACGAAAAGTAAATCACGAAATCCAAAAAGCCCGCCAGGTCGATGACCTGACGGGCTTATAGTGTTGAAAGGATTCTGTTATGCAGGAAAAACGTCACGGAACTGCCCGTTTTGTCTTGAACAAAGAGGGGCAGCTTGAACATCTTATTCAAATTGGCGGTTACACATTGCACGTTATTGTCCAGCAGCAGCTTTCGTTTGAACAGCTGGACTATGTTGTTCGTCAGTATATCGCCTATAAGCATCACGGGAAGATACCGTTAAAAGGCGTAGAAACTATCGAAGTTCCCTTGTCACACTCTATCGAATGACCGCATGATAGCATCAAAGATCAGCTGTGTCGCTTCCTTGTCCTTGAATCGAATTACATTTCCGCCGGGGGCAAACATACAAACGTAGCCCTCTTTTTCCTTGGTGACTATCGGGCAAAAACTCCACTTGTAGCGCAGTTCATCCGTCAGTTCATCGTCAGTGCGATCATCCAAAGCAATCATGTGTGGCAAACCATCTGGAACTTTCACGGCCTTTCTTCTTGTCCACTTTCTGGCCGCTCTTTCCTTGATGATTTTCTCAATGTAGCTTTTCAATTCAATCCCGATTCCCATTTTTTAAGACCTCCGTAATTCTCAGCACATCTTTTGCGAAACGCAGCGTTTTCGTAAGATCTTCTGCGTTTTTGAAACGGACTACGTTTCCTGCGTTTGAAATCAGTTCAACGTCACCATCCGGTGCCATCCTTACGAACCGGCACAGTTCGCCCTCTTCCCGTGCGGCCTGCTGCTCTTTGGTTTCTTCGATAAAGCAGGTTTTGAGCGCGTTCTCTGCGTCGCGGTATACACTCCTGTCACTCCGCACCAGCCTATACATCCTTCCGGGCAGCACCCGAACCTTGTTTTTATGCTTCTTTCCCATAACTTTGTCCTCCTTTGCACGAAATCCGGTAGGCCAACTGCCCGCCGGGTTATTTCTATGCCTTTTTTCGGATTTTCAGGATAGTCGTGTTTGTTTTTCCACGGCCATCGGACACGATTTTGCGGAAGCGCCTGCACATGAAGTTCCGCAGGCAGCCTTGCCTATAAGAGAATGTCGCCCTCCGCCCAGGCATCCGCTCGGCGCTGTTCCTCGCGCGTGTTTAACGCACGCGATAATAAAGCGGCGCACTCCGGGAGCCGTTCCAGGTTCCTTCCCAGCTGTGCAAGAGCCACGTTCCGCAGGTACTTCAAGTGCTGCACACTGTACGGAACTTTCTGCTTCACTTCATGCCATTTTTTGTGGCTGATGTAGAACTCGGTCAAAATCATATTGTGGCCACTGTCCAGCCTGTTCATTTGTCCCTGGATGATACGCTGATCTCCCAGCAAAACCGCCCGCTGCTGTTCCAGCTGACGCAGTTGGTCTCCAATGCCCAGTTCATCCATCCGGCAGGCCATCGCCGCCGTGCTGTCCCCGGGCGTTCCGCCACGGGGCATTCCATCGGTGCCCATGCCCCGCATAGGGTCCACTTCATCGCTCAGTGCGGTACACTGACGGCGGATGATCTCTATCCGCTGCGGGATGTCCGCATAATATTTCAAGATTGCCTCCGCCTCGTGTACTTTCACTGCTCAGTCCTCCCAAAAAATCAAAAATCTTTCTTGAAAAGGGGTTCTCCGAAAACGGGTTCTTCACCCTTGACGCGCTCCACCATGGCACCCACGCCGTAAATGTCCTCAATGACCCGGCGCAGACGATCATAGGCAAATTCTTCTCCGCCATCGTCCACCCAGCCGAGGAACTGCTGGTAATTTTTCTTGATTTCTTCCTTCACGGTCTCAATTTGTTCAGGGGTATATTCCATTTCTTCCAGTGATTCCGCAAAGAAACGAACGATCATCTTTGCAGCGTCCCGGCGTTCAGCCAGAACACGCAGCTTTTTTTCAGAGCCTACCAGACCACCCACCGGAAGCCAAAATTCTTCCGGCATCAGGTGGGCAGTGCGCGCTTCCAGTCGCTTTTTTGCTTCCGGTGCACCATACTTGTCATGATCCAGAATGTACCGGGATGCAGCATTGTTCATTTTCAGGGTCAGAAGCGTAGATTCTTTCTCGCCCCAGTCCCAGAGATCATGCGCCGCAGCAACAGCGCAGTACGAAACGACCTGCCCGATTGCCTCACGGTTCAGCGTCGTGCGGTGCTTCGACTTGCCGATGTTGATTTGCTGATTCACTGCATTCTGGATGCTCTGCCGGTAGAATGCTGGCATCCTTGCCCTGCTTTTTCCCATGATGAATCCTTTCCCGCCTGTTCGGCCAGGCGCTTCCACTTTCTGATTTCTTCCGCCGTATCTGGCGCGATATGCTCAATAAACCGCCAGTGCTGCGGTTCTGCCACAAGATCGATAAACATACGGCGGCGGTGGATGTAATCACGCTGCTGCCGCCGGGTGAATTTGCTTTTCACTTCCACCACCTCAACTGTGCCATCAGCATAGGTCAGCACAAAATCCGGGGTATAGTGCGCCGCCGGGAGCTTCACATTGCCGTATTCTTTTTCCGGCAGCATAGTAAACCTGCGGTGCAGCTCTACCTTCACGACCTCGCCACTCTGGACTTTTGGCAGAACAATTCCCATGTAGTAGTCATACTCGCCCCGGCTGTCAAACTCGTGTCCGGTCGATCTGGCGGCATTCACAGCGGCTTCCAACGATGCAGGTGCAGCTTTGCCCCCGCACCTTCTCTGTGCAAGCTGCTTTTCCGCCTGTGCCCGGTAGCGTGGCGGCAGGTCAGAAAGTTCCAATCTCATGCTCATGGCTGGTTTCTCCTGTTCTTCCGCCGGGTGTCCGGCTTCTTTTTCAGTTTCACGATCAGGTGCTTGGTGTTGTTCCCCGTGATGTGCTGTTCGCACTCGCGCAGGGTATAACCGGGGTATTTTTTCTCCCAGTATTCACGATCATCCGGCAGGGCAAACGCTTCGTCAAAGCGCTTGCGGCTCCATCTGGTGTCGTTCGGGCGCGGGGTTTTCGGTTTTTGCAGCCCTTGGCTCTGCCGCCAGCGCCGGATACGGGCGCGGGCTTTCGTCATGTAGGTTGTCAGGCGTTCAAAGCTGGAACAGGTCAGGTCGATAGGCTCAACTTTCACAAGTCCCATCGGCCGCCCGGTGCTGTCCCGCCACAAGTCCTTGATCTCCTGCCATGTCAGATTGCCTTGCAGGATCACATGATGGTGGTGTCTGCCGGTAACTTTCCCGTCCTCGTCCACCACGCTGTACTCTGCAACCTGCATCCACTTGGATGCTTCCCGCCCCGTCTTTTTGCAGAAGCGCTTCAAGCGGCGGGTAAAATTCGTCCAGTCCCGGTCTACCTGGTCAAAATCTCCGGGCGCTGGCTGGTGGTCGTGGTCGTATGTAAACGTGACCGCCCAGTCGCTTTCCCCGAAATTCGTATAGGCCAGCTGGCAGAAATACCGTCTCGCTATCATGTCGTTATACTTCTGCTGCGCAATGGAGGTTGCCAGCTCTCTTTTGCGGCGGGTGCTCGCGGTGTGTTCCTTGTCCGTTGTTTCAAAGAGATCCACTTCTGCATAATCGGATGTTCCGAGAATGTGTTTCTGCTCCCGAATGTACCATGCCCGCACCGTTCACTTCCTCCTTCCGCAAAGTTCTACTGGGATTTTCTTTTCTGTGGACCAAACACACACGGCTTCGCAGGACAAGGGGGATACAACGCCGGGCAGGTCTTTCTAAGTTTCCTATTCCGTCAAGCCCTACAGACCCGCCCTCGTTTTCTCCCCCTTGACCCCCGCTTTCCCCGGCGTGTTCTTCCGTGGTCGCTAGATTAAGTTACACATACAAGCCCCTTGCCGCCTCGTCAGGGCGGCAATTTAACGACGGGCTTGCTTAATTCTTGATTAGGAGCTTGATTAGTTTCGTTCAGCCTTTCATTGCGATCCAGTTGTGCATCCGGCCATAGGCCAGCAGATCTTCCACCAGCTTGTCCACCAGCTTCACACGGTCGTCCTGGTCTGTCGTGCATTTGATGTTCTGCGCAGCGTTTACAAACTCAGCAAGCGATCCCCGCATATTTGTGTGCTCAGCGTGTTCGTCTGCCGCATTTGCTGCCATCCGCAGCGCATCGGCAAGGTCCTCCATGTTGTTACGCTCTGTATCGTAGCGCCGGAGGCCGGTATCCTGATAGTTCTCAAAGGCACGGTCCGCCTTCTGCTGGTAGCGCTCTGCCAGCTTTTCAAGTTCACTTCTGTCCATTTTTTAAGCTCCTTTACCTTTTCCATCCCACATTTCCAGCCGAGTGTGACACACCGGACAGGTCTCCGGTTGCCAGTTCGTTATGTAGCCGCAAATAGGGCAGCCGTAGTAATCTTCTTTCAGGATTCCGCAGTATTTTCCCCAGTATGGCCGCACCGGCGGATCCTCTGTGTAATTTACAACGTCAAAGTGATGCAGGCTTTCACTCAAAGCACCTATAATATCTTCTTCTACGCTTCTGTTATCCGGGTTTTCTACTTCGACGGTTAGTTCAATGATGACTTTTTTCTCCATCGCTCTGTACACCTCCGTCCACCACCATTTTCAGGCAGTTAGCTTTCGCACTCGCTTCTCTTTTCGTAAAACTCGCAGGTGTCCTCTGGGTCTGTGTTCTCCGTTCCTTTCGGTGACAGGCCGTTATAGCAGAACCAGCTTTTAGCGTCATGGTAATAGCAGGTGCAGCAGGTGTTTTCAGGCTCCACGTTTGCCTCCCGTATAAAAACGTTCCATCGTTTCGCGGTACACCTTGAAGCACTCCGGGCACAAGTCACCAACTCCAAAGAAGTCCCTCGTTTCAAGCGCCCAACCATCCAATGCTTTCTGGTCAAACACACCATCGTCGAACCGTTCCGCGAACACCTGCTTTCTGCACCGATTGCAGATAAACATTGCTCCGTTTTTTCTCATTAAATTTCACCTTTCATCGAGCGCCGGAAGAGGCAAATCTTCCGGCTTTACGCCCGCATTTTTCATCCTTGCCCCGCACTCGCCGCAGTATTTAACGGCCACACAGTTGATGAAATGGCATTTCTTGCAGCGGAAATGCTCACAGGTGCACCGTCCTGGATTCAGCTCCCATTCTGATTCCAGCGGCGGTACATCTGGAAGGAAGATTTTTGCCGTTTTCCTGCCCGGCTCTGCAACCGTCACCCGTGTTATCTTCTTGATATTTGCTCTGGATATGAGGATTTCCAGCGTTCCATCATTGTCCAGATCGAATAATACAGCACTCATTTCAGTACACCCCCACACTTTGCGCATCAGCCATCACAGGCAGGCTTTGTGTTGTCCTGCACTTCGGTCAGCTTTATGGTCGGCTGCGGCTGGTCGCTGCGGTTCAGCGGCTTATCAAAGCACACATTCCATGGATCGCCCTCCGGCTTGTCATGCCATGCCAGGGCGTGGCGAATGGCAAGCCATACCTGTTCTGCCCGGTACGGCACCTTCATTACGTCTGAGGTCGGGGCCGGGAGAACGCATCTGCTGTACAGCCGTTCCATTTCTAGCAGCATGGTATTTCTGCGGCCTATCGCAACATTAAAAGCGTTTTTACGCTGTTCCTCGCTCTGAAACGCATTGTTTTCCGCGTCCGAGTAGAATTTTGCAAAGCACAAGTCTTCTGCCAGATCCCAAAACTGTCCCATGTGCAGCCGCAGATACCACTCGCAGGCCGCTTGCACAGCCTCGGCCACCGGGCGGCTCATGGTCAGCGTGATGGTCTCGATTTCGGTAGGTGCGTCATTCTTCTTCACCATAGTGCGGATCCTTTGCCCCCGGCCAGTGACGGCGCTGGCTGCGCTCAAACTTCCGGGCCATCGCTGCTGTCTGAATAGCTTCCACGGCCAGAGCAACAGCCCGGTCATATACACCCTTCGTGGAAATCTGCGGATTGTTGGAGTAAACATTCATCCACATTGCATTGAGTTCCTGACGCAGACCGTTCATTTCCTGCACAGCTTCCACGACTTCTTCTTGGATGATTCCCGCGCCCTCATGTGGCCCAGCAAACATCCGAAACTTCTTATTGGCAGCGGCCAACTCGATTTTGACCAGCCGCTTCACGTCATTTTTTACCGCATCCATGATTAGCCCTCCGTCCGGCTCTTGATTTCGGCCAGCAGGTCATCCAGCGGAACATCGGAAAGCGAAAACCCGGCCTCTCTTTCGTCCTCGACAGAGACCAAGAGTGCAGAGGAAAAGCACAAAACGGGGCGAACACCGCAGGAGAAGTTGTACCAGAGGTTGTTGTAGGAGCCATCGGTGTAGACGCGCCAGACGTAGTTGTTATTGTAGGTGTACGGAGAGCAATTCGGCGTACCGTAAGGCGTTGCCAACCACCACGGCGCATCTACCTTCGGGATCAGTCTCCAATATTTTCCGTACCCGCGCAGGGTCAACAGACCAATCCTTACTTCAAAGATCCCGTATTCGTTCTGGCCGGTCATATCCTGAAGGTCGATTCTGAGCGGAATGAATGTACTCAGCGGAGTGCCGTTCTTTGTAAACTCTGCCAGGCAGTTACCCAGATATGGCATAATCTCGCTCCGGCGCAGATCGTTGGGGTATTCCGGTTCGTCGCCGTCGCGGAACGGCATTCTCGTCCAAATGTCCTTTGCCAGTACCAGACAGCCGTGTTCGTCTGCATCCAGCTTCACAAACTCCTTGCCCAGCGCCCTGAAGATGCCGCCAATTTTCACGTCGCCCAGAGTTACGCTTTTCAAAATCTTACTCATCGTTATTCCTCCACTAAAACCACATTGGCCCAGCTGGTTTCGTATGTTTTCCCGTCAATCGTGACTTTCACGATACGATCATTGTGTACAAATGAACTTACCTTGTCTGCCCTTCCTTTGTCCAGCAAAGTGCCATCCGGCAGGTAAACATATACCGTCTTGGCCGGTTCTTCACTGGTTGCTTCGCTCTTGACAGCTTCACACCCGGTCATCGTTACACACAGTGTAGCAGTGCAGGCAGCCAAAGCCAGCAGTTCCAAAGTCTTACGCATCGTTTTTGTCCTCCTGTTCGCTCAAGTCCTCTACATCGGCAACATCCTTTGTCTTTTTCACCATATCTGCAAGCTCACGCAGCCCAGACTTTGCCAAAGGTTCCAGCTTTACAGGAAGTACCGCACCGCGCACCACCATTCCGTCCTTGATAACATAGTAGCGTCCGCCGCTCGCCATCTTCCTGGCGCAGTATTTGAAATATCCGCTCTTTCGGATCTCGTCCGCCACCGGCATGATCTGCTTTGCATCCACAAAGCCAACCGTTCCCGAAATAGGTTCGATCATCGGGATCAGTTCGCATCCGCAGTACCGAATGCAAATTCTTCCGGTCACACAGTCCATTTCCCCATCTACCGTGTCGTCTAAATCCATTCCTTCGATGTGATGGAAGTCATCCGGGCAGTCATTATCAAACTCGATGTCTGCCCATTCTTTTTTGCTGATTCCCAGAAGGGTAGCCAGCTCACTTTCATTCTGTGCCTTCGGAAATCCGGTCAGCGGGAAGATTGCCGTTTTGGTTCCGATGTACAGGTCATAGGTTCTGCAATCGTCGTAGAACACTTTGTAGAGTTTGCAGTACCCATCGGCTTTAACGAGCTTTGCGATTGCTGCCAGCTTCATTTGCTTCTCCTTTCGATTTCGATAGCCTGAACTTCAAACTTTTCGTACTCTGGGTAGTGATTCTCGGCCTGCTCCTTGGCTTTTTTAACAGCCTGTTCAGCACTGGCCGCATCCAGCCGGTACGGCAGCCAACCCGGCCACCCACCAGCACCGGTCGCTTTCAGCAAAATGTAATACCTCTGCATCGGTGCATTCTCCTTTCAGTTTTGGGCAATCCCGGAGTTGAACCGGGCCGGGCCTGTTCCCATGCTCACGAAAAAGGCCGCCGCAGCGGGCGGCCTGTGTCAGGAGTTGTGCGATCTTATTTTCAAAATTTTCTTTGCTTCCTCTGCGTGGAGAAGAACACTGTCCCGGCAGGTCATGCCCGGCTCTTGTAGCTCATAGAGCTTGCACTCTTTCGTGCAGCCTTTACTGCCTTTTCTGGTCTGTTCATTACACGTTATAAACCGTGCCGAGAGGATCCGTGTCAGTGTTTCATTGTCCATCATGCCACCAGATACAGCCAAAGGAATTTAATCAGTGCGGCCGGCACAAAGAAAATCAATGCCGCCCACAGTGCCACAGCTGCCAAAACCATCAGAACACCCAGTGTTTTCACAAATCCGTCCATTGCTTTTTCTCCTTTTAAGTTCAATTCTTGCCCAAGCTGCAAGGTCTTTCCAGTTTTCAGATTCCCGGTGACATGGAGTATCGCGGGCGCGTTTATCAACTACTTCTGCAAGTTTTTCAACGCACAAGTCAGGCAACTCCTCAATGTGTGATTCAAAAAACATAGCCATGACATCCAACGGGGCACCCGCAGCAGCAATAGCCAAAACTTCTGCGTCATTTTTCTTGTCTCCGTGCGTTTGGAGCTTGCCCCACATCACTTCGCTGCCTCCTGGATGATCCAGACCCGGTGCGTTCCATAGCCTTGCCAGCTCAGTGCATCTTCGTGGCTTCCAGAAACGGCTATGTCCAAGTGTTTTCCCTGGATTCCCGCTCCTTTGTCCTGAACGATCCGCACTCCTACATCCTCGATATAGAGGACAGTCCCAAACGGGAACACGTCCGGGTCTGCCGCCACCGTCACATCAGCTTCCACGGGGGCACCGCTGGCTGTGATCCCGGTTCCTGTTCCGCAGATGTGCTCTCGCTTTTCGGTGCAATAGGCTGTACAGAGAAAATCTCCAGCATCTTCAACCAGCAGCTTCCCATCCAGCCGGTCCCGTGCTTTCAGAGAATCCCGCAGGGTATCGGCGTACTCTGCAATCTCTTTCGACACGCCCTCCCAGTCCTCATACCTTGACTTGTAAATATCCCGCTGGCATTCCAGGTCATTGACCCGGTGATAAAGTACACTGGTCTGTATGCCAGCAATCATGACTACTACCAAGGCAATTTTTGATATGTCCACTTTCATGTTTTTTCCGTTCCTCCCATCTTGTCAAAAGTAAAAAGTAATTGGCGGATGCCCATGCTCCTGTGCTCTGAGCGTCCCGGACGTTCCCTGCGTGACGCTCATTCTTCCTCCGCCTTGGTCATTCAGTACCATATTTCTCAGCTCAAAAAGCGTTTGATCCTGATGTGTCGCCAGTGTTGCAGAAAGTTCTTTCTGAACAAGTGCTCCTTTTCCGCCACCCTCACACCCTGACCGGATCTTCACGGTGTAGGCTCCATGCTGCCCCCCCCGCTGGCCTCGATGCCACCATTCGATCATGCCATGAATAGCAGTCAGCAGTAAGTCCGGCAATTTCTTCCCCCTTCGGGATGCACGGGTTAAAATCCCATTGAGTGCCTTTTCGCTCAAAAGCGACCACTCCGGCGGATTCTCTACGAGTATCGCAGACAGCATATACTCTGCGCCTGCGCTGGGGGATTCCCCAGTATTGAGCATTGACGATTCGATAGGCAACAGCTCCGTAGTTTGCGAAGCCCCCCCACTTGCCATGTTGGAGAATAGGCTTATCTGCTCTACCTCCGGCAAATCCTCTGATACGAAGTAGTTCATTGAGGACCGTTTCAAAATCCTTCCCTCCATTTGACGAAAGTGCACCGGGCACATTTTCCCAGATCACAAAGCGCGGATATTTGCCATTTGTTGCAACCAGCATTTCTATGATGATTCTGATTGCTTCCCAGAATAGCCCAGATCTTCCGCCACCCAGGCCGGCGCGTTTTCCAGCAATGCTCAAGTCCTGGCAAGGAGATCCGAACGTAATAATATCTACTGGCTCGATTTTGTCTCCCCGGACATCCTTCACGCTTCCTAGGTGCTTCATATGCGGCAGGTGCGTTCTCGTGACGGCAATAGGGTACGGCTCCACCTCACTTGCCCATACTGCCCGTCCACCGCACATTACCGCGCACAGCGGCATCGTTCCGCTGCCGTCAAACAGGCTTCCCAACTTCACGTCCTCGGCTGGTTTGCCCAGTTCCCGGAAAGCATTTTTGACAAAGAACAGTGCGTTCGGCAACGCCATACCATTGCCCCACATGGCATACTCTGCTGCCATGCTATGCAGGCCGTCATGCCAGCGCATCAATGCCTTGTCGCTTTCAGTGCTGCCACCCTGCACAATTTTTCTGCTCGGTCTTTTCCCTTTGATTTCGCAATCTCTGGCATATACTTCACGCCAGAATGGAAACTCTTGTGGAGAGGTCAGCGGTGCGATTTCTGCCCACCCATCAGGGAAGCCCTGCAATCGGCCGCATTCCAATGGGATAAGACGGCGGACAATCCAGTCCGGTGAACCCTTTTCGCCGGCTTGAATCACTTTTGGTCCACTCGTTGCTACGCCGTTCACTTTTGTAAGCGTTGCCGCCACCTCTCCGGTAACAGTTCCATTATAGGTATCCGCTCCGGTTGCTTCCGGCAACGGTTGAATTACCGGATTTATGTAGTTCAGGCTCCATCCGCCTTCCCCTTTAGCCTGCAATGTTCCGCTCACATTGCCGTTCAGGCAATGGTGCCTTGCGTCATAGGCTACCGCGTGACGGTCAACGGTGTTCAGCGTGAATGTCACATTCTCGTCTACTCCCGTGCCGTTCATCCCGGTGTTGCGGTCTATCATATTCCCCGCCAAGCAGTATGATCCGGCAACAATAGGTGCTTCATGGTCACACGTCAGACAAGGGCAGGTGTTATCCAGCGTATCAGCCGATGCCTGCCCTGACGCTCTGCAAATCACCGGCTTACTTTCGCATATTTTCATGCTGTCCCCCCCCCCGCAGACCAAAAAGCCTTGCGATCTCATGGCCGAAGCGCTATTGAGTAGCGACGGTGCCACCCCGTCCACGCTGTAAATTCTCGCTCCTTGTGGAAACTCCGGCGTTAAGCATTCCAGTTCCATTCATTTTCCTCATTTCTTTTCTTGCACGGACGGTCGGTATCGAACCGGCTCACCTGCTCATGGGGGATAGTCAGAAGCAGGTGCATCCTCTATGCGTCCGCATATCAGACCCGCCCGGCAAGAGAGCGCCGGACGGGGCGGCCACGGCAATGGCCTACCGCTTTTGTTCCTGGGCGGATTGAACAGGGCATTTCTACGCTCATGCTGCGGCGCACCCGTTCCCGTCGATTCCATGCGGGTGCGGCTTTTGCGGAAATGGCAGCCCGGTTTTGCACCGGGCTTTAACGGAAAGGAGGACGCTGCTGTACAGCACCATTCCGCTATGTCGGCCGGCTGATTTCCTGACCGTACCGGCTTCCATGGAAAACTCAACTCGGCACATACAGGGTCCGGCCCTGCTTGCAGCGCTCAATGCCTAGAAAAAGCGCCATGCGCCATATAAAAGCAGCCCCGCTTCTGCGGTGCAGGGCTGCTTATTTCACGTTCGAGAAGAACCATGCTTTGTATCAGCGGCACTGTTTTTCTCGTAGTGCTTGCACTCCACGTTGTAACCACTGCAAGGTGCGCACCGGGCTGCGGTTATCTTGAATGTGTGCTTGCACTGTTCTTCAGTACCCTTTTGTTTTCCCTTGTGCAGGGATGCTCTGGTATGTGTACTTCTTGCCAAGCTCTTGATCTTCCTTGCTTTATATAAATAGGTGTTTCGGCCCAAAGGCTTTGGGTTTCGACGCTTGTCCTGCATCGCTTCCCAGCGCACCGGTGGATTGAAGTTTTTCCGCAATTTCATCCAGATTTTGAAACTGCTGAAGTCGCTTTCCCATGTTCCGAATGTTTCATCCATCCACTTGAACATTTCTTTTACGGCTTCTGGCAATTCAAATTTTCCATCACATAGGGGTCCCGGCACTTCCTCAACATCCGGCATGGTTGTCGGCAGTTCTATTCGCTCACCATTCGGAAGATCATAGTAGGCAGTGCCTCTGCTCACTCTTCTACCTCCATGATGTGCGTTGCGATCATGTCAGCCATGTGCAGGCACAGGGCTTCCGGGCAGCGGTCGTATACTTTGCTGAGCGTTCCCCAGTCCTGCTCTCCGCTATATGCTCCCATGTGCCACCTGATTGCCAGGGCTTCCGTGTCGGTCAAGAAAATCCAGTCTTTGATAATGCTGACGGATGCTTCACCGTGTCCCATCAAGTGACTATCTTCATAACGGTAACTGCCATCCGGCTTTTTGATGTACTGCCCAGCCTTGCAAACGTCATGGAGTAACGCGGCGGTCAAGACTGCGTCCTTATTGCATTTTGCAAACTGCGGCATCTTGTCGCATAATTCCAGGGCAGCTCTTGCCACATTGAGAGAATGCAGCACCAGACCGCCGGGGACATTCAGGTGATGCTTCGCGCTGGCCGGGGAATTGTAAAAGTCCAGTTCTTCCAGCACCCGCATCAGTGCCATACCGCCGCGCCTACCCTCAATAGCCCGTACCAAAAGGCTGTTGAACTGGTCTTTCAGCGAGATTCTTGTTGCTTCATCCATAGGTCGTTCCCACCTCTCAATCCCAGTCCCGGACTTCATTGTTCCAGTCATAAGCCTTGTTGACCAAAGTGTCCAGCAACACCGGCACTGCCCATGCAACGGCAATGAGATCTGGGTTGTAATTGATTTTGAACAGCCAGCAGACACCCCAGATCAGGGTTGAAAAAATGCCATACAGCACGCCGAACACCAGCAGGCTTTCTCCCAGGTGCAGCGCATCGCGGCGAAAGCGCCGCCAGTTGAATGTCTTGTTGAAGTTGTTGATTGTTCTGTGAAGTTTTTCAAGAATCATTTTTTCTTTTCCTCCATGTGAAACAGGCTGGTTTGACTTGTGTACTCAGAAAACCGTTCTTCTTCCAACTGGAAATAGAACGGATCAATTTCAAATCCGATAAAGCCAAGCCCTGCCTCATATGCTGCTATGCGGCTGCTTCCGCTTCCGAGGTGGGTGTCAAGGATCTTCTGCCCTGGCTCTGCATAGTTTTTGAAAATCCAGTCATAAAGAGCAACCGGCTTCTGCGTTGGGTGGATTCGCTTTTCGTTCAAGCTCTTGTTTCCCTGCATGGTGTCGCCTTCTGTGATGCTTTTTCCCTGCATCATGCCGGACCACATATACCGGAACATTCTCACTGAGGAAAACAAATTTGTCGCCGCAATCTCGCAATCTGAAAAGCTAGAATTTCCATTGCACTTGTCCCACACGATCCGTCCGGTAGCAAACTGGTAGTCAAAATAGTTGCAGCCCCATACAATATAGTGGCGGCACACTCGAAACAGCTCCCTGAAATACTCCGGCTCTGGTTTACTCCAAGCAGGAGAGACGGGGTAGTCACGGTGTACGCCTATTTTGCTGACTTTGGATCCGTAAAAGCCTCTGCGTTCCGGGCCAGAGAAATACGGCGGATCCACAACCGCCAGGTCAAAATAATTATCCGGGAACAGTTCCATTGCTGGCAGGCAGTCCACATTGTAGCAATGGTTCAGCTTGAACACTTCTCCCATGCCTTACTCCGCCGGGCAATCCGCCCGATACCTGAGCCGCTGCTTTGCGTTGTATAGGCGTTGCTGCCCAAGCTCTGCACTATACCCTGCGCGGCCATTGGCATCCATCTTTCCAGTGTCACCGCGCTTCAGTTCCTTATAGATGGTGGAATAGTTGAAGCTCATCGCCCTGGCGATTCCGGCAACACTCTGTCCGGCATTGTACCGGGCTTCCAGCACCTTGCGGTCATCCTGCGTCATGTGTTTTGCCATTCCTGTTCCCTCGCTTTCCTGAAAAATGCGCAAAAAAATAACGCAAGAGAATCCGCTAAGATTTCTCTTGCGTTTTCTCTTGCGTTTATTTTACAAATTCAGCACTTATTTCTCATTTTTCGTGCCGCCGCAGCTGCAGCAGCTCTCCTGCGCGGTGGAATCCAGCGCAGGCAGCTGGCTTGCCAGCTGCTCCAGCGTAACGCTGTCGATATACTGGTTGATCACCTCGTCCAGCCCCGCCCAGAACGGCAGAGTGAAGCACTGCTCGGACATGGGGCACTCGTTGGTCACGCTGCCAAGGCACGGAATGGGCGCCACGCTGCCCTCGATGGCGCGCAGGATCTCGCCGGCGGTGTAGTCGGCAGGGGCTTTGGTCAGGCGGTAGCCGCCCTGACTGCCGCGCTCGCTTTTTACAAGGCCCACACGGGCCAGCGGGGTCACGATCTGCTCCAAATATTTCAGGCTCAGGTTCTGCCGCTCACTGATCTCCTTCAGGCTCACGGTGGTGCCCGGCGCATAACGTGCCAGCTCGGCCATCAGGCGCAGGGCATAACGGCTTTTGGTCGAAAATTTCATGGCGATCCTCTCCTTATTGCTTCCTATAGTATAGCACGTTGCTCGGATTTTGCAAAGGTATCCTCTTGTGCAAACAAAAAAGGTCTGCTATCATAGGATGGATAAGAGGATATTATAAGGAGTGAGAGTATGAGTGAGAAGATCACGGCTGCCGATGCCATCCGTCTGCTGGATGCACACGAGGCGGCTGCTGTAGATGTCCGGGAGCCGGACGAGTTTGCCGTGGGCCACATCCCCGGCGCAAAGCTGCTGCCGCTGGGTCAGGTGCTGAGCCGTGCGGCTGAGGTGCTGCCGGATAAGAACGCTGTATGGCTGGTCTACTGCCGCACCGGCCGCCGCAGTGCCGATGCCGTGCGCAAGCTGGAAAGCCTTGGCTACACCCGCCTGTACGATCTGGGCGGCATCCTGAGCTGGCCCTATGAGATCGAGGGCGACTTTGAAGGGCATTTTTAAAAAGAAAGAAGGATAACTCCATGTCGTTCCACGCAAAAGATTTTGCCGGCAGTCACTGCGGCTGCCGCTACCAGCAGGACTACCGCCCCACCTTGGGCCGCGACGGCAAAAAGGAATCCGGCACGCTGGAGGTCATCAAGTTCTATTACGATGGTGCCATCCGCTTTGAGCAGCACTGCTACGGCGAAGCCGCAACTTTCGTGTTCGGCGTATGGGCATCCGGCATGGACGAGGACGGCACCCTGCACTGGGTGCTGCCCGACCGCCGCAAGAGCTACTACGACGAGGCGTATCTGCCCAAAAAGCTGGACCGCGTGGACGAGGCGGGCAATCTTTACTTTGACGGCAGCAATTTTCCGTGGAAGCTGGCGGACGATTTTGCCGAAGATAAGCGCTGGGGCTACCCCAAGTGGAAGGTGGTACTGGGAAAACTGACCGGAAAGGGCAAAAAAGGTGACTGAATCACGAAAATCCA
>OLVW01002087.1_pt1 | contig 15212 bp, 5 predicted proteins | sample 1673301 | NCBI WGS metagenome assembly OLVW01 (sample SAMEA3178941, study PRJEB25190) | human gut metagenome
TATTGTCCGGGCTAATATCCCTGTGAATCACTCCATTTTGGTGAATCTTATCTAACGCCTCCAAAATAGGAGCAAATATATTCTGCATCTCTTCAACACTGATCGGTCCATACGTCTGCAAATACTGCTTTAAAGTAATTCCCTCCAAATACTCCATTACAATATATGCCGTTCCATTTTCCCGGAAGAAATCCTGCACCCGCACAACTCCAGCTACATTGTTAAACTGTGCAAGCGTCCGGGCCTCCTGAAGGAACTTCTCCTCTCCCTGATGGAAATTCGCGGCTTTCGTTCCGTAAACGGATACTACCTCATTGGTCTGCTGATTATTCCTCGTAATCGCTCCCCTCGGGAAAAATTCTTTTACGGCTACCTTCTGGCATAATACCTCGTCCATGCCGACATAAGTAATGCCAAAGCCACCCTCTCCAAGAACTCCCTGGATAAGATATCTGTTGTTTAGTCTGGTGCCCATCCTGAGATGATGGGGTTCGGTTTGTATCATGGTGTGCCTCCTGTCTGATTTTATCTGGTAAAATATACTCTAAAAAAACATAATACTTTGTAGTTTAATAAGCTAGGACTTTCTGAATAGTTGCTTATTTTTATTATAGCTTTATTGGGATTTAATTCAATACTTTGGGGCTAGATGGTTCATTTTTTGGCACTTTTGGTAAGAGGAATTGAGTTTTCTTTGTTGCAAAATTTTCCAACATTTAATTAGTATGCTTTCTAAATACAGCAAGAAGCCAGGAAATTCCTGACTTCTTCCTTATCTTTTTATATTTTTTACTTGATGGTTACCTTTTTCCCAGCTCCTTTGGCTTTTAACAATTTCTGATATGCTTTCTTCTGCTTCTTTGGAACTTTGATTTTTGCTTTGGCGTGGATTCCTTTAAATGCTTTTGCGCCTACTGTTTTCTTAGAAAGATATGGGGTTTTTATTGTTATCTTTTTCAGATTTTTACACTTAAAAAATGCCTGACTACCTATCGTTCTTATGCTAGATGGGATAACAATACTTCTTAAATTTTTATTTCCACTAAATGCTTTCGTTTTAATCGAAGTAATTTGATATGTTACTCCCATATACTTTAACGAAGGGGGAATAGTTACTGAATTTTTTTTGCCTACATATCCTATACATTCTGCTGTATTTTTTCCTGTAATAGCACATCTCACTCCAACTGAATTCTGCAATTTCTGTCCAATTTTTATTTTAGGACTCTGTGATGAATTAGTCTTTTTGCTTCCCTTGTCCACAACAGTATTTTTAGTTCCACATCCATTATCACATCTTGCTGTCTTGGTTCCATCTTTAGTAGTTGTCGCATTATTATCTGATACATATTTTGTAAACTTATGACCTAATGCTTTAATTACCTTTCCATCTTTTATCTTTGTTCCACAAGACTTGCAGTAAGTATCTCCAGTATTTCCATCTTCTGTACATGTTGCTTTCTTGACATTTCGAAGTTCTGTTTCCCCTTCGTGGTTTGTTGGATCTACTTCTCCATATTCCTTTCCGCAGACAGTACATACGGCTTTCTTGATGCAGGTTGCCTTGCCTCCTTTATGGCCATTTACTGCACAGCTATCTTCCTGAATCGTTACAGTTCCTTCTGTAAATACTGCCGGTACTGTCATTCCGTTCTCATCAGAGATATTGTTTGCCTTTCCGTCTTTGACATTGACTTTGATTTTTCCTGTCTTTGCGTTTTCTCCTGCTTTAACTTCTAATGTCAGCAGGATTCCGTCTGTCTTGATATTATCCGTCGTGTACCAGGTGCAGTTATTCTCGCTTACTGTAAAGGTTCCTTCACTTGTTACTTCTCCTTTTTTCATGGATACAAGGCTGTAGCCTTCCGGCAGTTCTACACTGAAAGCGATTCCGGCGATTCCCTGATTATTGCTGATCCTTACCGGGATACTTATTGTCTCTCCCGCTTTTGTACTTACATTATCAACACTGATCTTCATCTCCTCGCTTGCCCTTGCGGCTGCTTTCTTTCTACTCTTTTTCGGGGCAAGCTTCACGGTTGCCGGAGTATCCTTTCCCAGTACCTGACGGTTCAGCAATACGACATCCCCAATCGTGACATCCCCGTCACTGTTGATATCAGCAAGTTTCTTTTTATCACTGTCCAGGCTCGCTTTTCCTAATACATAGCGGTTCAGCGATACAACGTCTGCAATCGTGATATCTTTATCCCCATTGATATCTCCGAGGATTCCGCTGACAACTTCTACTTCTCCTGCTTTATAAGCTGCCTTTACATAGCTGCCCTCTTCATTTACCAGATTCTTCTTTCCGTCATGCAGAGAGATGCTCACCGGATATTTTCCATCGGCTGTATCTTTCAGGATTGTGAACGTAATATTCAGGATCGTTCCGTTTGCTGTGATATTATCTGTCGTATACCAGTTTACTACGTTTCCATTTGTTGTGAACGTTCCCTCTTTCGTTACGGTTCCTGCTGTCATCTTCTTTAACTGAAGCTTGCTGCTGTCATAGTTAACGTCATAGGAAAATCCTGCGATCCCGCTGTTTTGTTTGATGGTTACCGGGATTGTCACTTCATCTCCTGCATAACCCTGTACGGATTCTGCCTGGATGATCGGTGCATCCTTATCTACTGTTTCCTCTAACTTCGGAATAGGCTTTCCTTTTTCAAGCAAGGTATTACAATCTTTGCAATAAATATCTCCTGTGTATCCTTCCGTAGTTTCGGTTGCTTCTTTTTTATTTCTTGTCTCCTTATGAAGATGTCCTGTTGCTTTTATCGTTTCCTCATAAGCATCTCCACAGGCACATTTAAATGTCTTTGTTCCGTTGGTTGTACAGGTTGCTTTTTTCGTGATGGTTTCGGTGTAGCTGTGTACATGAGAAGCATCTTTTTCCCAATGTGCATATACTGTTAAATTTCCTGTACATAAAGTACTTGCCGTAATCTGACTGCCTCCTGTTTTAGCAGTAAACCATCCTAAGAATGTATAACCATCTTTTTTAGCTTCTGGCAATTTCCCATAGACTGTATTATAAAGACCTTCCTGTTTTGTATTTCCCTCTATTGTTCCACCATTTGCATCAAACTCAAGTTCATATGATAATGGAACCCATTGTGCATACAGAGTATGGTTTTTTGCGATATTTACTATGCTCTTGGCATCTACTTTATTTCCACCACTCTTTTCTGTATACCATCCTTTAAATGTATAGCCAGGTCGTTCTACATCAGGAAATGTTCCATATACCTCATCATACGTTACTGTCTTACTAACCGCATTTGTCTTACCTCCATTTGCATCAAGATTCACCGTATAAACACTCTTTTTCCAGTGAGCATATAACATACCGGTATCCTGACAAATGGTTGTGCTATCTACTTTCTTTCCATTTTCTGATGCTGTATACCACCCTAAAAAAGTATGTCCTGTTCTTGTGGCTGTTGGAAGTGTTCCATACGCAGTACCATAAGCAACTTCTTTTGTACTACTTCCTGAAATGGTTCCCCCGTTTCCATTAAAAGTAACCTGTTCTTTTTGTGCCTCCCAACGTGCATATAACTCTAAATTTCCGCTATACTTTTTATTGGATTCATATTTTTCCCCGCCATTTTCTGCTGTGTACCAGCCTTTAAATATATAATGTTCCTTTGTAGGATTTTTAATTAAAGTACTGCCTGAAACGGCGGTATTTCCAAATACAATATTATTATCTGCTATATATGTCGTTGGATTATCGGAAGCATTTTTTCCTCCATTTAAATGATAATTAATTGAAAATTCATTAATATCGGTTTCACAGATAAAAGATTTTATTTCCGTTCCTGAAATATCAGCCATACTATTGAAATCATCCCAGGCTCCATCCTGTCCAATTCTCAAATAATCCTGCCCACCTTCACAGGCTTTATAGTCATCAGGCTGATTTGCTCCCCAGTTACTATAGCTCCAAGATTCACCGGATTCCCATTTCCACTCTCCTTCTTTTTCTCTATCACTTCCCCCTATAAAAGCATCACTATAATTAAACTCTTTTAATAATCCAGTAATAAATGCATTCTCTTCTTTTGATGTAATGGAGGCAAGATAACCGCCGAAAACATTTTTGCAATACTGTTTTGCATCATTCCAGCCTATCAAAGCACTATTATCAATCAGGTAATATTTATGACCATTAAATGACCTTATCGCAACTGCCTCGTTCTTTTCACCAATTAATATACCTGCATTATCTGTCGCACGATTTCCTAACTTATCATAAGCATAAATGTGCGTAATATAATAACCATCTTCATTATTATGGTCGCTTTGATTTACATGATAAGTTATCTCTTTTTCTTCTCCCTCACCGGAATCTACCTTTATATCTTTCTTGGAAATATCATCCTGTCCATTCTTTGCTGTCCAGGTAAAGAATGAAACTTTATCAACACCCGTTTCATCCGACACCTTACAGGTTACTTTAAAACCAGTATTATCCTTGCTGACCTTTACATCCTTTATTACTGGAGGAGTTTCCTCAAAGGAATAACCAGTTCTTCCTGCTTGTACATTCCCACACTTGTCATATACATAAATATCTGTTACATATGCTCCCAGTTCATTATTATGGTCGCTTCGATTTACACGATAAGTCACATGCCCATTCACTATTTTTCCACGGCATTTTTCAGATGTCTGCCAGTCACCAACTAAATCATCCTGTCCGTCTTTCCATGGAGTCCAGGTAGGAAACTGTACCCTGTCAATACCTGCATTATCACTAACATCACACTCTACGGTATAACCAGTCAAATCAGGCGTAACTTTTATATTCGTAAGAGTCGGTGCCACCGTATCTATATAAACACTAACTGTTTTATAAGTTTCTAAATTTCCTGCAGCATCGTAGCAATATATATCTGTATGGTACCATCCATTTTGCTCATTATTATGGTCAGATATGTTAACTTGATAATTTAACTCCCACGCTGTTCCACCTACCCTGCTTTCATGCCATGTTATATCATCCTGCCCATTCTTTGCTGTCCAGGTAGGGAATTTTACTACACTTAATGCATTATTGTCTTTTACAATACAATGAACTATGTAACCTGTTGAAGACACATTCCAAACACTTACTTCACTGATAGTCGGCTTTTCTGCATCTGTTTGTAAATCTTTCCAGAGATTTGTCCAATCCGTTGGTGCTCCATTATTTGTTGAATGTCCTGCTAATGCTTTTCCCTTATTTATGATGGATGTTGTTCTCCCTCTATTAATAGAAAAAGCCTGATATGCGTAAATATTACCTCTTCCATATTTAGTTACACTATTTACTGCTCCTTTAAATACACTAATATCAACATGATTTCCGTAAACATGTCCATAAGTACCATCACTCTTTTTACCTTGACCACCAGCATCATAAAATACGGTTCCCTGACCTATCGTCTGTCCAACTGATATATCAGAAATATTTTCATCATGCATAAATCCAACGGTCATATAATCTAATGTTCCATCTGGATAATATACTCTATCTGTACTTTGGAACAGTACATATCCCCAGCGGCTATCCTTTTGCTTTACCACTCCGGTAAATGGTGCAAATACCCTTCCTCCCGGTAAAATATCAATTGCATTATAATCTCCATGCGATGAACCACTTCCTGTTTCATAGGCAATCTGGCTCAAATTCATCTGTGGTGCCGGAAACCACGCTGTTTCATAGGCCATCGCCTTTACGCTAAATCGTGGGCAGTAAAACAGTACTCCCATGATAAAACATGCGGCAAATATCATTTTTATTTTTTTCATAACACTTATCCTCCTTTTACATATACAAATATTGAACACCGCTTCTTTTTCGACATTTGTTTAATTCCTTACCTGCATTATATCGACTTCCTATTGTAATTCAATAGGTTGTGTCCAAGTGGTCGTTTTTTCGACACTTTTGGTAGCTGTACGACAAAAAGCCGGAAATATTCCAGCTTTTTGCAATCATTTTTTATTGTTTTCTTTTACTTAACAGTGACTTTCTTACCGACTCCTCTTGCCTTTAACAGCTTCTGATATGCCTTCTTCTGTTTCTTTGGAACTTTGATAGTTGCTTTTGCGTGGATTCCTTTAAATGCATTCGCTCCTACCTTTTTGCTGGAAAGATATGTTGTTTTTATTGTGATTTTCTTTAGGTTTTTACATTTTGCAAATGCTTCTTTTCCTATCTTTCGTACTGTTGCTGGAATCACTACTGCCTTTATCTTTGGATCTCCTTTGAATGCTTTTGTTGCAATCGATGTTACCTGACATTTGATTCCTTTTAACTTCACTGTAGATGGAATTGTTCGGGAAGCTTTTTTAGAAGTTGCTTTCACATATTCCACTGTGTTCTTTCCTGTTACTTTATATACTGCTCCGGTGGATTTATCTGTGATTTTCTCTCCTGTTTTTAATTTTGGTTTATTACTATTTCCGATTGGCTTAGTATTGTTTCCAAGTGCTTTGATGACTTCTGTTCTTGTTATTTTACATACTGTACAGGTATATGTTTTTATTCCTGTCTGTGTCGCTGTAGCTGCCTTTGTAATCACACCGTTATCCCACTGATGTCCGATGGCTTTCGTTACACTACCAGCTTCAATGAGATTTCCACAGTTTGTACAATATATGTCTCCTGAATAGCCATCTAAAGTACAAGTTGCAGCTTTTGCATTCCTTACTTCTCTCTTTGTAGTATCTGTATGTTTACATTCCTCTTCTACTTTTTCGGTAATAACATCTACTTTAAATCCCCATGCATTTCCTGCATCATCTGATACTAACTGTATTTTAACAGTATCTCCTGAAACGGTGATTGTCTTCCCTGCTAATTGTGTACCAGTGTATTTTCCAACCTGTTTATTCTCTTTATCAAAAACATACAGATAGTCGAAATCTTCTTCCAATGCAGTTTTACTGTTAAATGTAATATTTAATGCCGAAGCTCCTGTTTTTGTGTATACCCAGAAATCAGAACAGTTATTTTCATAGTTATGTGTGCTCTCTAACTTTGAAATATCCGTAACTACATAGGCTGTATTTTTAACGGTAACTTTACAGCTTCTGCTTACTTCACTGCCATCTTTTGCCTTTGCTGTAATTACTGCTGTTCCTTTTTCCTTTGCCTGTACCAAACCATTTTTGTCTACTGTTGCCACTTTTTCATCGGAAGACTCCCAGCTAACCTCTTTATTATTGGCTTCGGAAGGATATACGCTTGCCTGTAACTGGTAAGTATCTAATGCAGTCATTTCTAGGGCTGTTTTATTCAAATAGATAGATGTCACCGGCTGTACAACATTTACTTTACAAGTTGCACTCACTTCGCCAACAGTTACTTTAATTGTTGCCTGTCCAGCTCCTTTCGCCGTTACTGTTCCATCCTCTGCGATTGCTGCTACATCTACATTCGTAGATTTCCATGACACTTTATCTGTAAAAGTTGCCGGAGTAACTGTCATTGTAAGGGAATATTTCATTCCTCTATTTAAAGTCAGTTCTGTTTTGTCTAATACAACATTGGTTGCTTTTACTGCCTTATTAACAAACTTCATTCCCTGCTGATTTGCAAAAGTTTCTGCATATGTACCAGAAATTCCATATACCGTCATCTTAGCCGGATAACTGAATGCGGAAGTTGAAATAGAGGTCGTTGCACGTGGAATCGTTATCTCTGTTAATGCCACACAATTCTTAAATGCATTGTCTCCCACTTTAGAAACTCTGTACGGCAATACAACAGATGGTAATGCATCACAATGTTCAAAACAAGAAGTTGGAATCTGCGTAATTCCTGTTCCTAACTTAACATCTGTAAGAGCATCGCAATCATAAAAAGCTTTTTCTCCCATACTGGTTACTGAATGTGAAATACTAACTTTGGCAAGAGCATCACAATTCTCAAAAGCTCTGGAGCCAAGACTCTTTACGCTATTTGGCACTGCAATATCTGTAAAGCCTCCGCATTCATAAAATGCACCTGTTCCAATATTTGTTACAGTATTTGGAATATCAAGCTTTGTTAACGCATCACAATTTTCGAAAGCGTAAGATTGAATGTCTGTAATGGATTTGCTCCAATTTATAGTCTTTAATGCGGTACAGTTTTTAAAAGCGTGGTCCTGGATTGTTGTAACTGTGTCTGGTAAAGTAATTTCTGTTAAACTCGTACAGCCTTCAAATGTTGATGACATAATATTCACACGTTTATTAGGTAACTTCACTGATGAAAGACTTGTACAACCTGAGAATATCTCCGTTCCCATACCTGTTATTGAGTCCGGGAGAGATACTGATTTTAGACTGGTACAGCCTGCAAATGCTCTTCCATTAATTTCATCTATACTATTATACATTTTAACATTTTCTAACGATGTACAAAGTTTAAAAGCATTTTCACCTATAGTCGTTACTGTATCCGGTATGTCAATATTCTCCAATCCATAACATCTCATAAACAGGTTACCTGCTATCTGTGTTAATCCCTTCTCCAATTTAACTGTCTTTAGATTTGTGCAACCACAAAATGGACCATAATCATACATTCCAAATCCATACTCTCTTCCTGCTTCTTCCAATGATTTTGGAATGGTTATTTCTGTCAAGCTTGTACAATTCCCAAAGGCTCCACTTTCCATTCTTTTAATGTTTGATGACAATTTTACATTTGCTAACTCCTTATCAGACTCAAAGCACTGGCTTCCTATATACGTTACTGTATTGGCAATTTCTACATATTCTAATAATTTTTTCCCTTTAAAAGCATTATCTCCTAGTGCTATTACCTTATGCCCATCAATCTCCTCCGGTATCACCAATGCCGACACATTTCCCGTATATCCTGTAATTGTAGCATTTCCATCATCGTCTAATGAGTAAGTGAATACTGGTTTTGGAGTACCGTTCTCATCTAAACCGTAGCCACCCCAGGAGCTTCCATAACGGGAATTCCATTTTGTAAAGTATCCTTTTGCGGATGCCAGTCCTCTGCTGCAAGGATATATTAAGCGTCCATCTTCAAAATGGTATACTAATCGTACCGGACTATTGTTTTCATTGAATATATCATAAGTTTTGCTGAAGGACTTTTTCGTTACATAAAAATCCAGACTGGCATTTGCTCCTGCAGATGCATATAACCAGGAAGATACTGTTGTACACATTTTCGGAGATTTACCATCATCAAATGTTTCTGATTCTATGACTGTCTGTGCTCCCATTTTGGCATAAATCTTTCCGCTGATTACTGGAAGTTTTACCAATCCGATGGATGCTGTCACTCCGGCACTTAATTTTGTTTTAGAGTGAAGGGTAAAGCTTTTCTTCTGAAAATCTTTTGTCAGTCTGAAGCCATCTTGCGGAGAATACTGTAAGCCTGTCTGAAAGCCTGTCGTATAGGTTAAAGTGACTTCTCCATTCATGCTATATTCTGCGGTAACTGTAATCACGCCAACATATGCCACAGGAATTTTCACCAGTTCTATCGAACCAGATTTTCCTGCCGCTGCAACGGCATCCCACTCACCTTTTCCTGTAATAATAGCCGTTCCATTTGCCTTGACATAGGCTTCTCTTTTTCCACTGTTTATTTTGTAATCTACACTTACATTAGAAAGCGTACAATTAATAGTAAATGATTTGCCTGCACCTAATTCTAATTTTTTTGAAGCTTTTACTGCACTGATCTTTTTATTTCCACTAATTCGTCTGCGGCTTCTATAAGCTCTTCCATTTTCATATGCCTGTTCTTCGGTTCCGCCTTCTATGTAGGTAATCTGTGCATCGCCAACTGCTTCTGCCTGTTTTAAATCTCCCTCTTCGGTTCCCTGTGCATCGACACTTTCTGTTACTTTATCAATGTCTACATCGTTCGTTACAATGACTGTATCTGAACCGTCTACAGTAATTCCTTTTGCTGTATAAACCTGTGCTACTCCATTTTCATAAACTGCAAAAGTATCCCCAACTGTAATTTTTTTCGGACAGTTAACAATCGTTACATTTTTATCTTTATCTACATATACACTGACATCCTGCGGGATTTCTATTACATTTGACGTAAATTCATAATTGTTTTTATAATTTTCATCAATTTGAGTAGATTGCTGCACCGTCTTTGCATCCGATACCATGTTTTCAATTTCCGATTTTGTTATCGTCTTTTCCGGATTAAACCTTCCAGATTCTAGTGCAAACCATCCTCTATTGATGGCAATCTGTGTATCATCTGGATATTTTATTCCTGTCGTATCTTTATAGGTATATGTCTTGTCTTCTAATTTATATCCCAGACAATAATTCAATGTATGTGCTGCAAATTCTCTGGTTGCTGCTTCATCTGGTTTTACTTTCTGCCCTGCTTCTATGTCAATCACACCAAATTCCGCTGCCATCATAATATCTTTATAATATACATGCGCGCTTGTCACATCACTAAAATAATCATCTGGCATATTATCTTTCTCTACAGTCATATCAAACATAACTGTTAAATCATGTAACCATTCTGCCCTCGTTATTGTTCCATCGCCATATATGATTGACGTATCTCTTGCCTGAACTTGCTGTCCTGTTATTCCAAAACAGAAAGCAACTGCCACTATTACTAATAACAACACTTTACTGATTTTTTTCATTTGACTTTCCACCTCTTTTTAACATATACTTCCTTCTCTTTTCTCTCATAAAAATATTTTTTATTTTGTAATTTTTTTCTTTTATTCCCCCTCGTATTCGTTTTATCATTTAATTTGCATCAATTTAATTCATAACCTACTTGCATTATATCGACTTCCGACCGTAATTCAATAGATTATGTCCAACTGGTCGTTTTTACGACACTTTTGGTAATACATCTTGATTTTTCGCCCTAAAATTAAGAAAAGCGGATTGCAACTTATTGTTCGTTACAATCCGCTTTTCCCTTTAATTAAAACCCCTGATTTCATTCGCCACTCCGTATAATGCTTCGCAGAATTCTTCCATGCTCTGGTATCTATCTTTTATATCGACACTCATACCTTTTAAAATGACATTTTCCAATTCAGGAAAAACCGATGTATTATATTCTGAAAGGTTTTTCAGCTTTTTCCCGGAGATACGTTCTATTGCTTCTACTGGATTATCTCCACTGAGGTAATAATATATTGTCGCACACAAGGCATAAATATCTGTCCAGGGACCCAATTCACCTTTTGTGGAATATACTTCCAGAGGTGCATAATGTTGATCAAATATTACTGGAAGTGATGTGTCTTTTATTGAAAATTTTCTTAGCGTTCCCGTATCTAGCAGTAATTTCATCGTACTATCATTCAGTATGATAATCCTATCTGGTTTTATACCACAATGAATAATTCCTGCTCTATGCAATGCAGCGATTCCATTCATAACTGGCAAAAGACACTGTAGAAACTTCAACACTTCAAACTGTTCAGTGCTTCCCACTGTTTTTTGAAACTCCTTTAGTGTTATTATTTCTCCCAATTGCTTCATAATGATATACACTGTATTATTTGCTTCAAAAAAATCTATCGGTGTTACTAGTCCATCCACCTGACTGAATTTTTCTAATAATTCGGCTTCTTTAAGAAAACTTTCTCGTCGTATATAGAACTTTTCTTCGTACTTTCTATCCAAAATATCTACTCTTAATCTTTCATATCGATGAACTAAGGCGGCAGGATAAAATTCTTGTATAATCACTTCTATCCTCAAAATTCTATCTTTCCCCTCGTAAATAATTCGGTCACCCGTCTGGTTTAATTCATTACAAATTTCATATCTCTCTTTTAACAAAGTTCTCTCAGGGAGGTAATCTGATGAATAAAAAGTTTTTTCCACTGTATGCTCCTTATTTACCTATCCTTTTACTGATATATTTTCTCCACTTCATTATCTATATTTAAATAATAGTCCCAACGTCTCTACTTATAGCCAACTTTTATATTAGGATTTTTAGTACAAATATACATGATTAATTGGCGGACTGTTTGCTCTCCTGCTCCGTTACGAGGCAACTGACAAATATCCTTTGTTCCATCATTAGTATAAGCTCTTAAGGATCTGTAATCCTCAAAATGATTTGTTTTATGTATATATTGATAAATCTGTTTAATATCTTTATAAGATATAATACAGTTTGTCCCTTTTCCTATAATATATTTGTTTCCCACTCTTACTGCATCTCCAAAAAGTTTCTCTCCTTCCTGAAAGTCCATAATAACGTTACTTAATTCTCCCTCTTCCTCTAATCTTCGAATAATTCTTTTTGGTGCCGATACGACAAGACAATAATGTACAATACCAAAAACTGGAAACAATACTATCACACAAAATATTATCTTACCCAGCATATTATCTTCGCTTCTAATCATATCTAGTATACCTGATATATTCGTGATAAATATAACAAGTAATATTATTAATATTATTAGTCCTCCAATTTCTCTTATAAACTCCCCAATCGAACTGAAAAATATATATTTCTTTAATTCTTTTACTACACTTTCATTCATAGGTACTTTCCCCCTTGCTATTTATCCACCTGATTCACTGTTCCATCTGAAGCTATCTTTCCCGCATAGGAATAATCATCTGTTGCTAAAAGATTTAAATGCAGAACTGGACGAATTCCTAACTCCATATCACTCTCGCCCCCACCGACATAAGCCTCGCCGAACATATCGACAGCCGCTGCTGAAATATTTTTTTCTCCCGGTGTTCGAAGCCACCAATATTGATAATCATCTAAATCATCATAATTACTATATTTAATTGTCATACCATAGCTGTCTGTAAATCCATATTCTTTTTCTTCATCTGTTTCTGACAAAGATAACAGATATATCTTATCTAATGTATCGTTTCCTCCATCTGTTTTATAATAATAATTATCTTCATTTATAACTTTTGTTGTACGAATTGCCTCCTGCTCTGAGCTTGAAAATGCTCTATTCATAAATTTTTTATTGAGCCATTTTCTCAGTGTACTTTTCTCCCAGGTCACCTTCTTAAGCCGCTTATTATATTTTTGCTTATCCAGGACAATATCAGATAGTAAAAGAGCTTCTCCATTCTCACATTTTATAACCCGCCATTTGATTGGTTCATATTTAAAATAAGATTTTTTAGCCCTATGATATTTTTCCTTTCCAATTATAATATCATTATTTTTATCCCATCCATTGGCTGTTTCTAGTGTACTATATAAGTCGTTTTCTTTACTGCTTGATACAATTTTTGTTTGTGGATAACTTCCAAACCAAATGCAGTCCCATGTTACTTTTTTCCCTCCTTCTACAGAGGTATCCTTTACTATTTTGGGATTCTCAACCAAATCTTTTTTTGCTGTAGAAATCTCTTGCTCGTTTCCTGTCGAATAATATTTTATACCACCAGCCAATAGAAGGCACACTATAATTACCAAAACTTTCTTTACAGGACTTTTTCGTTTTTCCTTTTTTGGTATTGATGTTTTCTTTACTGCTCCTTCTATTTTGTCATCTTTTAACACTGATTCATTATCTTTATCTGGCGAATCTAAGTCCTCATCAATATTTTTTTCATTATCTAAATCTAACTTTTTGTTTTCTTCTGGTATAAACAGAGCATCACATACGTCCTCACCAAACTCTACTATATCCTGATATCTTTCTTCTGGAAAAATATTCATTCCTTTCCAAAGTATTTTTTTAATGTCTGGTGACAATTTACCATCTAGTTGATCTGGTTCTTTGAATTTGTCATCCATCACCCTTGCTATGGCATCTGGCGGAGTTATTCCTGTAAGGCATTTATAAATAGTAGCGCAAAGTGGATAAATATCTGTCCACGGCCCCTGTACTCCATGTGTTTGATACTGCTCTGGCGGAGCATATCCAGGTTTTAGAATAACTGTAAGGCTTTTATTTCCAGATTCTGTATAATCTCTGGCCGCTCCAAAGTCCATTAGCTTTAATTTGCCATTGTGCTGTACCATAATATTATCTGGACTGATATCTCTGTGAATCAGCCCCTGACTATGGATTTCGATAAGGGCTTCAAGCAATGGGAGCATCATTTCAATTAAATTTCTAAATTGTATCACTCCATATTTCCCCAAATATTGTTTTAAAGTAATTCCCTCTAAATACTCCATAACAATATATGCAGTGTTATTTGCTTCAAAAAAATCAAGTATTTTAACAATTCCTTCATTTTTATTGAATCTCGCCATTACCTGCGCTTCATCCAGAAAGCGCTTTTTGCCCTTATTATAATTATTTTTTTCTTCAATAGAAGTTACTGTTACTACATCTTCATACTGGGCTTTTCTCATTGCAATTTTCTGTGGATAATATTCTTTGATGGCTACTTTATTCCCGTACAGTTTATCTATCCCAAGATAAGTAATTCCAAATCCTCCCTGCCCCAGTACTTTTTGAATGACATAACGTCCTATCAATCCGGTATTTCTTTGTAAGCTATATGAATTTTTTTCCATTTTCCCTCGTCTGCTTCTTACTTCATCCCCATAAAAAACATATTTTCCTTTGATCCAAGATAAAATACTCCCTGATCTGGCAGTTCATAATATTTGTTTGGTTCCAGACGTGTTCCCTCGTTAAGCCATGTACCATATGTTGAACCAAGGTCTTTTATCAGAACTTTTCCGTTATACCATTTGACTTTGCAGTGAAGACTACTGATTCCTTTTGTCTCATTTTTGAAAAGGACGTTGCATTTTTCTGTTCTTCGTCCAAAAATAAGTGGTGTTCCTGCCGTGAGCATATATGTTTTTCCGTTCAATAATCCAGATACTCCCTGAATAACTGCCTCTACCCTGTATTCAGATTCCTCATGAATTGGCTGCTGTTCTTTTTGTGCTGATTGATGTACTGGCTGTTCTTGTTTCTGCTCTGGATGATGTTCTTTTGGGTCTGAACGATGGACTGGCTGTTCCTGTTCCTGCTCTTTTTTCTTTTGTCTTTTTGCTGCCGCTTCTTTATATTCTGCGCTGTTAGCTGCATTATGATACATTTCATCAACGCTGACCATCTGACGAATTGACTTTTTCATAATGTAGAAAAGTAAGAGCCAGGCAAGTATGATCAATACGATATATTTTACCCACTGTGTTACTGTTCCTGCTTCAAATTTTACTAAAGACGCCACAAGGGAATCTGGCAGCTTGCCTGCAAGAT
>OLVW01002092.1_pt1 | contig 15172 bp, 14 predicted proteins | sample 1673301 | NCBI WGS metagenome assembly OLVW01 (sample SAMEA3178941, study PRJEB25190) | human gut metagenome
TTTTCTATGCTTGTATTATACATGATAATTTTTTTTTTTTCAATAACAGTAATAGACGTTATTTTTATTCCAAAAATTAATTTCATAATAAAAATGTAAAGGAGAGGGTCAACATGATTACAACAAGAGAATTTTTTGAACATGATGCTGAAGACATTATTAATAACATTGAAAGCATTTATTCAGTGCAAAGAGAAGAATCAAATAAATATCTTTTTGAGCCATTCCCAAGTAAAGATGAGCTTTTAGATAAATACGAAGCTGGTCTTGATTCTCCATACGAGGATTTATCTGATATCGACAATTTATCTGACGAGGAACAATCTACAATAATTACGGAGCAGAAAGCACGCATCTCAAACGTATATAATAAGATTCAGAAAGAGAGGGAATAATTTATGAAAACAGTCGGCTAATGTAGTCTTGCACATTTTCTTTACTAATGTTATTATAAGAATGTGAGTGGGAACGAAATAGCACTCACTATCCCTTTTTTTTAAACATTTTTTCAAAAACTAAACTTCCCAAAAGCCAGCCGTTTGCAACCGGCTGGTATTTATTTTAAATAAAATTATTTGTTTTTCCTATTTAAAGTGATATACCTGTGACCAGGAAAAAGAGCGTATATTGATTGATTTAAGTGAGTTGTATAAATAAAAGAGTACTACATTTAAATATGTTTGTCATAACTGGATATAGCTTCAAACTATGACTAACCGCAAAAGAAATGTATTATACAAAGTCATAGTGACATGGTAGGATAACCCTAGAAAACGAACAGAAAAACACAGGAGGTTATCAATATATGAGTACATTAAAGACACCATTTCGCTATGATTTTGTAGGAAGCTTTTTAAGACCAGAAAAGCTTAAAGCAGCAAAAAAAGCGTTTGAAGAAGGAACAATCACACAGGAAGAACTCGACCGCGTGACGGATGCGTGCGTGACAGAGATCGTTGCAAAGCAGAAAGTAGCAGGATACCATGTGATTACAGATGGGGAATTCAGAAGAAAATTCTGGCATCTGGATTTTATGTGGGGATTTGAAGGAGTTACTCATGAAAAAGATGGTGGCGGCATACAGTTTAACGGAGAGATGGCAGACCTTGAGGCTACTTATCTGGTGGGAAAGGTAAAAGCAAAGGTGCATCCGTTTGTAGAGTATTTCAAATTCTTAAAGCAGTTTGAAGATGAACAGACCGTTGCAAAGTATACCATTCCGGCACCGGCGCAGATGTATCAGCAGATGATCGTTCCGCAGAACATTGAGCAGACAAGAAAATTTTATGCGACAGATGATGAATTGATCGAGGATATCGGTAAGGCATATCAGGATGTGATCAAACAGTTCTATGAAGCAGGATGCCGTAATCTGCAGCTTGATGACTGTACCTGGGGTGCAATTGTCGGAGATGCTGCAAAGCAGAGATACCAGTCACTTGGTGTTGATATTGAAGAGGTAAAGGCACGGCTTTTGAAAGTAAATAATCTGGCACTGGAAGGAAGACCGGAGGATATGGTGATTACTTCCCACATTTGTCGCGGAAATTATCACTCTACATTTTTTACAAGTGGACCATATGATTCTGTAGCTGACTATGTATTTGCCCAGGAGCATGTGGACGCATTACTTTTGGAGTATGATGATGCGAGATCCGGTGGTTTTGCACCGCTTGCAAAAGTGTCTCCGGACAAGAAAGTTGTACTTGGACTTATTACAACAAAGAAACCGGAACTGGAAGAGGGGGAAGAAGAGACATTTGCAAAAGAATGTCTGGCATATCGGATTGCGTGTGAGGCAGAGCCGGAGACGAAAAAGAAGCTGCGGCTGTATCTTCCCATGCCAATGATCAAGGAAAAAAAGCTACTGAAAGAGATACACGATGCAGGTGCAAGAAAGGCGTCAGAGCTTCTGGAGAAAGGAAAGAATCTGGTTTTTCTGACGATTGGAGATCCGACTGTGTATTCGACAGGAATTTATATTTATAAAAGACTGAAAAAGATGGGATATCAGGGGGAGATCTTTTCCGGGATTCCGTCTTTTTGTGCTGCGGCAGCAAGGCTGGAGATCTCGCTTGTGGAGAACCGGCAGGAGCTGCATGTTCTTCCGGTGTCCTATGGAATTGAAGAAAAGTTGAAGCTTCCGGGGACGAAGGTTCTTATGAAGACCGGAAAAAAGATGGCGAAGGTCAAAGCTGTTCTGAAAGAGGAAGGACAGCAGGCGAAAATGGTCATGAACTGCGGAATGGATGGAGAAAAAATTTACAAATGCACAGAAGAAATACCGGAAGATGCGGGATATTTTTCGATTGTAATAGCAAAGGAGAAAGAAAAATGATTCATTTTGTTGGAGCAGGAAGCGGTGCTGTGGATCTGATCACAGTACGGGGGCAGAAGCTTTTGAAGGAAGCAGATATAGTGGTGTATGCCGGTTCACTGGTAAATCCGGAGCTTCTTAAGAATTGTCAGAAGGACTGTCAGATATACAACAGTGCGAAGATGACGCTGGAAGAAGTGATGGAAGTGATGATTTCCGGAGAGAAGCAGGAGAAAAAAGTTGTCCGGCTGCATACGGGTGATCCGTGTCTGTATGGTGCGATCAAAGAGCAGATGGATCTGCTGGAAAAGGAGAATATTTCTTATAAAGTGTGCCCGGGAGTCAGCTCCTTTTGCGGAGCAGCATCTGCACTGAATGCAGAATATACTCTTCCTGGGATTTCACAGTCTGTGGTGATCACACGGATGGCAGGAAGAACACCGGTTCCGGAAAAAGAATCCATTGAAAGTTTCGCTGCGCACCAGGCAACGATGGTAATCTTTTTAAGTACCGGGATGCTGGAAGAACTGTCGAAGCGTCTGATCGAAGGCGGTTATCAGCCGGAGACTCCGGCAGCGATCGTCTACAAGGCAACCTGGGAGGATGAAAAGGTGTGCAGATGTAAGGTGAAAGATCTTGCGGTGACAGCAAAGGAGAATGGAATTACAAAGACAGCACTGATCGTGGTTGGTGAGGTGCTTGGCGGAGAGTATGAACGGTCACTTTTATATCATCCGGAGTTTACAACAGAGTTCAGGCAGGGCAAAGGAAAAGAAGGTGCAGGAAATGTGTAAAATTGGAAAAGTCTATGTAATCGGTCTTGGACCGGGTGCTGAGAAAGAAATGACATACCAGGCGTCCACGGCACTGGAAAAAAGTGAGGTTATTATCGGGTATACCGTATATACGGGACTGATACGGGAAAGGTTTCCGGATAAAAAGTACCTTTCCACACCAATGCGGCAGGAAGTGATCCGCTGTGAGATGGCAATGGATGAGGCGATGAAAGGAAGTACGGTAGCTATGGTATGCAGTGGGGATGCCGGAATTTACGGAATGGCAGGTCTGCTCTATGAGATGGGACAGGGCTACCCGGAGGTGGAGCTGGAGGTTGTGCCGGGGATCACGGCGGCAAATGGCGGTGCGGCAGTTCTTGGTGCACCTCTGATGCATGATTTTGCAGTGATCAGTCTGAGTGATCTTCTGACACCGTGGGAGAAGATTGAAAAGAGGATCCGCGGAGCTGCGATGGCGGATTTTGTGATCTGTCTGTATAATCCGTCCAGCCGGAAACGGGCAGATTACCTGAAAAAGGCATGCGAGTATATCCTGGAGTACCAGAGCCCGGATACAGTCTGCGGTTATGTGCGGAACATCGGACGTGAAGGCGAAGATGCACATATTCTGACACTTTCTGAGCTGAAGGATACGGAGGTCGATATGTTTACAACCGTTTATATCGGCAACAGCCAGACGAGAAATGTGGATGGGAAAATGGTGACACCGAGAGGCTATCGATTGGAGGAATAACTGTGGAAAACCGAAAATGCCAGGTAAATCTTGCCGGGATCGGGATGGGAAGCAAAGGAACGCTTACGGAAGAGGTCAGAAAGATCATTGAGGAAAGTGATGTGCTGATCGGAGCTACGCGGATGCTGGAAGGATTCCGGGAAAAAAAGAAATGCTGCTATGCAGAGTATCTGCCGGAAAAAATCAGAGCAATCCTGGATGAGCAGGAGGAAAAGACCAGATGTACGGTGCTGTTTTCCGGGGATACCGGATTTTACAGCGGGGCAAAAAAGCTGGCGGATATTCTGAAAAAAGACGGATATGAAGTACAGATTTTTCCGGGGATTTCATCTGTAATCTATCTTGCGGCAAAGCTTGGAAAAAGCTGGGAGGATGCGAAGATTCTCAGCATGCATGGAAGAAGTCAGAATTTTATCCATGTAGTTGCAAACCATGAAAAGACATTTCTGATCCTTGGGAAAAGTGCGGGAAAAGAGATCTGCGAAAAACTGAAATATTACCATCTGGAACAAGTAACCGTTTCGGTTGGAAATCATTTGTCTTATCCGGATGAAGAGATTGTGATCAAAAAAGGAAACGAGCTTCAGGCAGAAGATTTTGGTGATCTTACCACTATTTTGATCGAGAATCCAAAGCCGGAAAAGAGAACAGGAATTCATCTTGCAGATGAGGAGCTGATCCGTGGAAGTGTTCCGATGACGAAGGAGGAAGTGCGGACAGTCAGCATTGCAAAATTGAAGCTTACAAAGAATGCAGTAATATATGATGTGGGGGCCGGAACCGGTTCAGTGTCTATAGAGGCTGCTCTTCAGGGAGAGAATCTCCGCGTTTATGCAATAGAGAAGAATCCGGAGGGTGCAGAACTGATCAGGAAGAATATGCAGAAATTCCGGGCAGACCAGATTCAGGTTATAGAAGGAGTTGCACCGGAGGCACTGGAAGCACTGGAAATGCCGACCCATGCTTTTATCGGAGGCAGTACAGGACAGTTAAAAGAAATTATTCAGTGCATAAAGAAAAAAAATCCGGACGTCCGTATCGTGATCAATGCAATTTCGCTGGAAACCGTGAAGGAAGCGATGGAGGCGATGGAGGAAGGACTGCTTGCAGATCCGGAAATCATACAACTGAATGTGGCAAAGTCAAAGAAACTTGGAAGATATCACATGATGACCGGGTTAAATCCGATTTATATTATTTCAGATGGAGGAGATACAGAATGAAAATTCCCGGAATTGTAATCGCGGCATCTGCCAGTGGGAGTGGAAAGACAGCGGTGACAATGGCAATGATGAAAGCATTTAAAAATGCCGGAAAGAAGGTACGCGCCTGCAAATGCGGACCGGATTATATTGATCCTATGTTTCACCGGGAGGTGCTGGGAATTGATTCCGAGAACCTGGATCTGTATTTTTGTGACCGGGAGCGCTTGAAAGAGCGGTTTATGCATCATGCGGAAGGTGCGGAGCTTGTGGTGACAGAAGGTGTGATGGGGTACTATGACGGGATCAGTCTGGATTCGGATCAGGCAAGTACTTATGACGTTGCGAGAACCCTGGGACTTCCGGTAATCCTGGTTGTTCCGGCAAGAGGTATGGCATCGACAATCCTGGCAGTATTGAAGGGAATGATTGAATACCGGAATGACAGTAATATCCGGGGAATCATTCTGAACCGGATTTCCCCGATGCTGTATCCGAAGATGAAGAAGATGATCGAAGAGGGATTGCAGACAATGGGATTCCAGGTTCAGGTGGTTGGTTATGTGCCGGAGGAGGATGCTTTTCATCTGGAGAGTCGGCATCTGGGACTGATGCTTCCGGAGGAAATAGGGAACCTGAAAAAACAGATTGACCGGGCAGCAGAGATTCTGACAGAGACACTTGATATGGAATCGGTGCTGAAAATTGCCTGGGAAGCAAAAGAAATGGAGTATCATCCGGTGAAGGCAAAACAGGAAGCAGCCGGACGAAAAGTGCGTATCGGCGTAGCGCGTGACTTGGCCTTTTGTTTCTATTATAAGGATAATATGGAGCTTTTAAAAGAGCTTGGATGTGAGATCATTCCGTTTAGTCCTTTGGAGGATACAAGGCTTCCGGAACATTTAGACGGACTTTTATTTGGTGGTGGATATCCGGAACTTTGTGCGAAACATCTGGCAGAAAACAGAGCTATGCGAAAAGATGTAAGAAAGCAGATTGAAAATGGAATTCCATGTATTGCGGAATGTGGAGGATTTTTATATTTGACAGAAGAGCTGGAAGGGGAAGATGGAAAGCACTATCCGATGGTGGGGGCACTTCCGGGAAAAGGGATCAAAAAAGGGCGACTTACCAGATTCGGATACATTGAGCTGACTGCGGAAATGAACGGAGTGTATATGAAAAAGGGAGAGAAGATCCGGGCGCATGAGTTCCATTATTGGGATTCTACGGAAAACGGAGAGGATACACTTGCCGTAAAGCCGGATGGTGTGAGAAAATGGCAGGCTGTTCATATGAAGGGGAATCTGTTTGCGGGATTTCCGCATTTATACTTTTATTCCAACCCCAAAGTGGCCAAACGCTTTGTAGAAGCGTGTAGAACCTACAGAAGCAAGTAAAAAGCTGACAAAGACAAATCGAAAAGACAGGAGATTAGACTTACAGATGGAAGAGACCAGATGGAAAGAGAAAATAAAACCACTTGATGAAAATGCAATGGAAGAGGCGCGGGCGCACTGGATGACGGTAGGGAAGCCGCTGTTTAGTCTGGGAAGTCTGGAGGATGCGGTGATCCAGATTGCCGGGATTAAGGGACTTCAGATTTTGAACTGCGAAAGCGCGGGCTGATCATTATGTGCGCGGACAACGGTGTGGTAGAAGAAGGCGTGACACAGACCGGACAGGAAGTAACGGCAATCGTGGCGGATAACTTTACAAGAGGAGAGACAAGCGTCTGCATCATGGCAGAAGAGGCAAAGGTAGATCTTTTCCCGGTGGATGTAGGAATGGCAACAGATGTGCCGTCTGTGACAAAGAAAGAATACAAAGTGATGTATGGCACACACAATTTTGCAAAAGAAGCGGCGATGACAAGAGAAGAGGCAGTTGCGGCGATAGAAGTTGGGATTCAGATGGTAAAGAAGTGTGCCGAAGCGGGATACGAAATTCTTGCGACAGGTGAAATGGGAATTGGAAATACAACGACCAGCAGTGCGGTTGTCTCTGTATTGCTCGGAGAGGATCCGAAGGTCATGACAGGAAAGGGGGCAGGTCTGACGAAAAAAGGTCTGCAAAAGAAGGTACAGGTCATCCGGGAAGCGGTTGAGCGGATGCAGCCGGATAAAACAGATGCGATCGATGTACTTTCTAAGGTTGGAGGACTTGACATAGCAGGACTTGCAGGTGTATATCTCGGTGGGGCGATCTACCGGATTCCGGTGCTGATAGATGGCTTTATTTCTGCAGTGGCTGCACTTGTGGCAGTACGGCTGGTTCCGGAATGTGCAGGATATATTTTACCATCCCATTTGTCTGATGAACCTGCGTCAAGAAAGATTTTAGATGCTTTAGAAAAAAAACCATTTCTTACATGTGGCATGTGTCTGGGGGAAGGAACAGGAGCAGTGGCAGCGATGCCGCTTCTTGAGATGGGACTTCAGGTGTACCGTAAAATGGGAACTTTTGATGATATTCACGTAGAGCAGTATGAAGTACTGGATGGGAAGGACGAAAGATGAAATTTTTAGAACCGATGATCGTTGCGTTTTCTATGTATTCAAAAATACCGATGCCGCGCATTGAGTGGAACAAGGAAAATATGAAATATACGATGTGTTTCTTTCCGCTGATCGGTGTTGTGACCGGAGTACTCATTTATCTGGCAGGAATGTTTCTTGATGGAAATATTTTTCCGAAAGTAAACAGTGGAAGACTGATGTTTGCTGCGGTTATGACATTGATACCGGTTTTTGTAAGTGGAGGGATCCATCTGGATGGATTTATGGATACGATGGATGCACTTGGATCCTGGGGAGATAAAGAAAAGAAACTGGAAATCCTGAAAGATTCGCATAACGGTGCTTTTGCGGTCATCGGAATCTGCTGTTATTTTACCGTAAGCCTTGGCGTATGGAGTGAAATCCGGACGGAGATGCTTCCGGTAGTAGCAGCAGGATATGTAATTTCAAGAGCGCTCAGTGGGATTGCTGTAGTGACATTTCCGGCAGCAAGAGGAAGCGGTCTTGTAAAGACTTTCCAGGATGGAGCACAGAAAAAGGCAGTAAGGATCACAATGATTGTATACCTGATCCTGGCGGCAGTATATTTGTATTTCTGTTCGCCGGTTGGTATGGTGGTACTTCTTATAATTGCAGGAGTAGTATTTGGATATTATTACCGGATGAGCAGGAAACAGTTTGGAGGTGTTACCGGGGATCTGGCGGGATACTTTCTGCAGATTTGTGAGCTGGCATTATTAGTTGGGGGATTGATTGTGCAGGGAATCAAATGAAAAGCAGGGAATCAAATGAAAAGCAGGGAATCAAATGAAAAGCAGAGAAAGGAAGAGGAGATGTATAGAAGATGGAAATCGAGCTGATTCGGCATTTTGCGACGGAAGGGAATTTGGAGAAGCGGTATATTGGGGTGACAGATGAAGAAATAAAGGCAGAGTTTGTTCTGGAGCATACTCTGAAAAAAGAAGAAAATGGACGTGAGGAGTGGAAGCCGGAGCTTGTGATTGTCAGTCCGCTCAGGAGGTGCAGGCAGACGGCAGAGATTCTTTTTCCGGGAGCAGAGCAGGTTGTCTGTGAGCAGATGCGGGAATGTGATTTTGGCCTTTTTGAGGGGAAGAATTATCAGGAGCTGACTGGGAATCCAAAGTATCAGAGCTGGATTGATTCTGGAGGTACAAAGGCATTTCCGGGAGGAGAAGATCCGATGGAGTTCCGGAAACGGTGTGTCTGCGGATTTGAACAGATGATGGAAAAGATGATAAAGGGAAAAAGAAAGAAGATTGCCTTTGTGGTTCATGGGGGGACGATCATGTCGGTGATGGAAGCATTTGATCCGGAAAAGAAAGAATTTTATCACTGGCAGGTGAAAAACGGAAAAGGTTTTCATTTTCAAATTGAGGAAGAAAAATGGCAGCAGGGAAAGAGACAGTTTGAGGAGATTGAGGAAATATGAGTTCTTTGATGGCATGTATAGCAGGAATGGCGCTGGATGCGATTTTCGGGGATCCGGTATGGCTTTACCACCCGGTACGGATCATTGGAAACTGGATTTCGATACTGGAAAAGTGGCTGCGCGGATTTTGTAAAAATGATGAGAAAAAAGAAAGAATCGCAGGATGTGTTTTATGGTTTGGTGTGGTGATTGCATCGGTCGGAATTCCGTGGGGACTTTTGTATCTTGTCGGAAAGGTCAGCTTCTGGCTTCAATTTGCACTGGAAACTTTCTGGTGTTATCAGCTTCTTGCCGGAAAATGCCTGAAAGATGAAAGCAGGAAGGTTTATGTACGGCTTGTAAACCACAATCTGGAGGGGGCAAGACATGCGGTATCGATGATCGTGGGGAGAGATACCGGAAATCTTTCTGCGGCCGGAGTGACAAAGGCAGCGGTAGAAACGGTAGCCGAAAATACATCGGACGGAGTGATCGCACCGCTCATTTTTATGCTGATCGGTGGGGCACCACTTGGATTTTTTTATAAGGCTGTTAATACAATGGATTCTATGGTAGGATATAAGAATGAAAAGTATTTACATTTTGGTCGGTTTGCGGCTAAAATGGATGATGTATGGAATTATATTCCGTCCAGGATATCAGCACTTCTGATGATCGCAAGTGCATGGATCTTCCGGATGGATTATAAAAGGGCGTGGGCAGTCTGGAAAAGAGACAGGCGAAAGCATGCCAGCCCGAATTCCGCGCAGACAGAAGCGGTATGTGCAGGTGCACTTCAGGTGCAGCTTGCGGGAGATGCCTATTATTTTGGAAAATTATATCCGAAAGAGACAATCGGAGATGATGTGCGTCCTATCGAGCCGGAAGATATTTTAAGAGCCGGTAATCTGATGGACGGAACAGCACTTCTGACACTTCTTGTCTTTGGATTACTGAAATATTGTATGATACTGATGTAAGGGGAATAAAAGGTTATGGAATATGTACATGGTGGAGATATTTATACACACAAAGGAATGACAGATTTTTCTGTGAATCTGAATCCGTTCGGACCTGGAAGAGCTGTAGTGGAAGCGGCAAGAAAGTCAATAGACCAAATTGGAAATTATCCGGATGCCAGCTGCAGGAAACTGAAAAGTGCTCTGGCGAAAAGACTGGAAGTTCCGGCTGAGCATATTATCTGTGGAAATGGGGCGGCAGATCTGATTTTTACGGCAGTACTTGCGGACTGCCCAAGGAAAGCGCTGATACCGGTTCCTGCATTTGCGGAATATGAACAGGCACTGCGTGCGACCGGGTGCGAGATCTGTTATTATAAGAAAAGAGAAGCGACTGGTTTTCAACTGGAAGAAGATTTTCTGGATCTTCTGAATGAAGATATTGATATGGTATTTTTGTGTTCACCGGATAATCCGACCGGAAAGCTGATCGACCGGAGTATGCTTTGGAAGATTCTTGCAAGATGCGAGACTTACGGAATCCGGATGGTGTTGGATGAATGTTTTATTGATTTCGCGGAAAATGCAGCTACGGCATCCATTCTTGCAGATACTAAGCGATGGAGAACGTTATTTATTCTCCGTTCACTGACTAAGATGCACGCGATTCCGGGAATCCGTATCGGGTATGCCGTTACTTCGGATATGGAATTTCTGGAGAAGATGGAACAGTCCAGACAGCCATGGAGCGTATCGATACCGGCACAGGCGGCAGGCATGGCATCTTTAAAAGAGCGGATGCGTGTGAAACGGACCTGTGATTTTACGAATCGTGAAAGAATCTGGATGGAAAATGAATTAGACAAGCTTGGAATTACCCATTATCCGTCAGATGCCAATTTCATTCTGATGCGAAGCGGTATAAATTTATATGAGAAACTGAAAAAACAGAAGATCCTGGTTCGGGATTGCAGCAATTACAAAGGTCTCGGAGAAGGATATTATCGTGTTTGTATGCGGCAGAGAGGAGACAACCAGAAACTGATCGATGCGCTGGGAGAAATTCTCTATGCAGGTCAGGGAGAATTTTAATATGGCAAAGTCGATTATGATTCAGGGAACCATGTCAAATGTCGGAAAGAGCCTTCTTGCGGGAGGGCTCTGTCGTGTTTTAAAGGAAGATGGAATCAAGGTTGCACCATTTAAGTCACAGAACATGGCACTCAATTCTTTTATCACGGCAGATGGTCTGGAAATGGGACGCGCACAGGTTATGCAGGCAGAAGCTGCTATGATCCGGCCGGAAGTTTATATGAACCCGATTCTTTTAAAACCGACCTCCGATGTAGGAAGTCAGGTAATTGTAAACGGAGAAGTTGCGGGAGTCATGCCGGCGATGGAATATTTCCGTAAAAAGAAAGAATATATTCCGGCTATTTTAGAAGCTTATCATAAACTGGAAGAAAAGTATGATGTGATCGTCATTGAAGGCGCGGGAAGTCCGGCAGAAATAAACCTTAAGCAGAATGATATTGTCAACATGGGACTTGCTGAGCTGGTGGATGCACCGGTTCTTCTTGCCGGAGACATTGACCGTGGTGGTGTGTTTGCGCAGATCGTCGGGACGGTTATGCTGTTGGAAGAAAAAGAGCGGGCAAGGATCAAAGGTACGGTGATCAATAAGTTCCGCGGGGATGTGAAAATTCTGGAGCCAGGTATCAGGATGCTGGAGGAGCGGACAAAGATACCGGTATGTGGCGTGATGCCATATATTTATGCGGATATTGATGATGAGGATAGTCTGTCAGAAAGGTTTGAGCGGAAAGAAAAGGCGGCACTTCTGGATATTGCAGTGATCCGTCTGCCGCGTATTTCCAATTTCACAGATTTTGCGGTACTGGAATGCAGGGAAGAAGTTTCGCTTCGGTATGTGTCAAAGGCAGGAGATTTCGGGAATCCAGATCTGGTAATTCTGCCGGGAAGTAAAAATACGATGGAAGACCTGTTGTGGCTTCGTCAGAGCGGACTGGAAGGGAAAGTGCTGCGCCATGCCTCATCAGGGAAACCGGTATTTGGTATCTGTGGCGGTTACCAGATGCTTGGAGAAGAGATCCTTGATCCGGAAGGGGTAGAACGTGGTGGAACCATAAAAGCAATGGGACTGCTTCCTACAGTTACTGTATTTGAAAATACCAAGAGAAGAACCCGTGTTACCGGAAGGTTCGGAGAAGTTAACGGAATCTTAAAAGCAATGTCCGGTGCAAAGCTGGATGGATATGAGATCCATATGGGGGAAACTATTTTTTCTGATAAAGATGCTGCAGATCATAAGATGATGGTACAGATCTGTGATCAGGTGACAGGTGAGAGCCGGTGGGACGGAGCGCAGAAGAAGAATGTGTACGGCTGCTATGTACATGGGATTTTTGATGACCGGGAAGTAGCGGATGCACTGATCGGGGCACTTCTGGAAGAAAAAGGATACGGCGAGGAAGCCATGCACTCCATGGACTACCATGCTTACAAAGAGAAGCAGTATCAGATTCTTGCAAATGCAGTTCGTGAGAATATGGATATGAAGAAAATATATGAGATTATCGAGAAGGGAAATGCAGCAGAATGTTTCATCTGATCACAGGTGGCAGTGGAAGTGGTAAATCCGAATATGCAGAGCAGAAGCTTATGGAATATGCCAGCCATTCAAAAAGAAACAAAAAACGCTACTATATAGCAACTATGATACCTTTCGGGAAGGAAACGGAAGAGAAAATTGCACGTCACAGAAAACTTCGTGCGGGCAAAGGGTTTGAAACAATCGAATGCTATACGGATCTTAAAAAAGCTGCAGAAATCCTGCAGACAAAAGAGACAGGAAGTGTTCTCCTGGAATGTATGTCCAATCTTGTGGCAAATGAAATGTACGATCCGTCAGGAGCAGGTGAAAATGCAGAAGAGTCCATTCTGGCGGGGATCCATAAGCTGCAGAAGGTCAGTGATGATCTGGTAGTTGTTACAAATGAAGTATTTTCAGACAGCATGACAGATAATCCGGAGATGGAAGAATATCTGAAGCTTCTCGGAAAGCTAAATCTTCGGATGGGAGAGAGGGCAGATCTGGTGACAGAAGTTGTGTACGGAATTCCGGTTGAAAGGAAAGATATAAAAAAATGAAAATGATAATCGGCGGTGCATATCAGGGGAAGCTTGCGTATGCAAAAAAGCAGAACCCATACATTCATTGGACGGATGGGGAACTATGTGAAGGAGATAATATTTTTGAGGCAGAAGGAGTCTTTCATTTTGAAAAATATATCCAGAGCATGATAAAAAAAGAAAACTGGTCGGAAAAAGAAGCAATTGATTTCGCATCGAAACTAACAAAAAAGTGTCCGGATATTGTAATTGTGACACAGGAGATCGGCTATGGTCTGGTTCCGGTAGACGCATTTGATCGCAGATACAGGGAACTGACCGGAAGGATCTGTACCGTACTTGCGGCAAATTCAGATCAGGTAGACCGGGTAGTATGCGGGATCGGTGTGACGATCAAAGGAGGAAATATCAAGTGAAGATAGAACTGGAAAATGTAAAACCTGCAGAAATAGAAAAACGCAGTTTTGAGATCATAACAGAAGAACTGGGTGATACGCATCTGATCCCCGGAACAGAACCGATCGTCAAACGCTGTATCCATACAAGCGCAGATTTTGATTATGCCAAGAACCTGATGTTTTCAGAAGGTGCAGTAGAAAAAGCGCTGGATGCTATCCGAAATGGTGCAGTCATTGTAACCGATACCCAGATGGGAAAAGCAGGTATCAACAAACGGAAGCTTGCAGAATACGGAAGCGAAGTTCTTTGCTTCATGTCCGATGAAGATGTAGCAGAAACTGCCAAAAAGAACGGAACCACGCGTGCCGTTGCAAGCATGGAAAAAGCAGCCACCCTCGATAAAAAAATCATCTTTGCCATCGGAAATGCCCCGACAGCCCTTGTAAGACTCTATGAACTGATCCAGGATGGCAAATTAACCCCAGAACTCATCATCGGAGTTCCTGTAGGATTTGTAAATGTTGTCCAGTCTAAAGAGTTAATCCTTTCACTGAAAGACACACCATATATCGTGGCAAGAGGCAGAAAAGGTGGCAGCAATATTGCTGCATGTATCTGCAATGCACTATTGTATATGTTGTAGATAGATAAGATGTTGGGGTCAAAAGGTATTTTGCCCCCTTTGATACCAGATTGCTACGTGCGTTTTGCATCGGTTTTCTGACCTTTTGCCCCTGGTATCTATATAATAAACAACCCTTATTTAATGAGGTTTTTGCATTCTAACTGTCTTTGCGATAATCAAAAAATTAACTATATTGTCAGAAAATAGACACAATTCAGTATTGAATTCTGACCTGTACTCTGCTATTATAATCGTATGCTAGTTGAAGGACAGCAGGAAGGAGAAATTGATTATGGGATTTTTAACAGGAAAGACTGCAATTATCACAGGCGGCGGAAGAGCTGTATTAAGTGATGGAAGCTGCGGATCTATTGGATATGGAATTGCAACAGCTTACGCAAAAGAAGGAGCGAATCTGGTAATTACCGGGCGTAATGTAAAGAAACTCGAAGATGCCAAAGAAGAACTGGAGAGACTCTATGGTATCAAAGTATTACCTGTACAGGCTGATGTCAGCGCGGGGGCTGATAATGAAGCAACAGTACAGAACGTAGTAAAGCAGGCAATTGATACATTCGGAAGAATTGATGTCCTGATCAATAATGCACAGGCATCCGCATCTGGTGTTACGATCGCAGATCATACAACAGACCAGTTCAATCTGGCAATGTATTCCGGCGTATATGCGGTATTCTATTATATGCAGGCATGTTATCCGTATCTGAAAGAGACAAAGGGATCTGTTATCAACTTTGCTTCAGGTGCCGGACTTTTCGGAAATTACGGACAGTGCGCATATGCAGCGGCAAAAGAAGGAATCCGTGGACTTTCCAGAGTAGCTGCAACAGAGTGGGGACCAGATGGAATCAATGTCAATATCGTATGCCCGCTCGCATGGACAGCACAGCTTGAGAATTTCCAGAAAGCTTATCCGGAAGCATTCAAGGCAAATGTAAAGATGCCGCCGGCTGGACATTACGGAGATGTAGAAAAAGAAATCGGACGTGCATGCGTACAGCTTGCATCACCGGATTTCAAA
>OLVW01002093.1_pt1 | contig 15160 bp, 15 predicted proteins | sample 1673301 | NCBI WGS metagenome assembly OLVW01 (sample SAMEA3178941, study PRJEB25190) | human gut metagenome
TATCCCCATCACGGCTTGCGGAAATATAAGTACCGCAAGTGCCATAAGTGTTGAAATAACAAACGCAACTTTTAATATAATCGAATAAATCGACCGTATTGACGCAGTATCACGTTTTCCCCAATATTGCGCACTAAGTACCGTTGATGCACCCGCCAAGCCGAAACAGACAAGCGATAAAATGAAAAACGGCTGATTTGCAAGCGATGATGCTGACAAAAACACACCCGTATCGTCTGCTCGTCCCAACATAATCGTATCCATCATACTTGTCGCAAAACTGATAAGATTTTGCAGTGCAATCGGTATTGTTATTGTGAGCAGATTAATATAAAATCTCTTTTCCTTTACTATATGCAATTATTTCCCCTCCTATTTGTTGTATAATAGTAATATTATACACGCAAACTACATTAATGGCAAGTATTTTCTTGACTATTTTCTTTTAGAAAGGTATAATTTATATATAAAATACTTAAAAGTTTGAGGTGATTTCTATGACAAAGAAAATGCTTTTTATTTTTAATCCACATTCGGGTAAAGGGCAAATAAAAAATCATCTTCTTTATCATTAAGATTAATAATAAAACTATCTGGTGTCCTAGAATACAGCATCGTCAGAATTATGCCCTGTAATACTGCCAACATTAATCATATTTCCATTACATTCAATATATACCTCTAAATTTCTCATTATCTCCCCCTTACATCAATATTGATATCAAGTCCAAGAATCGAAATTAACTGTATTACCTTGCCAATCTCAACAGTCGGCTTACCTCTTTCCACATCTGATATAAAACTTACACTAAGACCAGTATATTCCGACAAAAATGCCTGCGTATACTTTAATTCTTTTCTCCTGTTCCTGATTATATTTCCAAGCCCCTCTGAATCAGTTATTTTCATAATATTCACCTCAACGCAAAAACAAGCCGTACGGCTTTATTATACATATTTTCTCACAAATAAAGCCGAGCGGCTTTGTTTTGATAAAAACATTATAATATAAGCCGTACGGCTTAGTCAATTTTCTTTTGTTACATAATTTCATTTTCTTGTAATGAAATAATATCCTGTAATTATTAATTTGGGTTGTACCTTATGGGTATAGTATATATTTATCCAATCAGAACTTTTTGCCTTCAAATAAAAAACGAACCCACCCGAAGATGAGTCCGTTTCATAATCTTATACCGGCAGATTCTTCATACTCTCAAGACTTATAACAAGTGTTGATGTATTATGAAGAAGTGCTGAAGTTGTAGGCTGTATGACGCCCGTTACACCAAGTGCAATAAGTGCGGAATTGAATCCTACAATCACACGGTAATTTCTGTTAATCTTCTTAATCAGACTGTCACTTAATTTCTTAAGCATAAGTATCTGGTTAAGGTCATCTGCGCCGACAGTGATATCTGCAATCTCTCTTGCAATCTCAGCACCATCACTTATGGCAATACCTACATCTGCTGCTGAAAGCGCTGGTGAGTCATTAATTCCATCACCAATCATAATTACCTTTCGTCCGGCTGCCCGCTCTTTCTCTACGAACTTAGCCTTGTCTTCTGGAAGAACTTCTGAATAATATTCAGTAACTCCAACCTTTCTGGCAATAGAGGCGGCTGTTCTTTCACTATCTCCGGTCATCATGACAACCTTTGATATTCCAGCCTTCTTAAGCCCTTCAATAACCTCCGGTGCTTCTTCTCTTAATGGATCAATTATGCATATAACTGCTGCAAGCTGACCGTTAATTGCCATATAAAGATGTGAGCAGTCATCTGGAAGGCTGTCAAATAACTCCTGCTTTCCTACTGGAATTACACATGCCTCATCCTCAAATACAAAGTGATGGCTTCCTATGATAACCTTGCTTGTATCGATAAATGTTGATATTCCATGTGCAACAATATATTCAACCTTAGAATGCATCTCTTCGTGCATAAGGTTTCTTCTGCCAGCTTCATTAACAACGGCCTTAGCCATTGAATGTGGAAAATGCTCCTCTAGACACGCAGCTATTCTTAACAGCTCATCTTCCGGCATTCCGTTAAATGAATATACCCTGCTTACTGTTGGCTTAGCCTTTGTAAGTGTACCTGTCTTATCAAATACGATAGTATCCGCTTCAGCAATTGCCTCTAAGAACTTACCGCCCTTGACTGTTGCACTCGCCTGACTTGCCTGTCTTATTGCTGCAAGTACCGTAATAGGCATAGCAAGTTTCAATGCACATGAGAAATCGACCATAAGTATTGACAATGCCTTAGTAGTATTGCGTGTTAACAGATATGTAAGTGCAGTTCCACCAAGTGAATAAGGTACAAGCTTATCTGCAAGATGCTCTGCTTTTGACTCAAGACCTGATTTTAACTTCTCAGATTCTTCAATCATCCTGACAATCTTGTCATATTTGCTTGAGCCTCCGGCACGCTTAACCCTGAATACTATCTCGCCCTCTTCTACTACAGTTCCTGCAAATACAGAAGTTCCCTCACCTCTTCTTACAGGCTCAGATTCTCCTGTAAGTGAAGCCTGATTAACCATAGCCTCACCACTGATAACAGTTCCATCAAATGGGATTACATTACCCATCCGGATTATTACATTATCTCCGTCCTTAACATCTTTCACAGATACCTGTACTTCTGCATCATCTGTCTTTAACCAGACCTTATTAACGTTAAGTGACATCGTTCTTGCCAGGTCGTCAACCGACTTCTTGTGTGTCCAGTCCTCTATTATCTCACCTATACCAAGAAGAAACATTACTGAACTAGCTGTATTAAAGTCTCTTCTTAAGATAGAAACTCCTATTGCAGTTGCATCAAGAACTGGCACTTCAAGCTTTCTGTCAAGCAGTGTCCTGATTCCTTTATAAATGTACTTCATTGAAGATACCGTTGTTAATACCGCACATACCGGTGCCGGAATAAACAATTTCTTAGTCATTCTCCATAAAACCTGATCTGCTAACTTCTCAGTATAGTGTGAATTAATTGCCCTTCCTGATGTTGCAAGAACATCTTCAGGAACCTCTACATTGCTGTATCTGAACTTAGCAATAGCTTCAATCACAGTCTTTCTTGAACATCTGTACTCAACAACTGCATCAGCAGTTCTCTCATACACTTTGGCATTCGTGACGCCCTGCAGATTCTTAAGATAATACTGCAAGGTATCTGCCTGTGTAAAAGTCATGCCAGAAGCATCCATGTGAACACGGATTCTTCCGGGTACATCATGCTTTATTATGAATTTCATACTCTGTTACGCTTCCTCATCTTCATCTACTGAATCAAGTACAACTTCTTCTGTGTTATACTTTGTCTCATTGATTGTCTTAGCATCAGCATATATATCCTCGCAGTTTTCCTGAACAGTTGTAGCTGTCTTCATTATGCATGATTTAGCTCTTAAAACTGCTGCTGTACAGTTAGTGTAAAGCTTCTTGGCATCCTTGCTTGTAAGAATCTTAATTCCAGCTGTTCCAAATAATACACCTGCTGCAAAAAGTCCTGGTTTCTTTAAGTTATTAATTTTCATACTGTGCTCCTCTCTGTCCATATTGGACAATAAATGTTTCTTAAGTTTGACGGTTATTATATTACACATCATGTAACATTTCTACATAAATCTACTTATTGAGAAATCTTCTCAATATAGCAAAAGGAGAGATGAAACAGTTTCACCTCTCCCTTATTAGTAAATATTATTTATTAACTGAAACTGCCTTTTTCCTGTCAACTACACTTGTTATCTTCTGATTCTTAATGTATCCGCAGGCTTCTAGCCCTGACTCAATAATTTTACTCCATTTGCTTTCTGATAAATTAATTGACGAATCATCGTTTAATCTTACAGTATAACCGCCATTATCATTCTCATCACAAGTTATTCTGTACATATTCTTACGGTTAATTGCACCGATTTCTTCCAGTGTATTAACCATTCTATATACAGTTGCAGCCCCAATCTTAGGATCCTTTTTTACTGCCTTGTAATAAATCTCTTTACAGCTTGAGCAGTCCTCTTCAAGAATTACATCAAGAAGCATAAGCCTCTGTTTAGTTATCCTGCAACCCTGCTGCTTGAGACGAGAAATAATAATGTCTTTGTCTTTATCAGGATTTCTGACCACCCGTTACCTCCTTTTAATGGCAGTGGCCTTTGCATTTACCGCAGTCGCCACCACATGTGAACGATTTACCGTTTTTCTTGTCGTGTACCATACTGCGTACAATAAGCGCAACTATAATCACTAATATAACTCCTACTATAATTGTTCCCAGCATAATTACACCTCCGATAATATATCATTTAATTACTTTGTTGCATTTAAAAGCTTCTTAGAATCAACCTTTAATGTCTTACTTTCCTTATATGGTCTGAATAACAGATAGATGAAGCCAACAATTATAAGAATTGCGACTACTGTGAATACATTAAATGCTGTGTCGCCAGTAATAAGACCAGCAATCTGGTTAATTACAAGACCTACAAGGTAAGCATATCCACACTGGTATCCGATTGCAATCCAGAACCACTTAGTGTTGTTCATCTCTCTCTTAATAGCACCCATTGCTGCGAAGCAAGGAGCACAGAGAAGATTAAATGCAAGGAATGCATATCCGCTTACTACTGTAAATGTAGCTGCCATGTTAGCATATACTGTTCCCTCACCTGCTGAGTAAAGGATACCCATTGTACCAACGATATTCTCCTTAGCAACAAGACCAGTAATAGAAGCAACAGTTGCCTGCCAGTTACCAAATCCTAAAGGAGCAAATATCCATGCGATTGCCTTACCAATTCTGCCAAGAATAGAGAAGTCAATCTGATCATCTGCAAGCATTGTAAATGTTCCATCAACAAATCCAAAGTATGTTGTGAACCAGATAATGATTGTTGAAAGTGTGATGATTGTTCCGGCCTTCTTGATGAATGACCATCCACGCTCCCACATGCTTCTTAATACTGTACCAACTGTTGGAAGATGGTATGCTGGAAGCTCCATAACGAATGGTGCCGGATCTCCAACGAATAACTTTGTCTTCTTTAAGATGATACCTGAGCAGATGATTGCGGCAATACCTACAAAGTAAGCGCTCCATGCTACCCAGCCTGCATTGTCAAAGAACGCACCTGCGATTAAAGCAATGATTGGAAGCTTTGCACCGCAAGGAATAAATGTTGTTGTCATAATGGTCATCTTACGGTCTCTGTCGTTTTCAATAGTTCTTGAAGCCATGACACCCGGAACACCGCAGCCGCTGCCGATTAACATTGGAATGAAGGACTTCCCTGAAAGACCAAACTTACGGAAAATTCTATCCATGATAAAGGCAACACGTGCCATATAGCCGCATGATTCCAGAAATGCAAGGAAAATAAATAATACAAGCATCTGTGGTACGAAACCTAATACCGCACCGACACCGGCTACAATACCGTCAAGGATTAATCCTGAAAGCCAGTCAGCACAGCCGATTGCATCCAGTCCGTTACCGATTAATACCGGAATACCAGGTACCCATACACCATAGTCAGCCGGGTCCGGTTCTTCCTGCTCCAAAGCTGTTTCAAATGTTGCTACATTCACATTTACGAGTTCTTCGTCCTCGTCTTCTCCTGCAATGTTAACCTCTGTTGTAAGAGATTTGATTGCACTGTTTGATGTAAATGCCTTGATTGCTGCATCGACATCTGCTTCCTGCGCATCTTCGTCATCATAAACTTCTGTAAATTCTTTTGTGACATCCGGTGCTTTTTCTTCTGCTGCTTCTAAGAAGCCCTTGATTTCAGCATCGTATGGAGCATATTCATCAGCTGCATCGTTGTAAGCAGATGTACCGATTCCGAATAAATGCCAGCCATCGCCGAACACACCGTCATTTGCCCAGTCTGTAGCCCATGAACCGACTGTTGTTACAGAAATATAGTAAACAAGGAACATTACCGCTGCAAAGATTGGAAGGGCTGCCCATCTGTTTGTTACAACCTTATCAATCTTATCGGATACAGAGCCGCCTTCTGATTTCTTGCTCTTTGTACAGCAGTCATGAATGATGGATGAAATGTACTGGTATCTTTCATTGGTAATGATACTTTCCGTATCATCATCAAATTCATCCTCTAACTTCTGTACCTCTGCGGATACATCCGGTACGGACTTCATCATATCTTTAATCTTATCATCTTTTTCGATTAACTTAATGGCAAAGAAACGCTTCTGTTCGTCTGCCACATCGCTTCCGATTTTTGCTTCCACTGCTGAAATCACTGCTTCTACGCTGTCTGCAAATGAATGTGCAATTGTTACAGTTGCTGCTTTCTTTGCTAAATCAACAGCTTTGTCTGCTGCTTCCTTAATGCCTGTTCCCTTTAACGCTGAAATTGCTACAACCGGGCAGCCAAGCTTTTCTGAAAGCTTATCTAAATGAATCTTATCCCCGTTCTTTTCAAGAATATCCATCATGTTGACAGCCATGATGACCGGGATTCCCAGTTCCATTAACTGTGTGGAAAGATACAGGTTTCTTTCAATATTCGTACCATCTACGATATTTAAGATGGCATCCGGTCTTTCCCCAACCAGATAATTTCTTGCCACAACTTCTTCCAGTGTGTATGGAGATAATGAGTAAATACCCGGTAAATCCATGATGGTTACATCGCTGTGTCCCTTTAGTTTTCCTTCTTTTTTCTCTACTGTAACACCAGGCCAGTTACCTACAAACTGATTCGAACCGGTCAGTGCATTAAACAGTGTCGTCTTACCGCAGTTTGGGTTACCTGCAAGTGCAATTTTAATCGACATTTCAATGCTTCCTTTCATATAACTTATTTTTGTTAGCGTTTTCTAACCCCTATGTAAAAAAAATTTCTGTCTATCACCCCGCAAGAAAATTATGCTTCCACTTCAATCATTTCCGCATCGGCTTTTCTTAACGATAGCTCATATCCTCTTACTGTTACTTCTACAGGATCTCCTAAAGGTGCAACCTTGCGTACATACACATCGACACCTTTTGTAATGCCCATATCCATAATCCGTCTTTTTACAGGGCCTTCACCGTGAAGTCTTTTTACCTTCACCGTCTGGCCGCAAGCTGTTTCCTTCAGCGTTTTCATAACTCTGTTCCTTCTTTCCTCATGAAATGTTTTCTATATAAGCATGACTAAACCATAATTTTGTTCGCCATGTCCTTACCGATTGCAACTCTGGAATCTTTTACATTGACTATCATATTGCCATTTATCTCAGATACTACAGTAACTTCCCCACCGGTCACAAATCCAAGATTTTCCAAAAACTTGCGGACTTCTTCCTTTCCGCCAATCTTTCTGATAATATTTGTTTCCCCCGCTTTAACCATTGATAACGGCATCATTGCAGCTCCTTTCTTGTGTATCATAAATAACTTTTGATAGTTCTTTCCTACTTTCGTTAGTATATGCTAACGTTCATTAGAAGTCAAGAACTTTTTGAGAAATTTTCTTAATTACTTGTCCATCGTTTTTATGATTCCGGGATATCTTCCAGCCGCACAACACTGTATAAGACGACGGCATCGGTAAATTTACGCGGATTGTAGCCGGTCAGTCATACGATGCCGCTCCTGCCATGACCGTGCTGACACTGCCGACACCGATACACAATACCTTTTCATATGTATCTGCCAGTCTTTTTAAAATATGCCTGTTTTTCTCCAGCCGTTCCTTTTCAATAATTAAAATATACTCATTGGGATAATTGTATCTGTAAAAGCTGCAGTTCATCTGTGCAAATGCCTGTGTAATCGCCGACTGTATCATAAACAGATTATTCGGATTGTAGCGCACATTCAGGCGTACAATTACCACCCGGCACAGCGTATCCTCTGATAAGCCGTTTTCTTTAAGCGTATCCGACAAATAGGCTGTATTCATATTTTCCCGGTTTATTAAACAGCGGATTACATAATTCAAACGGTTTTTCTTCTGCGCTCCAAGCGATTCCAGTTCCCGCTCTTTAAGCAAAATATCCGTGATTTTCTGTGCCAGATAGGCATACTTTCTCACTTCCTCAACGGCTCCGCTGATTCCGATAACCGCAATGATTTTTCCGTTATATGTAATCGGGATATTGATGCCCCTTTTTGTGCCGAAAAAACTGTCATCATCTGTTACTTCGATGGTTTTTCCGGCTTTTATATAACCGGTATTGGTCCGTCTGATTTTTCTAATTTTTTACAAATGCAGTGATTCCTAGTCACATTTTAAATGCAGAATTTTTTTATATTCTCTTTAATATTGTTTAGTATAATATAAATTTATATCATTTTATATTTGTTTTTGTTCTGTATAACATATCATTTTAAAAAATGCCCTGTTATAATAACATCATCAAAAACACGCGTGATACAAAACACTATGAACAGATGATTCCAAACCAAATGATAAATAAGTTGAAAGATTGTGAGGTTGATTTTATGAAAGCAGTAATTGCAATTGATTCTTTTAAAGGAAGCTTATCTTCCTTTGAAGCGGGAAACAGCGCCGCAGAAGGTATCCGGCGCGTCTATCCCGATGCGCAGATTGAAGTCCGTCCGCTCGCAGACGGCGGCGAGGGAACGGTTGAAGCACTGACACTCGGCTGTGCCGGACAGCTTACAACCGTTACCGTCACCGGACCGCTCGGCAAGCCGGTATCCTGCCAGTACGGCATTGTTGACAGCACTAGGACTGCCATTATTGAAATGTCCGGTGCTGCCGGTATTACACTTGTTCCCGACACGGAGCGCAACCCGCTCTATACAACGACCTACGGTGTCGGCGAAGTCATCCGCGATGCGATTACAAAAGGCTGCCTCCACTTTATTGTGGGTATCGGCGGCAGTGCCACCAATGACGGCGGTGCCGGTATGTTACAGGCCCTCGGTTTCGGACTGCTTGACAAAAACGGCAATCCGGTTCCTTTCGGCGCTATGGGTCTTGAAGTCCTTGATAAAATTACCACCGACAATGTCCTGCCGGAATTAAAAGACTGTACGTTCCGTATTGCCTGTGATGTAACCAATACTCTGTGCGGCGAGCAGGGATGCAGTGCTATTTTCGGTCCGCAGAAAGGCGCTACGCCGGCCATGATTCTGCAAATGGATAAATGGCTGGCTTACTATGCCACACTGGCACGGGAAATTTTCCCGCACGCCAATCCGAAAGCGGCAGGAAGCGGTGCCGCAGGCGGTCTCGGTTTTGCCTTTATGACCTTTTTAAACGGCACGCTTGAATCCGGGATTAAGATTGTTCTTGAAGAAACCCGGTTAAGTGATTATATCAAAGATGCAGATATTGTCGTAACCGGAGAAGGCCGGTTAGACGGTCAGACGGTTATGGGAAAAGCCCCGATTGGTGTCGCAAAGATTGCCAAGCAGTTTGACAAACCGGTACTTGCGTTCTCAGGCTGTGTCACAAAAGATGCCACTGCCTGCAACCGCGAGGGCATTGATGCCTTTTTCCCGGTTTTAAGAAATGTTGTTTCTTTAGAAGATGCCATGAATCCTGCCAACGCCCGTCAGAATATGGCGGACACCGCAGAGCAGGTATTCCGCACAATACAGACATTTTCATCATTATAGAGAAAAATTGGAGCTTTGATTGGGCTCGTGATTGCAATTATTTTAATTATTAAGAAAGTCCACCCTGCATATAGTCTTATTCTCGGTGCGTTAATCGGCGGATTCATCGGCGGTGGCGGACTGACCGGCACTGTTAATACGATGATTAGCGGCGCACAGGGTATGATGTCTTCCGTTTTACGAATCCTGACATCGGGTATTCTTGCCGGTGCACTGATTCACAGCGGTGCAACCGTCATCGACTCCCTGCCACACGGCTCATTCTTCCACGCAACCGGCGGTTCTGTCAACATGGCGATTAAAGACCGCATAAAGATAGCTGAAATACCAAAAGCCGCAGAAGCATATGCCCCTGCGGCTTTCATCTATACAGAACTGTTTATTCTGTCTATACTTTTGCGCCAGATAATTTACTAAATCTGTATTTTTATTCATTAAAATGTTCTTCCAGCTTCTTAGAAGACTCCTTTAAACTGTCAATTGAACCGGAAAGCTTCATGACATAATCCGTCTGATTGACAATATTATTGCCGATTTCCGCAACCATTGAGGCATTTTCTTCTGAAGTTGCAGCTACGGTATCCAGTTCTTCCTGAATATCGTCAAACTGTCTTTTGACCTCACCGATAACATCGTATTCTTCTTTGACAACTACTGTTGCGGATTCTGCGGAGTTGTTAACCGTATCGAGCTTACCGATTAAATCTTCAATCTGTACGGAACTGTTCTTTGCCGCATCAGCACCTGCTGAAATCTTGTCTACCACACCATTGACGGTTTCTGTCAGTGTCAGAATAATTTCTTTGATACTGTCTGCCGATTTTCTACTGTCTTCTGAAAGAACACGGATCTGGTCTGCAACCACCGCAAATCCTTTTCCATGTTCACCGGCTCTGGCGGCTTCGATTGAAGCATTTAAGGACAGGAGATTTGTCTGTCCGGCAATTGCATTAATATCATTTAAAATGCCTGTAATCGTAGTCATCTGTTCTAACAACCCTGCCGTGGCATCACTTGCCTGACCGACCGTTTCAGACATTTCAAGCATAGATTTCTGAACTGTCTTTGCTTCTTTATTACCGTCATTTACTGCCTGTGTCACTTCTGCAAAGCTCTGCTCCAGCTGCTGTGCATAGTCATAATTTTTATCAATCTGTTCTTTGGCTGTATTGAGTTTCTCACTAACTGTCTGAATCGCACGGCTGGATTCATCCACAACCTGCTCCATCTGTTCTGCGGATGTCTTAACAGACTGTGCATGGGAAGTCACTTCTTCTACCTGTGTGCCACGTTCAACAATTTCCCTGTTCAGATTAAAAGCAATCCGGTTGGCAACTGCTGTATTTTCCTGCACCTGACAAAGTGCCGCTTCTGCCTGCCTTGTCTTTTTCTCCCCAAATTTTGTCCCAAGATATAAAAGCACTGCACTTGCTGCAAATAAACAAATTTTTGAAATTGCACCAACAAATGCCTGATCGATAATCTTAACATTAATAAACAGACAGGCAACACATGTCGCCGTAAACGAAATCGCATAATACTTGATAATTTTCTTATCAAAATACCGGACTGCCCGTCCCTTACATTCCGCTTCTGTCTCTTCGTTCTTTTAAAATTCGTGCATTCTCTTCCACCTTAGTCTTTCCAAGCGGATATAAAAACCATAAGGACAGTGCAAGTAAAACAAATCCTGCTGCCGGTACAATACACGTAATCGTATAAATGCCGTTTACAACCTTTTCGTCATATGCCGTTGCCGTATTATAGCCAATCACTGACAGCAAAACACCGACAAGCCCTGATGATGCCGCCTGTCCCAACTTTCTTGCAAAGGAGTACACCGCATAAATTGTTCCGTCCGGGCGCTGTCCGGTACGCACCTGTGTATCGTCAATGACATCTGTAATCATCGCCCAGCACACCAGATTAAACATTGCCAGTCCGATATAGGAAATGCCGTAAAAAATAAGCCACACATACACATTTTTTGTATGCACAAAATATACCGCTATCAATGCCGCCGCACCGATAAGCGATCCGGCCGCCGACATTTCCCTTTTCCCGACCCGCTCAGCCAGCCGCACCGTAAAGGCAGACAGCACCAGCGTGACCGCCGTTCCGATCAGTGAAGCCAGCGAAAGTCCTTTGACATCACCGAAATAATTCGGATAAATGTATGCACCCATATTGGATAACGACAACTGGGAAAGCAGTAACAGCAATGCACTTACCACAATTCCGATGAGCGCACGATTCTGAATCAGACTGCCAATCAGTCCCATAAATGAGAATTTCTGCTTTGTTGTTTCTGCTTTTACGCGCTCCGTTACCATAAAATAACACAACAGATAACAGATAACTGAACCTACAGAACACCAGAATGCTGCAATGCTCATACGCGTACCGGAAAGCACGGCATTCCCGTTTTCATCAGTGTAATAAACCACTAACGGCAGTACAACACCAATAACCGTTGCCGCAAGCGTAGCGCCGATTGTCCTCCAGTTCGATAGCGCCGTTCTGTCTTTTGGCTCTGCCGAAATTGCCGATGCCATCGAACCATATGGAATATTAATTGCCGTATAAAACACACTGCCCCAGAGCAGATACGTAAAAAACATCCAGATAATCTTAAATGTCATCGGCATTTCTGCAAACCACGAAGCATACATTAAAAATGAAGATACTGCCACCGGTCCGCACATTCTTAATAGCCACGGTGCAAATTTGCCTTTTTTATTTCCGCGGCTTCTATCCGCAATCTGCCCCATCGTCACATCCGTGAACGCATCAAGCAGCCGCGCTGCCATCATCATCGTACCAACGACTGCCGCCGATACGCCCATCACATCCGTATAAAATTTTAACAAAAACATAGACGATAATATAAATGCAAAGTCATTGCCAAAATCGCCAAACATATACCCAAGCTTATCCGCCATACCAAATTTTCTTTTCATAAAGCTCCTCCATTTTAACATCACAATTTCAGTATGGCGGATTCTTAAAAAAATATACAAAAAAGCTGTCAGAGAAAATGTTTGACATTTCTGTATCTGACAGCTTTCTATTCTATATTTTTGTATTCCTAAATTGTGCGTGTTAAAGCGCCGTTTTTGCCCCATTTACAGCCTTCCGTACAGGTAAAGTCCGCAAATCCACAGCGGGCGCATGGTTTCCCGCTTTCTGTGATGTCTTTTAAACGTTTCTTATTGGCAGTGGACAGATTATCTGCATTCTTACCAAATTTCTGTGTGAGCTGTTCTGTAATGCGCATAATTTCAAGCTGCGCCCTGCCGCACATTCTCTCTTTGCTTTTTAATACAAAATCTTCAAACAAGCCCTGTTCCGTAACGGATACAAGGGTTCCCTGCGGATATATTTCCTTAATGCTTCGCATATCCGAAAGCCACTGTTCCTCTAACGGTGTTCCCCGAAGAATTTCCGGTACGTAAAAACCATATTCTTCTGCATCGTCCCCGCTGAAATGAATTTTTACGCGCAAGGTTCTGTGGCGCTGTTCCTGTGCTACCTGTGCAAAGGAAGCAAGGAATTTTGCCGTATAGACATCACCAAAATATTCACGGTTGTCGTTATCGTCCTCCCCGTAAGCCTGTACCGGCATAAAGCGGAAGGCTTCATTTTTATTGTCATGGAAATTCTGTTTTCCGCCGACAACTAAAAGTAACTGCTCCTCTAAGGATTCCAGTTCGTCATGCAGTCTTTTATTAAAGCCGCCGGATAATTTCTCCAGATTTTTCTTCATCTGCTCTGTCCAGTCCAGCACATAGAAAATGTTACGGAACGGCAGGGAATAGACCATTGCAGTCGGACAAAAAACAGAAATCATATATCTTGCATTTTCATAGGCAAGCTTGTCCACTTCCTTTTCATCAAATTTTCCCGGATACACCTCACAAATCCGTTCTAATACCAGTGTATGCCACTTTTCATAGAACTCCCGTTCTTTTTCGGTCTGCGGCTGCATTTTGGTGTATCTTGCACTTTTTTCTGATGTATTGGATACACCGATAGAATTCAACAACATGGCAATGATTTTCGGACATTGGATTTCCATTGTCACCATGCAGTGCTGGAATACCGAATGATGTCCGCGTTCCGCCGTGCCTTCTGCTCTCTTTACCGCACGTTCCACCGGCTGGGTACGAATCGTCTGGTACCCTTCCTTTGCATAGCACGTACCGGCAAACTTGCCGCTTAAAATTGTCAGTTCTGTATTCATCTGCTCAGGAATTACATCATTACATTCCGTCGTTGCAGCAATCGTCTGAATTGTTGTCATATTCTTCTCCTTTTCTTGCGCCCTTTTATCGCAATCCAGCGATGAGCAATTCGCACGGGCGATTTCTCATCTGAATTCATTCAGTTCTGCGATAAAAGCATTTTGTGATGCCCGCAGCACAAAATGCCATGTGAAGCGCCTTAAATTTAAGGGTGCTTCACATTGCTCCATTCTTGAAATTTAAAAAATCTTTCTCTATAATAATACTGAAATCATTCTCATCTGTCATGTATTTTTTATAAATACATACTTATTTTAAAATATTTGGAGGCAGTTATCTATGGAAAATTTTACTTATTATACACCGACAAAGGTTGTTTTCGGCAAAGGCACTGAAAATCAGGCCGGTGCGCTGGTTAAAGAACAGCACTGCAAAAAGGTTTTAATTCACTACGGAAGCGGCAGTGTTGTCCGCTCCGGTCTGCTCGACCGCATTAAGACATCCCTTGACGAAGCAGCGGTTTCTTACGTAGAACTGGGCGGCGTTGTTCCAAATCCGCGCCTTTCCCTTGTTTATGAAGGTATTGAACTCTGTAAAAAAGAAAATGTAGATTTTATTCTTGCTGTTGGCGGCGGCAGTGTCATTGACTCTGCGAAAGCCATCGGTTACGGTGTCTACAACGGCGGCGATGTCTGGGATTTTTATGATTTTAAACGTCAGGCAGAAGGCTGTCTTCCAATCGGCGCAGTGCTTACCATTGCTGCTGCCGGAAGTGAAATGAGCGGTTCTTCTGTTATCACCAAAGAAGACGGTCAGATTAAACGCGGCTACAGCAGTAATTTCAGCCGTGCCCGCTTTGCCGTTATGAATCCGGAGCTGACCATGACACTCCCGCCATATCAGACGGCAAGTGGCTGTGTTGACATTTTAATGCACACCATGGAACGCTATTTTAACCAGTGTGACAATATGGAACTGACAGACGGTATCAGTGAATCTTTAATGCGCACCGTTATGAAAAATGCAAAGATTTTAAAAGACGAACCTGATAATTATGATGCGCGTGCAGAAGTCATGTGGGCCGGCAGTCTTTCCCACAACGGACTGACCGGCTGCGGCACGGACGGCGGCGACTGGGCAACCCATAAAATGGAGCATGAAGTCGGCGGTCTGTTTGACGTGGCACACGGTGCCGGACTCGCCGCTTTGTGGGGCAGCTGGGCAAGATTTGTACTGGATGCCCGTCCTGCCCGCTTTGCGCAGTTTGCCACACATGTCTTAGGCGTAACCGCC
>OLVW01002099.1_pt1 | contig 15132 bp, 14 predicted proteins | sample 1673301 | NCBI WGS metagenome assembly OLVW01 (sample SAMEA3178941, study PRJEB25190) | human gut metagenome
ATCTGGGATACGATCTACGGCACTATCACGCCCAGCACCATGCGTTTATCAAACAGTTCAACTTTCCGGCACATTTTCAGTTTGATGTGGCCGCCGGATGAACTTATGTTCTTATAACCCTAAAGCCCGTAATGAACGGCGCGTTATGCCTGTCCATCACGGGTTTTTCGTATTATTTCAGTTTTGCGAGGATTTCATCGGCACTCATGCCTTCGGCAAGCAGCTTTTTCAGAACGGATTCCGCTTCTGTCTTTTTTGCTTCTTCTGCAGCTTTGGCATCTGCCTTCGCCTTCTTTGCTTCCAGAGTGGTCACTTCTTTTTCGGCCTTCTTCAGCGCAGTCTTCTTCACTTTCAGATCAGCCTTCAAGGTGTCAATGTTTGCGGTGATGGATGCAATCTCAGCAGAGAGTGCTTCCTTTGCGGACTGCTTTTCCGCAATCTGCGTTGCAAAATCAGCAGTCACAGTTTTGGGCTTATTCTTGCTTCCTTTGGTTCTGGGCATAATATGTAGACCTCTCTTTTATGATTAAATGCAGCTTTTATTCTTCTACTGTAGAAAAACGTTGAAGCATCTTATTTTCGCTTTTCTAGAGTCGCAACGGTATTCAACATCAATTCACTTTTCATGATTTTTGAAATATCACTTATATCCCCTATATTGAGAATATAATGATCCTCAATTGGTTTATCAATCAATATTCTGAACTCCTGCTGATATGAATACTTCTTTCTTTTCCAAAAGGCAGTATGCACAGGTTCGTCCTTCACATCTTGAAAGTATTCAAGATCATTACCATCAAAATATCGAACATTTCCCCTCGCGTGTATCAATCCTTCCTTTTGTAGGGCAGCTGCAACTCTCCTGATGAATTCATCTGCATCTTTTATAACTAGGACTGAATCTCCAAACTCTGGCATATATCTTACTTGTTCCGGTGAAAATCCAAAAAGCTCTTGTCCATCTTCTGTTGTTTCACTTAATTTATTACGCTCATCATACCTAAACATACAAAAGACCGGATACTTCATATATCCAAAGTCCATAGTCGCTTTAGGTGCGTTAATGCTCACAAGCACATTTTTCGTTGCTATATCCTTAATGTTAATCTGCATATCTTGCATTAACATTACTCCATCATATTGATCTCCAATAACATCATCAGAATCTTTCTTTTCCTGACCAACATAGTATGCTAGGTTTTTCATGTACATCAATCCAGATTGTAAACTCTTTAGATTTTTTTCTTTTCCGAATTTCATCAAAATGGTAAGTCCTTGATTTTGAGCAACCTGTCCCATGATAGTTCTCCTCTAATGCTTAGCCAATCTTTGCATCCTTAGCCACAATTTCTTGTGTTGCCTGCTGCTCACCACGAAGAGGTATGCAAAGTTTCGAGCAGCGTAGGGAGCTACTGCTCCCAGTATATCACAATTTCATCCAGTTTTACAGACGCTTTCTTACCTTCATCACCGCACAATACATCAATCCGCCTAGCACTCCGCCGACTGTGTTATAGAAGATGTCTGATAGCTGGAATGTACCCAAGCGAAGCAATAACTGCAACATCTCTATGCTTATCGAAAAGATAAATGCTATCTTCCCGCTTTGCCATAGTATCTTCTTCGAGCTGTTTCCAATCTTCTCTCCGAATGTCCACAGCACCATTGCTGAAAATGGCATCATCATAATCACATTTTCGATGCACTGCGTTGTAAGTTTCTGCTCGCCATTCACGGTCTCCAAGATACCCCATCCGCCCATGACATTGGATAAAGGATTCATCCACAGGTTTCGATTCAGTAGCGTTCTGAATAAGATCATCGAAGTCACGAATTCCAATAGGAACAGCTTCCGAAAGAACACGCTCTCTTTGAACTTCTGATACCATGTCACTATGGCATTCTTCCAGCCTTTTCCTGCTCCTATAGATTCATAAGCATAAAGATAGAAAAACATGGCTAGGAAGGAAAGAAGGAGTGAAAATCCAAACGGCTCATAGAGAGCAGTTAAAATGTTTGTGAGAATCTTTCCAAGTAAATCAATCGTTTCCTTCATCATCGTTTTACAGATCACTGAACAAGTCAGCCTTATATACGCTATTCTTCAGCATCTTCTTGAAGCTGGCCTTTACTGCTGCGACATCCTCGTGATAAGTCATGCCGTACCAAGTATCGTTAATTTTTAATATCCTGAAACGCATAATCCACCGTCACATTCTGTTTTATTCCTGTTCCAAATCGGCTGCCTATTCCGGCTGCCATGATAAGTAATGTTGTGTTCATAAGCCCTCACTCTCCCAGTTTTAAGTTACAACCACCACTTCAAGTGGCTACAGTTCATCTTATATAGATTTCTTTTGGATACCTATTATATTATCCATCGTCACAAATATATAAATAGGAGCACCTACCAGAGCCATAACAAACGCTGTCAATATTATACCCATCCAACTTTGGGGATTCAATATACCTCCAATGTATCGAAAAATCAAAATCAGTACCAAATTTCCAATGATGTGTTTTACAATGATTTTATAAAAAAAACGTGGACTTATATTAATGCACTTCGCAGAATAAACAGGATTGAAAAACAAGTTTATGCATAGCATTATTACCGTCGTAGTTCCTACCACTGCAATTGCGCCCAAAGATGTATATTTTAGTAAAAAATACATAAGTATAATATTTAGTATTCCACCAGAAATTGTAATAACACATGGCAATTTATTCTTCAAGGTCAATGTACTCACATAATAAACCGGCTGCATGACTCCTGCTGTAATATTATATCCAATATTAATTATGGCCAACTGATACAAGAATTCAAAATCTTGTTCCGGAAGCCACAGCTTCATATAGACTTGTCCAAGTGCAATAAATCCTGAAAATACTACGGCTGAAAACAAGCCACATATTCTCATTGCTTTTCTTAGCTCATTCTTTAACTGATTTGTATTTCCTTTCGAGTACGCTTCTATCAATGCAGGATTAAATGGTTGGAATATCGTTATATTGAGAGTCGAAAAGATTATGCCAATATTTTTCACGACAGAAATTTGTCCCATAGCAACAGCGGACAACATCAAATTTGATATTAGTAAATCCAATCCGCTATTTAGCTCATTTCCCAACTGATTCAGTGAATTCCAAATACCATTTTTTAAAAGATTTTTTATTTTTGAAAAAGACATTAAAGATTTACAAAATTTCAACTCAGGCGTTTCAGCCTTTGTCAGCGCATAGTTTCCAATAAACAATGTAATCGCTGCACATAATGATCCGATTCCAACAAACCATAATTCTGGTGATAGAGCACGGAATAGAAACACCATAATTCCTGCATTGACTACATAAGAAAGAATTTTAATAAAGCCAACAACATCCAACTTATTTTTTATATATGCTGCTGATGTAAACGGAGAGCTTATTGTCGTAATCAAAAAGCTCAAAAAAGAAATCAAAAATAGTATTTTTACAGAATCAACTATATTGCTGGGAATATTGATGATACTCTCCAGTTTCAGTATCAAAACACATGCACAAATGAAAACTATTGCTGAGAGTGTGAGGCATGCTACAATTGAGCTCGAATAATATGAATTTGCTTCCGTATAATCATCGTGATGATACGAAACTGAAACATATCTCACGATAAAGGACGTTAATGCAATCGTAATAACACTTGCATATTCTACAAATGTTTTTGATAACGTTACAAAGCCATACGCTTCAATACCAAGTGTTCCTGTAATATATGAGGTCAAAAAAAGATTTATGAGATAATTAATAACAACTGCCATTCCGGATATGAATATGGTCTTAATTATTTTTTTCATTCTATTCCTTCCTCAAATGCCAATGAATATTCATAAATCATTATAATTGTCAAACCAACTGCAATTCCATTGAACTGTGACTCGAAAAGCATGTCAACAAATAATGAAATCAGAACAACTGTCATTATAAATACATTTCGATTGGCCTTTTGTTTTTTTATTGTGCCGATTTCAATTGCAAATAACATAACAGCGATTCCAAATAAAACAATTCCTCCTTGAAAAAGGAAATTAAGCCATTGATTGTGCGCACTTGTAAACACTTTGCTTCCCAATATTTTTGATATCGTTGTGCTTTTCATATAGCCCCATCCCAATATTGGTTTTTGTGCAATCATCACTAAAATCTGGTTCCATATAAGGGATCGCCCTGAAAAAGTCAGATCCTTATGAAATAAATCATTAATAATCGGTGCCAAAAATGTGACAGATCCACCTACGAGGACTATTTCAAATATGCCATACAACAGAACGCACAAATTCACCGGAATTTTTTTTATTTCTTTTTTCCATAAGAAACAAATAACGCCGAAAGAAAGAATGGCTGAGACAATAATAGATGTGGACGATTCTTCAAGAACAGATGAAGTCATTCCCATTACCATTGCCAGAATAACAAACCATTTATTTTTTTTCGTTCTGCTTATATTGTATTTCCATATTGATAACACGTCTAAAATGATGTAATAAAAAATTCTATTATTTTTTCTCCCGAAAAACCAAATTGGATCATAGGATGTGGACCATTCATTCCAAACGTATTCAGTCTGCTTGATTCCATTTGGAAATGCAAGCAAGGATACAAAGTCAACGACAACAAACAAAAAGATAATTTGAAACAAATCATTCACCGCAGCAGTTTGTTTGTTTCTCATCATATAATCAACTAGACCTAAATAAACCATAAGTTTACTGTATGAAACGATCAAATTGATTGATGCATTATCCGTCCTATTGTAAAAAGTAATTCCACACAGAACCACATAGTACACCACTAAAACAACGATTACCTTTTGAGGCCGGTATTTTCTTGATACCAAAAATAAAACACCTGCCACAGAAATCGCATTGTTTAAAACAACTGTAACTATCGTTGAGAAACTGCTTGGCCATAAGATCAAAAAAGAATACAGCCAAAACAACAAGCTAGAAATAGTCACCTTTTTTTTCATCACATATTCCTACCTAGTTTCAATTCAAAAGTGCTTTTTCAAAATTATTTTGTAGCGCTTCTTGTGAAAAATAATTTGCAAAAGCATCAAAAACTTCTTCGTTGTATTTTTTTACTTCTGATTCCATAAGTAAATTGCAACTTTCCACCCAATCATTTACAGTATCACACCGAAAAACCAATTTATTCTTCATTCTTGCGGGCAATTTTTCCCAATATCCATTCAAGCTTTCGGATGTACTTACTATTACCTTTCCAAAAGATAAAGCTTCGATGGTTTTAACCTTCATTCCACCACCGTCAAACACTGGTTCAATTATGACATCAGCTGACTCATAATAAGCTGCCATAGATTCGACTCTTCCAAGAATTTCGATATCTTCATTTGTTATCAGAGATTTCAATTGCTGTGCGCCAGTACCTACAATTATGATATGATACTTCTTTTTCAAATTCGGAATAACATTTTGATAGAACCATTTGAAGCCATCAATATTCACATAATAGCTTGAGCACACAAAAAGCATCCGTTTTTTATCTTCTTTATCTGTAACAATTTTTTTATATTCTTCACTGGTTTTCGGTACTGGCGCACCCATTGGAATAATTTCATCTGGGGCATAGCCATAGTGTGCCTTAAAACGTTCAGCGTCTGCCTGATTAAAAACCCATTTTTCATCAACGTATTTCTGTGTGACTTTTTCCTGTTTGATAATGTTCTTGCATTCCAGAATATAATGTTGCTTCCATTTCGGCGCATCATCAATTCTTTTTGCAAACAAATCGGCCGATATATCATGGAAGAAGCAAATGATTCTTACATTATGGAAAGTATCTTTGATTTTTTTGTAAAGGTTTCCCAAATCAGACTCTTCACTGAATACCAGCGAAATTCGATTTTCTCGAATAATAGAACACAAGTCACCAATGATTTTATTGCTGATAAACGGAGAATTCCCCTGTAAAAAACGTATAATACGTTCACCCAGGTTTTTAGAATTATATCCATATGCAATATATCTATCTTTATGTTCAGGCAAAGCCTTCAGAAGATCAATTTCGATAACATTGTCCGCTCCATAAATTGCCTTTATCACACTTAAATGCGTTTTAGCGGCAATATTATTCGGACCTCTTTTCGCAATGTATAGAACTTTCATACCCCTCACCAAACCTAATCCTTTTTCACACTTTTTTTCATCAACAGCCACAGTTTCCTTGGCACAAATATTTTAATTGTCTTTTTAACCTGCATTTTGATTTTTTCAATCTTTAGTTTTCTACGTCTTACGATTCCACGAAACGCTATGTTTGCAGCCAGCTCATAATCATGAGATTTTTGATACTCTACCAAAAATTGTTTGCGTTCTGGGCCGGCAGTTGACGGATGGCGTAGCTGTTTTTCTCCCCGAATTGGTTCGTCCAAGGGACGCTCGATTGCTATCAGAGCATTATTACTCTTTATATCCTCTAACAACTTCATGCCCTTTTCCGAATTTATCAGAATCGTAGACACATTTTCAATATCAATATCGCAGGATTCCACATCCCATACATGAAAGTCTCCTATGGTTAAATCGCTGCATCTATTTGTCTGTGCATATTGACATGCATAACACGAATCGCGGTATATCAACGCACCATGATAACCAATTTGATAAAGATCATCTTCATCAACGTATTTCTTATAAAAAGGATCGTTCGAAGCATGCTTATACAATGTATAAGCAAACTTCGACGTGTCGAAGTTTGCATCACGGAAGAAGCATTTCTCAACCTTCTCTCCTCCTGCCACTGCGGCAACATGACTCTTCAAATAATCTGGATTAGGCGTTCCATGACAAATAATGTCAACTAATATAAGTTTTTCAAACGACAGATTACTCGTCTGAAAATATTTTTTTACCGCAGCCACCTGACAAGGAAGACCTACAAACAATACATCTTTTCCCTGCTTTACTAACTGGCCTACCTGCTTGTAAATTTCATCAGGAAAACTAAATGTGTATTTTGAATTTTGAAATTTTCTAATGTCCTCCTTTGTACTGCCAATTGCTAAATGGCATTCAAACGAATCGTTCAAATATGCTCCGACAAAATAATATCCTTGTTTCAAGGCATATCTATACAATGTGGCTGCCACACCACCGCTTGCGGAAGTTTTTCTAATGGTCGTATCTGTCGCCCACGCGGCATATGCTTTTTGTGGATATGCAAACTCAGGCATATTCAAAACCGGGCACACTTTACTGCACAAACCGCAATCAACGCATCCATCACCTTTTTGCATCTGAAAACCCGCATCTTCTTTAATGCGTATCACACAGGATTTAGGACATATATTCTCGCACGCGCCGCATCCAGTACACAATGCGCCCGCTGTAATAACTTTACTCATATCAACATCCTCTTAAGGATTTCCCACGAACTGCTCCGCATTGCATCAAGCCGTTGATTGACCACATCGTAATGTATTGGTTCATCCTTCTCTATATTTTCCAATGTTCCTTCTCGGTTCTCTATGGACAGTTTATTTGCGAGTGAATTCATCCGAGACTTATTTGTCCAGTTAAAATAAAATACTTTTTTCTCAAAGTAAAGAGAATAAAGCAACCCATGATATGATGCTGAAAAAACCACATCTGCATAATAAAACAACGATACCCATTCTTCCAAACTTACAGGGCGCTTATCTACAGTTCCATATACCGGAGCGCGATAATTGATATAATAGACCGGCATTTTATGGCGCTTTCCATATTCAATGGCTCTCTTAACACATACATTTTCTGGGTCGCTCATATAAACCAGAACATATTTTTCGAGTTTATTCGGCTTATGTACTAATTTCCCCCAAAATTCCCGATTCCATAGCATCGTCGGATCGCAGGTCACTTCTACTTCAGTAGTAACAAGAGGCTTTATCCATTCTGCTGCCTCTGACTCTCGAACTGCAATTTGGTCAAACCTTGACAAGCATTCTTGTACCTTCCATTCGTCCTCGGTACTCCATTTTGTGCCTACTGACGACGAGAAAGACACTTTCTTTTTTTCGTCATCAGCAAACTCTAACATATAATTAAAATCGCTACCCGTTATATTCAGTCCCCATACAATATCGCTTCCAACAAGAAACGTATCGAAGTTGTCATTGGCATCCGCAATCGTGTTTTTGTTATATTCTTGCGATATCGACATATGAGAAACCATGAATTGATGAAAGTTTTCTTTCCGTTTTTCAAGATTCCCGTGTAAAATCAGTGATTTCACAACATCTTTAATATTTTTTGCTTTTCTAAGTGGAAGCGTACTTTCTCGGGCTGCAATTGCGTCACATTTATAATCGATCAACTTTACATTACATCCAAGCGATTCAACCGCCTTATATAAACCGTACGTCTGTAATTGCGAGCCAAAGTTAATCGTATCGTGAATTGTCAGCAAACCAATTCTATCCATCTTTTTACCTTATTCCTTAGCTAATATCTCCCGGCTTTACCAGTTTCCTTATGCGATAGAGCGACTCAAAAAAGCAATATTGCATGTATGCTCTCGTCCCACACTGTTTCGTAATAATACCTTTTTTATCGTCAAAAGAATATGTATAGCCCGGTCGGTTATTATATCTTACATAGCTGTTAGCGCAAAACCGAAGGATGTTGGTTTCAATTCTTGCATAAGTTTTGGGCGAAATCAAATTCTTACTTACCAAATCGTCATTTACCATGCCCAGATAGATTCGCACAAAATTATCCACCAAGTTATAACCACTCTTACCTTTGATTCCGCCTTTTTTCTTCGGCTGATCATTATAAAAATAGCCATACTCGTCCACAAGGAAATTATTTTTCCATGACTCTGCAAATAACAGCGATGTATGAGGATACATACTATTACAGTTTATACCATCTGTCATCAGCCTATCAAAATCCTCTTTCCAGATTGAAAAGGATGAACTCCATGTGGATAAGTAATTGATATCATACATAAACTTATCAAAATCACGGAAAGAACGAACCTCATCCTTTCCTCGCAATGTATAAAAAACAACCGGTTTATCCTTGGCCAGTGCCGCAACGTTATCAATCAATTTTGCCAGGCACCCATCATGAAACATGGTGTAATCATTGTGCAGTTTTAAAAATTGCCCATTTCCAAGTTTTAACGCTTCGATCGAATTTCTATAACCTTCGCATTCTACCTTTTTGTAATGCAGATTCTCGATGCCAGAAAATTTATCCTGAATCAATTTCTGTGTCTCGTCTGTTTCAGAATTATCGGTGATGCAAACTTCAAACAAGGAGCGATCACAATTCTGAGCATAAATCCCATTTATAAGCTTTTCAATTAAATATTCACGTTTATACGTCGGAATACAAATTGACAAAATCGGTTGATTCTCCATACCATTTTTTCTCCTTTCTTCTACTGCATCAATAATTCTATAAATTTCTTTGCATTATCCTCCGTCACGGGCGAATATAGTAATTCCTTGTGCTTCTCAACTTTTTCTTCTGTAAGCGATGCATAATCTATTTTTTGGATTTCTTTTTGCACTGTATCAGGGAATCTATAACGAATCACTTTAGCCGGCGTTCCCACAACAATAGCATAAGATGGAACATTCTTTGTAACAAGTGCTCCTGCCCCTACAATGGCACCTTTCCCGATTGTTACGCCAGACATAATCACTGCTCCAAAACCTATCCATACATCATCTTCTACAACGATGTTTCCCTTAGCAAAAGATTCACTTTTGCATTCCTGAAGCAGTTTTACCCGAAACGGGTATGTTGAGATATGATCAATATAATGTTCTACATCCAGCAAGAAATATACATTTTCAGCGATTGAAACATAATTTCCAATGGTCAATGTGGCCTCATTTCCAAACGAAACTACATTTAATTCTCCATAAGAATGCTTTCCTGCTTTTACAATACTGGAATCAAACATATTCATTGGAAATAGCTGTGTGCATTTATTTTTCTTTATCCATTTTCTTCTAAATGAATTCAGCTTGACCGTCTGAAACAACTGTCCCAATAATGTACTTTTTATAAGATTTTTGTAATACCGTTTCATTGAGACTCTACCGCTTTCTTCAATTCAGTTAAATATCCATACCCTTCCTTTTCCGATGGTTCGAGCATTGCGCCCTCACCCCACTCATTCCATGCAGTTAACAATATAAACTCTTTATTCTGCGACTTTGCAATGCTTAAGAGCTCGCTCATATACTTTCCAAACTTTTCTGGAGAACATCCTGTTACAACTCGTCCTTGTTTGCCTCGACGTGGAGTGTCATCGTAACAAACAAATGCACCGTGCCACTCATTTGATTTTTGCCGAGAATGAGCGTTTTTAATTATTGTTTTCCAAACTTTATCGTAGGAATACTTGAGTGGCCCATTCTTTCCTGCCAGTCCAAGAAGGCTTAAAGCTTTAAAACTCCATAGTTTCCAACCCGCACCCCAACCAGAGTTTTGAGGTTCATAGCAGAAATTAGTACTTTCTTCTGGCAGACGATACAACGCGCTTTTTTTGTAAACAATATAAATTCCATTGAATCCATTTTCTTTCGCCAGCTCATCCCAATATTGATGCATTTTATATATATCATCGGAATAATTGAAAATTTCAAACAATGGTTTTCCATCCACTTTTATATATCGCTCATCCCGAAAATATTCTAACAAATAGTCAAAGTGATGTTTCCATTCAGCTTTTCCGCCCAATTTGTACTCAATTAGAATAGACGGTCCCTTTTTTTCTTCTTTGTTTGCAGCGTCCTCCATCGGTGCCCATGCATTACCACGAAATTTGCTCCATGTACGTCTCCAGCTTGCATTATCCCAAGCAAAAAAGAACGGAATGTCAAGATCTTTGTTTTCAAGAATAAGCTCTGCTGGTTTTGTCAGTAACTGCTTTTCATCGGAGAACCAGTAATGATAAATTCCAAACCCATATACACCATATTTCTTTGCCAGATCAATCTGCCATTTGATTGATTCTTTCCGAGACAAATCATAGTAATTATTGTTAAGCGGAACCTCCGGCTGATAGTGTCCTTCATATAAAGGGGTAGCCTTTTTTACAGACACCCAATCAGTGAACCCTTTTCCCCAAAAGCGGGAGTTTTCTTCAACTTCGTGATACTGAGGCAAATACATTGCTAAAACTTTCACATCATTTTCTTTCATAAAACATATTCTCTCCTAAGCAATCATTTTGATTTATCGAAATTGTATTTTAAATACCGTCTACAATGTTCTTTATTTTTTTTGAAAATTGTGTGCTTAAAAAGTTGTCAATCACTCGTTCCCGAGCATTTTTTCCATATTCTTGTCTTTCGTCGCTGTTTTTAGATAAACGAATCATTGCGTCTGCATATTCTCTTACGTTGCGGTTTTCGACTTCAATTCCTGTTACTCCATTAAGACTAACATAGTTAACACCAGATCCTGGTATCGTGAATGTAACCGCTGGCTTTGCATAGTACATTCCTTCTGCAAGAGCCAATCCGAAAGCTTCATTCTTTGTAATAGAAGGAAAGCAAAAAATATCACATGCAAGGAGCAATGCTTTTAATTCAGTATCATCAATCCGACCAGTAAAGGTTATTTTGTTATCACCTTTTGCTTCCTCGTGAAGTTTTTCAGTAAGTTCACCTTTTCCAGTGATGTAAATGCGGAAGTTATTCCCTAAAAGTTTGCTTGCTTGTACCAAATATGTGAATCCTTTATACTCAGTGTGTCGCCCAACTGCAACACAGATAGTTTTATCTTTATTCTCTTTCCGAATCTCTCCTGCACGTTTCTCTATAGCTGGCGTGATTTCCATTCGTTCCACATTAATACAATTCGGAATAACAACGCATTTTTCTTTTACGGATTGCAGCCAAGGACTTCCCTCAATATAATTAGGAGATGTTGCAATTACCTTGTCAGCTCGATTCAGTAGCTTTCTGTTTTGTGGTGCAAAAAATATCTTCAGGAATCTCTGCCTTATAATATCAAGGTGCCAATATACAATTAGCTTCGCCTTACATTTTTTAAGTTCATTTAGCAATAATGCTGCCACAAATGGATTTGGATAATGAAAGATCACAATATCTGGCGAAAATTCTGCTATAATTTGATGCAAATGATTTTTATAGGTAGTCGAAAGAGACTGCGCAGATACTTTTGCAAAGCATCCGCATTTTGTCACTTCAATTCCATCAACAACTTCGATTTTATCTTCTTTCCCATCATTGAAAGCAATAATCTTTTGCTCGCATTTATCCTTAAGTGCCAATACAACATCTCTTGCTATTTGTTCTGTACCACCCGAAAAGGGATAATAATATTTTGATATATGTAATACTCTTTTCATTCTTCTCCCCACTACTGTTTAACATCTCACCTTAATAAGTTCAGCATCGCCAACAACCAAGCACCGTCCCAGCCCAGCAGGCAAGAACAAAGTTTCCCCCTTGCTGAAACGCATCGGTTTCTGTTCAGCATCCATTGTCTGAACCTCACCATAGCCGTCCAGACACATAAGCACCTGAAAGGAGGTATCCATTACCGAAAACGCGAATCCCTTCGTAACCTGAATTTTCTCTGTCTCAAAATACTTGCATCGGCACAGAATCTCACGAGAACACCCCGGATAATGCTTCACCATTCGGGGTTTCTGGCTTACATCCGGTGCAACGCTCATATCCATAACCTGAACCGCCTTATCAAAGTGCAATTCACGCTTTTTTCCATTTTTGTCCACACGGTTGTAGTCATAGACCCGATAAGTCACATTAGAGCTTTCCTGAATTTCTGCAACCAGAATGCCTTTTCCGATTCCGTGAACTGTACCTGCTGGCACAAAATAGGTATCACCTTTATGGACTTCCACTTTCTGCAAGTGCTTATCCAGAGTACCGGTTTCCACTGCCTTACGCAGAATTTCTTCCGTCACCTCATGCTGGAAACCATAAATCAGGTGCGCGCCTTCCTCAGCATCAATGACATACCACATCTCTGTCTTGCCATTGTCACCCTCATGGTCTCTTGCATACGCATCGCTTGGATGAACCTGCACAGATAAGTCCTTTTTCGCGTCAATAAATTTCACCAGTACCGGCAGTTTTCCATCTTCTACTTTCGTTCCAATGTATTCAGGATGCCGTTTTAATACCTCTGCCAGTTCCAGACCTTTGAATTCGCCGTTCGCAATATAGCTCGGTCCATCAGGATGAACAGAGCACTCCCATGTTTCTGCCAACGGAGTCAAATCGATTTTCTTGCCGTATTCTTCTCTTAACCTTGTGCCGCCCCAGAGATAATCCTTTCCCGTAGGCAGCAATTTCATAATCTCCATCGCTCTGTCCCTTAATCAAGCTCAAACTTGATTTTATCGGTTACACTGATTTCGTCCCCCAGCTGAACCTCAATCATATCCAGAGGTGTAATTGCCTCAACGGTGTGTTTGCAACCTGCTGCAATGGTAATTACATCACCAGTGCGAAGAACCTGCTCCATGCCATCGACAATTGCCTTACCTTTGCCGGAAACAACCGTCCAAACTTCTTCGCGCTCATTGTGCATATGGTAGCTCATCTTTTCTCCAGCTTTCATGGAGATTTTGACTGTCATAGAACCCGGCTGGACATCAATAACCGTGTATGTACCCCAAGACTTCTCGGCGTACATTGCTTCAGTTTCAATTTTCTCAACATACGGTTTCATATAACCGCTGCGTTCCTTATCGGAAATCAAGATGCCATCGCCGCTGGCGGCAATAATCATATCCTTGCAGCCCATACAGAGGATGGGGATGTTCAGTTCATTGACAACATTGGTATTCACGCAGGTCTCATCCAGAATTGCCTTGCCCTTCGTCTTATCTGCCATGACCTCAGCCATCATATTCCATGTGCCGACATCCTTCCAGTCACCGCTATAGCGCAGAACCTGAATGCTGGATTCTTTTTCGACCACAGCATAGTCAAAGCTGATTTTGGTCAGGGTGTCATATTTGTTGAACAGGTCGCGGTAATCCTCAAAGTCAATCATACTGTGTGCTCTGTCCAGCAAATAGTCTAGCTTGAACGCAAAGATGCCTGCATTCCACAATGCGCTCTGTGCCAGATACTTTTTGGCGTTTTCTATATCCGGCTTTTCCTTGAATTCCTTAACTCTGCTGACATTTTCGCCACTTTCAGGGATAATATAGCCGTATTTCTCACTAGGATAAGTCGGCTCAATGCCCATCAAAGTCAGATTTGCGCCACCCTGCTCTGCCAACTTCTGCAGGGTCTTAACAGCTTCGTAATAAGTATTATCTACATAAGGGTCAACCGGGCAGACAACAACAGCTTCATCCCCTGCAACACCCATTTCATCATGAAGATATGTAGCAGCCAACGCAATAGCCGGAAAGGTATCGCGGCGGCAAGGCTCTACACAAATGGATGCCTTTTCGCCCAGCTGATTCTTGATAGCACTTGCCTGCGACTTACTGGTTGCAATGGTAATCTTTGCATCAGCGTCTACTGTGGTGATTTGGCGGTAAACACGCTGCACCATAGACTCATACGCATTATTATTCTTGAACAGTTTGATAAACTGCTTACTACGCACATCATTAGAAAGCGGCCAAAGACGTTTACCGGAACCACCAGAAAGCAAAATAATATTCATGTTTTTTCTCCTCATACAACTGCCAATTTTTTACTTCAAATATTTTTCAGCGCTCTTTCGGATATCTGCCTCCACCATCTCAGCCGTTTCCTTATTCTCTGCGCTGACAGAAATATAAGTCTTTAGCTTCGGTTCAGTACCAGAGGGGCGCACCACAATGGAGCAATTATCTTCCAGCAGGAACTTGAGTACATCAGACTTCGGCAGGCCATCCAGACCCGGAGCGTAGTCCAGTAGCTTCACGACCTTCTTACCGCCAAACTCCTTGATGTCTCCCCGGAATGCCTGCATGATGTTCTGCATCTTGGCAAAACCGGCGCTGCCGTCGAACTCATAGCTGTGCAACGTGTTCAGGCAGTAGCCGTAGGTCTTGTACAGCTCCTCCAACTTGTCCAGCAGGCTGATGCCCTTGGTGGCATAGTAGCTGAACATCTCGCAGATC
>OLVW01002130.1_pt1 | contig 15002 bp, 10 predicted proteins | sample 1673301 | NCBI WGS metagenome assembly OLVW01 (sample SAMEA3178941, study PRJEB25190) | human gut metagenome
GTAAAACTTCAGCTCGGGGCTGTACAGCAGCGTTTCGGGGCTGGCAAAGCCGGGCACGACCTCGTCCATCATCTTGATGAACTCGATGATGTTGACCATGGCGCGGTAGGGCATGGCGGCGGTGATGTCACCGGCCACGGCGTCCTTCAGCGTCGGGCGGACGTTCGTGCGGGCCAGCTCGTTGGCCCAGGTGCGCTTGCCGTCCAGAATATCGCCGTAGCGCTGCACCAGAATGTGGCCCGCGCCCAGCATGTTCGTCAGCTCACCGACCTTCTGCGCGTAGGCGATGGGCTGGTTGAACGGCTCGGTGAAGTTGTGGCTGACCAGAATGGCCAGGTTCGTGTTGTTGCTCTTTTTCTCCTTGAAGCTGTGGCCGTTGACGACGGCCAGATCGTTGTCGTAGTTCTCCTGCGCAACGAAGCCGCCGGGGTTCTGGCAGAAGGTGCGCACCTTGTTGCGCCACGGGGCCGGGTAGCCAATCAGCTTGCCCTCATACAGGACCTTGTTGATCTTCTCCATGATCTCGTTGCGGCACTCAACACGGACGCCGATGTCAACGGTGCCGGGCTTGTGGGCAATGTTGTGCTCGGCGCAGATCTTTTCCAGCCAGTCCGCACCGCGGCGGCCCGTGGCAATAACGACCTGCTTGGCGTAGACGTCGCGGACGCCGTCCTTCTCGCGCAGGCGGACGCCCTTGCAGACGGAATCCTCGAGGATGATGTTCTCGCACTCGGTACTGAACAGCATCTCAACACCGGCGTCGGCCAGATAGTTCTGGATGTTCAGGTAGAGCTGCTGGGCCTTCTCGGTGCCCAGATGGCGGATGGGGCAGTCAACGAGCTGCAGACCCGCCTGAATGGCGCGCTTGCGGATGTCCTTGATGTCGGGACCCTCGTAGATGCCCTCGACCTTCGGGTCGGCGCCAAACTCGAGGTAAATTTTGTCGGTGTAGTCAATAAGCTCCTGCGCGAAATCCTCGCCTATCAGGTCGGGAAGCTCGCCGCCGACCTGATAGGACAGGGACAGCTTGCCGTCCGAGAATGCGCCCGCGCCGGAAAAGCCGGTGGTGATGGCACAGGTCGGCTTGCAGTTTACGCAGACGCCGGTTTTATCCTTGGGGCAGTGGCGCTTTTCCACAGGCTTGCCCTTTTCGACGAGCAAAATTTTGTGGGGGGTGCTGCTCTTGCGCAGCAACTCCAGCGCGGTGAAAATGCCGGCAGGGCCGGCGCCTACGATGATAAGGTCATACATGGATAGGGGTTCTCTCCTTTAAACATAACTCGCGATCCTTCGCGCGGGAAACAAAATAAGGACAAACGGAGCTTGTAGGGGCGGATTCTATATCCGCCCGTGCCCGTTTGCTGATGGCACGGCGCTGCGGGCGCATATAGAATGCGCCCCTACGGTGTCACGGAACGGTTATTCACCGTCCTCCGACACATCCTTGCTCTCGGCGTCGTACACCACAGGGCCGTCGCTGCCGACATCGCGCTCGGCGGCTTCGGCCTCGTCCAGGGCGTCGCCGATGGCACCCAAGGCCGCATTGGCGGCGGCAGAGGCCATGCGGTCCAGTGTGCGCAGCTCCATGGCAGCATAGAGAATGCAGCCTAAATTCAGCGCACCTTCGGCGATCAGCAGGATGCCGCAGAGCATGACGGCGCTGACCGCCGCATCAAACGGGTGCAGCACCAGCAGTACGCCCAGGGCAACGGATACGATGCTGAACAGCAGCAGCATCCACCATTTCTGCCCCTTGCGCTTGGCAAGGTCAATGGCGGTACCGATGCGGCTCAGGCCGTCAACGACGATGAAGATGCCGAACACAATGGGCAGAAAGCTGGTCACTACCTGCGGCTTTGCCAGCGTGAAGATGCCCAGCCCCGCCGTGATGACGCCGCCCACCAGCATGAACGGCGCGGTAAAGCCGGTGCCGCGGATGCGGGCATACTGGATCAGGCAGACAATGCCGGTGACAAGCACCACAACACCAAAAATGTTGCAGATCCAGAGCAGACTGGTCTCGGGCATGATGAGCAGCAGCATACCGATGACGATATACGCGACGCTCAACAGCAGCATTCCGTTTTTGACATAGCGCAGCATAGTGAAAGGCTCCTTTTTACTTGTCGGCTTCCTGCATAGCCTTGGCGGCGGCCACGATCAGGTCGGCGCAGGCCTCGCGGCCCAGGGTCGCATTCAGGCACAGATCGTAGTTCTTGGCCTCGCCCCAGCGGTTCTCGGTGTAATAGTTGTAGTAGCTTGCACGGGCGCGGTCATGCTTGGCCAGCTGGGTCTCCCACAGGCGGTCCGGCATGTCCTTGGCGTCGGGGCGGCTCTTGGCAAACTGGATGCGGGTCTCCAGCGGCGCGTAGACGAAGGTGCGCAGCACGTTGGGGCGCTCACGCAGGACGTAGTCACCGCAGCGGCCCAGAATGACGCAGGGGCCCTCGGCGGCCAACTCCTTGATGACGTTGCTCTGCAAAATGTAGACCTGGTCAGCCAGGGGCATCGTGTTGCCCATCATGTACAGGCTGTAGATCAGGCTGCCGCTGCGCTGGTTCTCGCTGGCGGCAATGGCCTCCTCGGTCAGACCGCTCTTTTTGGCGGCAAGGGTGATCAGCTCCTTATTATATAAGGGAATACCCAGCTTGTCGGCAACAGCCTGTGCGATCTCGCTGCCGCCGGATGCGTACTCACGCGCCATAGTGATGACCATAGGTTCCTTCATACTGATACACCTCACAATATTTTATGTAGTATGCGCAAAAAGGCATACTATTCTGCTTATAGTATAACCTGATTTTGTGGAAAACGCAAGAAAAAATTGCGGGAAAGGAGCAGCGTCGGAGGGGCTTTCGCGCCTTGCCGCCAGCGTTCGTCCCCACAAAAACTGCCCGCGGCAGAACACCGCGGGCAGGGAAAACAGAATGTAAAATTTTATTCGGTCACTTCGCCGGAAATCTCCTTGATCGCGGACACGGTTGCGGCGAGATTCTGCATGTCGCTGGGCACGATCAGCTTGGTGGCCTTGCCGTCAGCGACCTTCTCCATGGCCTCCATGCTGCGCAGGGCCAGATAGTTGTGGTTGGGGTTCGCCTCGTTGATCATGCGGATGGCATCGGCCTGTGCCTTCTGGACGGTCAGCAGGGCTTCGGCTTCGCCCTCGGCCTCGCGGATGCGCTGCTGCTTCACGGCCTCGGCGCGCAGGATGGCGGATTCCTTTTCGCCCTCGGCGCGGGTAATGGCAGCCTGCTTTTCGCCCTCGGCCAGCAGGATGGAGGCGCGCTTCTCGCGGTCCGCCTTCATCTGTTTCTCCATGGCCTGGCGGATCTCCACCGGCGGCTCGATGTTTTTCAGCTCGACGCGGTTGACCTTGATGCCCCAGCGGTCCGTGGCCTCGTCAAGGCTGGCGGTGATCTTCGTGTTGATGAGGTCGCGGCTCGTCAGGGTCTCGTCGAGCGTCATCGAGCCGATGATGTCACGCAGCGTCGTGGCGGACAGGTTCTCGATGGCCTGGATCGGGCGGTTCACGCCGTAGGCGTACATCTTGGCGTCAAACACCTGAAAGAAAACGACGGTGTCGATCATCATTGTGACGTTGTCGCGGGTGATGACGGGCTGCGGCGGGAAGTCGGCGGCCTCCTCCTTCAGCGAGACCTTGCGGGAGATGCGCTCGACAAACGGCGTGCGGATGTGCAGGCCCGCGCCCCAGGTATCCTTGTAGACGCCGAGCCATTCGGTGACATAGGCGTTGGACTGCGGCACAATAACGATGCAGCGCACCAAAACCACCAGAATAATGATGAGCAGGATGGCAAAGACTAACAGCATTTGGGGGTCCTCCTTTTTCCTTTGTGATTTAAACCGCAGCCGCGTCAGCGGTCACGGGAGCGACAATAAGGATCGCACCGTCCACGGCCACGACCTTGCAGCGGGTGCCCTGCGGGAGTGTGACCTCGGCGCGGGCCTGCCAGTCCAGGCCGTCCACGCGGACCCGGCCCGGAAGGCCGGGCTCAATGTCCACAAGCACAACGCCCTGCTTACCGATGGTCAGCGGCGAGCCGTTTGTGACAGGGGCACGGTGCGCGCCGCGCCGACTGATGAGCCGGGGCAGCATCAGGCCGAGCGTAATGGCCGATACAACGGCAAAAACAAGCATCTGCCAGCCAAAGCCGACATTAAAAAAGCTGACCAGCATGGCCGCGGCAGCGCCCACCGCAAACCAGACCGAGACAAGCGCCGTTGTGGCGGCCTCGACCATGATGAACGCCACGATGGCAACCAGCCATAAAATCGTATCAAACCACATGGAAATCTCCTTTCAGGGACAGAAAGCGGCTTTGTGACCACTTTAACATTATGACGGTATTCTGTCAAGATTGCCGAAGAAATTTTACAAAACTGCAGGAAAAGTGCAAAGGATTGCAGCCCTCCTTCGAGCGGCTATGCAGGGAGGGGTCTTGCCCACTCCGCGGCGGGGTGAGGGCACCCCGCCCTACAGTTTGCTTGTAAGGGGGGATGTAGGGCGGCATGCCCTCATGCCGCCGGGATGTGTGCGGCTGCAGCAAAGTGCCCGGGGCGTCAGGGACGCCGCCCCCTACAGCACCGACGCGCCCGGCAGGCGGGCACTGACGAGAATTTTCACGAAAAACATCGGTTTTCCGTAAATTATTGTAATTTCCAATCATACGGCTCTTTACCTTTTGAAAAAAAGTGGTATAACAGAAGCAAGTAAGATGAACAAAGTATGCGCTGTAAACAGTGTACCACAAAACAGGAGGAGCGACAATGAAAAACTGTTTTGACTGCACACCCCACACGATGAAGGACTGGCTGCTGCTGGCGGCGGGCGTCGCGGCGGTGTTTGCCGCGGCAGACTGGCTGCCGGGCGTGCTGCGCGGGGCCGGGGCGTTTCTCGGGCTGCTGGCACCGTTTGGCTGGGGGCTGCTGCTGGCCTATGTACTGGACATACCAACGCGCTTTTTTGCGCAAAAGCTCTTTGGCGGCAGGCGCGGCGGGGCGATGGCCGTCAGCTATGCGCTGTTTTTCGGTGCGCTGGCGCTGCTGGCGGCGCTCGTCGTCCCGCAGCTCGTGCAGAGCGTGACGACCTTTGCCGGGCGACTCGGCGCGTATGAGGAGACCATCCGCGGCCTGCTGGTCTGGGTGCAAAATACGTTCGGCATCGATACGGCCACGGCGGAACAGCTTGTGCAGATGGTGGGCACGGCACTGCAAAATTGGTTCGGCGGTTTGTCCCACAGTGCGGCGCGTGCGGCGGCGGATTTCGTCTCCGGCGCGGCGGGGGCTGCGGGCAACGCCGTGGTGGCATTGGCCGCCAGCATCTACCTGCTCTCCGGCAAGGAGGCGCTGCTCCGCGCGGCCCGGGCGTGTCTGCACGCGGCGCTGCCGCCGCGTGCCGCGGGCAGTGTGCTGGAAATCTGCCGTCTTGCCAACAAAATTTTCAGCGGCTACATCGGCGGGCAGCTGGTGGATGCCCTGCTCGTGGGCGGGGAAACATTTGCGCTGATGTCGATCTTTGGGCTGGAATACGCGCCGCTGCTGTCCGTGCTGGTCGGCGTGACAAACATTGTCCCGGTGCTGGGGCCGTTCCTCGGTGCGGTGCCGGGGCTCATCATCCTGCTGCTGGAATTGCCCTGGAAGGCGGCAGAATTTGCCATCATTATTTTTGTGGTCCAGCAGGTGGACGGCAACTTTATTGCGCCGCGCATTCTGGGCGGGGCTACCGGCCTGCCGGGGCTGGGCGTGCTGTTGGCCATCGTGGTGGGCGGGGCGTGGTTCGGCATCCCGGGCATGGTACTGGGCGTGCCGACGCTGGCCGTGCTGGCGGCGCTGCTCAAACAGGCTGTCGGGGCAGGGCTGACGGCCCGCGGCCTGGATGAAAACGGTGAGCCGCGCCGGAATTTACCAGGCGGGCCGCAAGAAAATTAACAAGTTATTCCTTGCAATACAGGCGTGCATAGCGTACAATACTCTTGTAAAATGATGTAAAAGGAGCGGAGCATTTGAAAGAGGAACATATCTGGACCAAAAAGCCGGAGACGATGCTGGACTGGTTCTGCGTGGTCGGGGCCTGTATTGCGCTGTATCTGACTTTGAACAATCTGGGGTACTTTCTGGGGAAAATCGGTGTGTTTATCGGCATCGTGTCGCCGTTTGCGGGCGGCATAGTCATTGCCTATGTGCTTGACCCGATGGTCAAGTTCTTCTACACAAAGCTGTTTAAAGAGAAGAAAAAGACGCGCGGATTCGCGATCCTTCTGGCGTATCTGGTGGCAATTCTGCTGCTTGTGCTGCTGGCATGGCTGGTCATCCCGCAGATCGTGGACAGCATCGCCATGCTGTTTACGAACTTCCCAAGCTACATACACAGCGTACAGGATATGCTGGGCATGGTTCAGGAGCGCTTCGGCGTTGACCTGTCGTCGGCCACAAAAGTGCTGGACGATTCCGAGGCGATGGTCAAGGAGATCTACAGCATGGCCAGCGCCGCCATGCCGCAGATCGTGGCCAGCATCGGCAGCGTGGCATCGAACTTTGTGGCGATTTTCACCTCGATTGCGGCCAGCATCTATATGCTGGCGGACAAGGAGCATCTGCTCCATCAGCTGCGCACGCTGGCGCATGCCTTCCTGCCGGAAAAGGCTGCGGAAAACACGCTGCGCATCTGCCATTATGCCAACGTGAATTTCACGGGCTTCTTTGTGGGCAAGATCATTGACTCGGCCATCATCGGCGTTATCACGTTTGTGGCAATGGCGATCCTGCGGCTCGATTTTGCACTGCTCATCAGTGTGTTTATCGGCATCACGAATATTATCCCGGTATTTGGCCCCTTCATCGGTGCGATCCCCAGCATCTTCATTCTGCTGTTGGTTGACCCGATCCAGGCGGTCATCTTCGGCGTGCTGATTCTGGTCATCCAGCAGGTGGACGGCAACTTCATCGGCCCGAAGATCCTGGGCTCGTCCATCGGCATCTCTGCCTTGTGGATCCTGTTTTCCATCGTGGTCGGCGGCGACCTGTTCGGTCTTGTGGGCATGGTCGTCGGCGTGCCGCTCTTTGCGACCTTCTACGGCCTGGCGCGGGAATTTGTGCACTATATGCTGGACAAGCGCGGGCTGGACAGCGAGGGAAACCACGTTGGTGAAGTGGTGGAGGATGAGGAGAACGTGTTTGAGTGATGCAAGGGGGGAACGGGCGGTGTAATTCACGCCCGGCGAAGCCCCTCCGGCCATCGCTGGCGCTCGGCCACCTCCCCTGTGAGGGGAGGCTTTTGACGCGGGCGAAGCCGCCTGAGGGACTCTGCCCGTTTACGGCTGCCCGGCACTTGGCCCCCTCTGTCCTTTCTTTATAAAGAAAGGACCAAAGAAATTTCAGCGTCTTACCCCAAAAGCAAAGCACCTGTTTACTGCTTTTTACCGCAGCAAACAGGTGCTTATTTCTTATGGCTTTGTCTGTGGCTGATTCTGTGCGCCCGGCAGCAGGGTCACTACATCCCGCAGCAGTACCAGCGGGCTTTCGCCCTTCTGCACGCGCAGGCAGAAATAGGGTCGGCCCAGTGCATTGTACAGCACCCGATGCGGGAACTTTTCCATGACCTCGCCCAGCTGCTTTGGCCCGACGATGTCACTATACAAAATCAGCTGGTCGCCGCGCTGGACGATCTCCGCAATGCCGACGCGGGCTGCGGTCACGCGCACGAGGGAGACGTCCACCAGCCCCTGCACGCTCTTGGGCGGGCTGCCGTAGCGGTCAATCAGCTCGTCGAGCACGTCCTCGGCGTCGCTCGTCGTCTCGATGGCCGCAATGCGCTTGTATGCCTCGATGCGCCCGGCAGCGTCCGGGATATATTCCTCCGGCAGGAATGCGTCCACGGTGATGTCCACCAGGCAGTCGCTCTTGTCGGGGGCGGGGGCCTCGCCGCGGGCCGCGGCAATGGCCTGACCCAGCATCTTCACGTACAAATCGTAGCCGACGGCCTCCATGTGGCCGTGCTGGCTGTGGCCCAAAAGACTGCCCGCACCGCGGATCTGCAAGTCGCGCATCGCAATGCGGAAGCCCGACCCGAACGACGTGAACTCCCGGATGGCCGAAAGCCGCTTGGCCGCGATCTCGGTCAGCACCTTATCACGTGTGAAGGTGAAATACGCATACGCCTTGCGGGAGCTGCGTCCCACGCGCCCGCGGATCTGGTACAGCTGGCTCAATCCCATGCGGTCCGCATTTTCAATGATCAGCGTGTTGCAGTTGCGCACGTCCACGCCGGTCTCAATTAAGGTGGTGCAGACAAGGATGTCGATCTCGTTGTCCAACAATTGCTGCCACACCGACGAAATTTGTTCCTCGGTCATCTTGCCGTGAGCAATGCCGATACGCGCCCCGGGCACGAGCTTGCCCACCCGCGCGGCGCATTCCTCAATGTTGTCCACGCGGTTGTGCAGGTAGTATACCTGTCCGCCGCGTCCCAGCTCACGCCGGATGGCATCAAGCAGCACGCCGTCGTTCTGCTCAAGCACGAACGTCTGCACCGGATGGCGGTTCTGCGGCGGCTCCTCGATGGAGGACATATCGCGGATACCGGACAGCGCCATGTTGAGCGTGCGCGGGATCGGCGTTGCCGACAGCGTGAGCACGTCCACGTTTTTGCTCATTTCCTTGAGCGTTTCCTTGTGCCCGACGCCGAACCGCTGTTCCTCGTCCACGACGAGCAGACCGAGATCCTTGAACTTGATCTTCTTGTTGAACAGCTTGTGCGTGCCGATAACCAGATCGACCGAGCCCGCCTCCAGCTTTTTGAGCAGCGCAGTCTGCTCCGAGCCGGTCTTATAGCGCGTTAACAGCTCGATCGTGATCGGGTGACCCTGAAAACGCTGCATCGCGGTCAGATAATGCTGCCGCGCAAGCACGGTCGTCGGCACGAGGATCGCCGCCTGCTTGCCCGCGAGAATGCACTTCATCACGGCACGCAGCGCGACCTCGGTCTTGCCGAAGCCAACGTCGCCGCACAGCAGGCGGTCCATCGGCCGGTCGGACTGCATATCGTCCTTGATCTCGGCAATGCAGCGGAGCTGATCGTCGGTCTCCTCGTAGGGGAAATCCTCCTCAAACTCGCGCTGCCACGCGTCGTCCGGCGGGAAGGCGTAGCCCTTGACCTTGGCGCGCTCGGCGTACAGCTTGATGAGACCCTCGGCCAGCTCCTTTGCAGCCGCTTTGGCGCGTGCTTTCGCCTTGCTCCAGTCCGCGCCGCCGAGCTTGTTCAGCCGCACGCGCTCGTTGTCGCCGCCGCCGATGTATTTGGAGATGAGGTCGAGCGAGGTTGCCGGAACATACAGAAAATCCGTGCCCGCAAACGCAATTTTGATAAAATCGCGCTCGGAACCGTCCACCGTCATGCGCTCCATGCCGATAAACCGACCGATACCGTGGTGCTCATGCACGACAAGATCACCCGGTGTCAGGTCGGTGTACGACTTCACCTTATCACGGTTGGACTTCTTGACCTGCGTTTTCTTCCGTCGGGCAAGAACCTGTCCCTCGGTCATGACAACAAGACCGAGATCGGGATACTCAAAGCCGGCGGACAGCGTGCCCTCCATGATGTTGACACAGCCGCCCTTGGGCAGCAGATCGCTGATTTTTACGTTGAGACCGGTGTCGGTCAGCGCGTCCAGCATGTTCTGACAGCGCAGCGCACTGCCGCACACGACCGCCACCGCGCGTCCCTGCTCGGTATAGCTGCGGATATCGGCAGACGCCATGTCGAGGTTGCCGCCGTAGGCGTTCATCTGGTTGGCGATAAAGTTTTCCAGATGCTGCGGTGTCAGCTCGGCTACGTTGTTGAGAAAGCTGTCCAGACGCAGAATCTGGCGCTTCACGCTGCATACGCCGACAAAATCCAGCGCATACTCCCCGAGGGCGGGCGGCATTTCGCCGCGCTCGAGCAGAGCAGTTACGTCGTCGGCTACACGCGCGTGGAAATCGCGCACCGCGTCGCGCAGACGGGGCGTGTCCTCGATGATGACGATGGCATTTTCGGGCAGATAGTCGAACGCGGTCGCCATTTCGGGATAAATGAGCGGCATATACTTGTCCGCTGCGGGCAGCGAACCGGTCTCGCGCAGACGTTCTGCGTCCCGTTCAAGGTTAGTCTGCAAATCCGCGTGCTGCTTCTTCCGGCGGGTCGAGGTGAGGGCCAGAACAGCCTTTGCCAGTCCTGCCGCACCGTCCTTCGCCAGTGCCGGAATAGATTCCATACACGGCAGACAGCGCAGGCTCTCGCACTGCTCCAACCGGCGCTGACTGCCGACGTCGAACGTGGAGATTGAGTCAATCTCATCGTCCCAGAATTCCACGCGGTACGGGTGCTCCGCCTGTGGCGGAAACACATCGAGGATGCCGCCGCGAATGGAAAACTGACCGGTGCCTTCGACCTGTACGCAGCGCTCGTAGCCTGCGCGCGTGAGCGACTGTGCCAGCTCATCCAGCGGCGCGGTTTCACCGGTGGCCAGCGACACGATTGCCGCCTTGAGCGCCTCCGGCGGCATGGTGCGCTGGGCTGCCGCCTGCACGGACGCGACCGCGAAATGCGCATCACGCAGCTCGTCCAGTGCTGCCAGACGGCGCTGCTCGTAGCCGCGCGACACACCGACTACATCCGCCATCACCAGCTCACGAGAGGGCAGCTGTACAATGTCACGCTCGGAAAAACCGCGCAGATCAGCGGCAAATCGATTTGCAGCGTTGTCATCGTCGGTCAAAACCAGTACCGGACGGCCTGTATCCAGTCCTAACGCCGCCGCCAGATGCGCCTTGTGGATGGCTGATAAGCCAACCGCCAGCACCGGAGTTTTGCCCTCATCAACGGCTTGTTTTAACTGTTTGTATTCTTTCAGAAAAGTTATACTTTTTGTAATTTCGTTCAAGAGGTTCACCTCCCTTTCATAATGGAAAATGGAGGAGTCCGCCTGTAAAGGCGGTTATTGAATAATCGCGCAAAGCGCGATACCCGCGTAGCGCGACTGAAGTCTGCGCAAGGATAGCGCTAATTCTCAATTCTCCATTATTCATTCTTAATTATTGAGACACCAAAAGGGCAGATTTCTCAATCTGCCCTAATGTTATGCGTATTTTTTGCGGAATATGCGTGTTAGTCTGCCTTGTGGCAGGTCTCACAGTCTGCATCGCAGCCGAGAATCTCCGCCGGGTCCTTGCCCAGACGCTTGTAATAGTCGGAAATTGCAGAGCGCAGCGCTTCCTCTGCCAGCACGGAGCAGTGCATCTTTACCGGCGGCAGACCGTCCAGAGCCTCAGCAACGGCCTTGTTGGTCAGCTTGAGCGCTTCCTCCAAGCTCTTGCCCTTTACCATCTCGGTAGCCATCGAGCTGGTTGCGATTGCCGCGCCGCAGCCGAAGGTCTTGAACTTAACGTCCTCGATGATGCCGTCGTCCGACACCTTGAGGTAAATCTTCATAATATCGCCGCACTTTGCGTTGCCGACCTCGCCGACACCGTTTGCGTCCTCAATCTCGCCAACATTGCGCGGATGCGTAAAGTGGTCGAGTACCTTTTCACTGTACTGCATAAAATCTATCTCCTTTTTGTCCAATCAAATGAATATATTGCAGGAAAATCAATCGTAGGGCGCGACGACCCCGGCGCGCCGAGTCGTCGCGCCCTACGGGATACGTTTCCGCTTATCTTAATGTGCGTGCAGCTCGGTTGCAGCGGTCAGGTTAGGATGACCGTTCTCCCAAACCGGGCTCATCGAGCGCAGGGTCTTAACAACATCGGTGACCGTCTCGATGATATAATCAACGTCCTCCTCGGTGTTCTGCTCGCCAAGGGTCAGGCGCAGAGAGCCGTGCGCGATCTCGTGCGGCAGACCGATCGCCATCAGAACGTGAGACGGATCGAGCGAACCGGTGGAGCATGCCGAACCGGTGGAGCCGCATACGCCTGCGTTATCCAGTCGCAGGATCAGGCCCTCGCCCTCAATCGCCTCAAAGACGAACGAAGCGGTGCCCGGCAGACGGTTTACCGGATCGCCGGTATAGTGGGAGTACGGAATGTTTTCCATAATGCCCTTAACGAGCTTGTCCGTCAGCTTCTTGACGTAGCCCATCTTCTCATCCAGACCTTCAACGGCCTCCTTCATCGCTGCTGCCAGACCAATGCAGCCTGCGGTGTTCTCGGTGCCGGAAACCAGACCGCGCTCCTGACCGCCGCCGTATACCAGCGGCTCAAGGGTGATGCCCTTCTTCACATACAGCACGCCGGTGCCGCGCGGACCGCGGAACTTATGACCGGACAGGGACAGCATGTCGATGCCCATCTCCTGCACGTCAATGTGCATATGGCCGACAGCCTGAACCGCGTCGGTGTGGAACTTTGCGCCAACCGAATGCGCCAGCTCGGCAATCTGCTTGATCGGCTGAATCGTGCCGATCTCGTTGTTTGCCGCCATAACGGAAACCAGTGCAGTGTCCTCGGACAGCTCTGCTTTCAGCTGCTCAAGATCTACACGGCCTTCCTTATCCACATTCAGATAGGTAACGCGGTAGCCTTCCTTCTCAAGCGCCTCGCAGGTGTAAAGCACTGCATGATGCTCGATCTTGGAGGTGATGATGTGCTTGCGGCCCTTGGAGGACGGACCGTGCATAAAGCCGCGGATCGCAAGGTTGTCCGCCTGCGAGCCGCCGCCGGTGAATACAATCTCACCCGGTGCATAGTCGTTCTTCTCGTTGACCGGCTCTGCCGCGTTCAGGCACTTGCCGACAACGGTACGCGCATCGTTGAGCGCTTCCTTTGCCGCACGGCCGATGCGGTACAGAGAGGACGGGTTGCCGTAGTTCTCGGTCAGCCACGGCTTCATAGCGTTGAACGCAGTTTCGGACATCGGGGTCGTCGCCGCGTTATCCGCATATACAAATCTCTTTTCCATAGTATATCTGCCTTTCTTTGTCCAAAAAGGTTGTCTTAAACACAAGCTGAACAGGCGGTTTTCGACGCGCGAAAACCCGAGCAAAATGATAGGTTCAGCGGGTACTACTAATATACACCCGAAACGGGTATTTTAGCAAGTGAAAAACTGACGAAACAGCAAGCATATCCTGCTGCATTTTGCATTAGTTTGTGCATTTTGTGTAGTTTTATAAGGAGGTTAGCCATGTTTTACCGGTGCGTGTGCGTATCGAGGCGCTTTTTCAGCCGTTCGAGCACCTCGGTATAACGCTCGGAGCGGGCGGTCGGGTTGCCGCGCAGCAGGCTCTTGCGGGTGCGGCCGAGTGCGGCTGCCCGCTCGTCAAAGCGGCGCTGCAGCTCGTCGAGCTTAGTCTGCAGCTGCTCGCGTGCAGCTGCGGTCTGCGCCCTGCGCTCATCGGAGCGCATTTCATGCACGGCGGCAAGCTGTTCCTTCGCATCGTCCATTTTCTCGGAAAGCTGCGCTTTCGCGTCGGCAAGCTGCTCCCTGGCATCGTCCACACGCTCGGCAAGCTGTGCCTTCGCCTCGCCCACCTTCTCAGTGAACTCGCCGTGCGCTTCCTCTACACGGTAGGACAGGTTGGTCAGACCGACAAGCGCAGTCTCGGACAGCTGCTGTCGCAGCTCGGCTCCCTGCTCGCGCAGACGGTCGAGTTCCTCGAGCACCTTAGCAAGATCGAGTGCGCTGCGTACGGATACGATCACATCGCTGATAAATGCCGCCGAAAACAGAACGTCGATCACGATCAGTCCGATAAACGGCAGACCGAGCACCAGCTTTTCAATCGGCGGATGAATGACGCTCGTCAGGATCAGGCCGAGAAAGCCCCAGCACAGTGACGAGCGCAGGCAGATATAGCCCTGAAACTGGAATCTCTGCTTGGAGTAATCCCAGTATTTTACCTTGAATATCTTCTCCATCACCACACCGACGATGTATTCAAACACAGTCGCCGCGATCATGCTCGCCAGATACAGCCACACCGGATGCTGCTTTAACGGCAGAGAAACATGCAGCAGGATCACGGCGCCGAAACCGTAAATCGGCAGCATGGGGCCGCGCAGGAAGCCGCGGTTGACCAGTCTGCGCTGTCCTACCGAGACCACGGTGGACTCAAAGCACCAGCCGAGCATACAGTACAGGTAGAAAACCAGCAGCCACTGGGCAGCGGAATAACTGTAATACACGCTCTCACTCCTCATGATTTGAATTTCGTATCTATTTATTCTATCGAATTTTTTGACTTTTTGCAAGGGGAACGATATAATAGAATCATATCATTTTAATAGGAAGGGTAGGAACGCCTAATGCTGAATTTTAATCTGCACACCACGACCGAGGTCGTATTTGGCAAAGATATTGAGGAACAGATCGGCCCGCGCCTGAAAGAACTCGGCGCACATCGCATCCTCGTACACTTCGGCGGCTCGAGCGCCCGTACCTCCGGTCTGCTCGACCGTGTGGAAAAAAGCCTGTTTGCGGCGGGTCTTGCCTTTGTTGAACTGGGCGGTGTATCGCCGAACCCGAAGGTATCGCTTGTTCGCAAGGGCATTGCACTGGCAGAGCGAGAGGGCATCGACTTTGTGCTGGCAGTCGGCGGCGGCTCGGTAATCGACTCGGCGAAGGCCATCGCCATGGGCGTTGCCACCAAAACCGATCCGTGGCAGTTTGCATCTACCGGCACAAAGCCGGATACCACCCTGCCGGTCGGCACTGTACTGACGCTGGCAGCCTCCGGCTCGGAAAGCAGCAACTCCTGCGTACTCACCAATGAGGAGACCAAGGAGAAGCGCGGTATCACGAGCGAGACCAACCGTCCGCGCATCAGCTTCCTTGATCCGGAGAACACCTATACCGTGTCCAAATTCCAGACCGGCTGCGGCATTGTGGACATCATGATGCACACGCTCGAGCGTTACCTCACGCCGGAAGGCGGCGAAAGCGACATTACCGACCGCATTGCCGAGGGTCTGCTCATTGCCGTGCGCGATGCCGGCCGCCG
>OLVW01002138.1_pt1 | contig 14973 bp, 8 predicted proteins | sample 1673301 | NCBI WGS metagenome assembly OLVW01 (sample SAMEA3178941, study PRJEB25190) | human gut metagenome
AGGGCTACACCGGCGACCAGCTCACCCGCCTGCAGAAGGTGTTCGGCTACAAGTATGAGGACATCAGCACCCTCATCCTGCCCATGGCACGTCAGGGCGCAGAGCCTTCCGGCGCAATGGGTACCGATACCCCGCTTGCCGTCCTCAGCGGCCAGCACCCGCCGCTCTTCAATTATTTCAAGCAGCGTTTTGCACAGGTCACGAATCCGCCCATCGACGCCATCCGCGAGAAGATCGTCACCTCCACCAGCGTCTATGTGGGCGCACACGGCAACCTGCTGGAAGACAAGCCCGAAAACTGCAAGGTGCTCAAGGTCAACAATCCCATCCTCACGTCCACTGACCTTCTCCGCATCAAGTACATGAACGTCCCGGGCTTCAAAGTCTCCACTGTCTCCATCAACTACTACAAGAACACCAGCCTCGAAAAGGCCATCGACCGCGTTTTCCTGGAGGTAGACCGCGCTTATAAAGAGGGTGCGAACATCATCATCCTGTCCGACCGGGACATTGACGAGTACCATGTGGCCATCCCCAGCCTGCTGGCGGTTTCTGCCGTGTCCCAGTACCTCATCCGCACCAAGAAGAGCACCGCACTGGCTCTCATCCTCGAGAGCGCAGAGCCTCATGAAGTGCATCACTTTGCCGCTCTGCTGGGCTACGGTGCCTGTGCCGTCAACCCCTATCTGGCCCATGAGACCATCGGCCAGCTCATCGACGAGGGCCTGCTGGACAAGGATTACTATGCCGCCGTGGAGGACTACAACAACGCCATCCTCAACGGCATCGTGAAGATCGCCTCCAAGATGGGCATCTCCACCATCCAGAGCTACCAGAGCAGCCAGATCTTTGAGGCCGTGGGCATCTCGCAGGAGGTCATCGACAAATACTTTACCGGCACCGTGAGCCGGGTGGGCGGCATCACCCTGGCCGACATCCAGGCCGACGTGGAGGCCACCCACAACGCCGCCTTTGACCCGCTGGGTCTGGACATCAACATGGAGCTGGCCGACGGCGGTGCCCACAAGTTCCGCAGCGGCAAGGAAGAGCACCTGTTCAACCCCCAGACCATCCACCTGTTCCAGAAAGCCTGCCGCACCGGCGATTACGACACCTTCAAGCAGTTCACCCAGACGGTGGACAACATGGGTGCCGAGGGTGTGCATCTGCGCAGTCTGCTGGACTTCAACTATGCCGCAGACGGCGGCATCCCGCTGGAAGAAGTAGAGCCGGTCTCCAGCATCGTCAAGCGGTTCAAGGGCGCTGCCATGAGCTACGGCGCACTGAGCAGCGAAGCACACGAGACCATTGCCATTGCCCTGAACCGTCTGGGCGGCCGCAGCAATACCGGCGAGGGCGGCGAGCCTGAGGAGCGCTACCACAGCGAGAGCAATTCCAAGGTCAAGCAGGTTGCTTCTGCCCGCTTTGGCGTGACCAGCAAGTATCTGGTCAGCGCCGAGGAGATCCAGATCAAGCTGGCACAGGGCGCAAAGCCCGGTGAGGGCGGCAACCTGCCCGGTGCAAAGGTATACCCGTGGATCGCCAAGACCCGCCACAGCACCACCGGCGTGGGCCTGATCTCTCCCCCGCCCCACCACGATATCTACTCCATCGAGGATCTGGCAGAGCTGATCTACGATTTGAAAAACGCCAACCGCAATGCCAACATCAACGTCAAGCTGGTCAGCGAGGCGGGTGTGGGCACCATTGCCGCCGGTGTTGCCAAGGGCGGCGCACAGGTCATTCTGGTGTCCGGCTATGACGGCGGCACCGGTGCTGCGCCCCGCACCTCCATCAAGCACGCAGGTCTGCCTTGGGAGCTGGGCATCGCCGAGACCCACCAGACCCTGATCCTGAACGGCCTGCGCACCCGTGTGCGCATTGAGAGTGACTCCAAGCTGCTGTCCGGCCGGGATGTGGCCATCAGCTGCATGCTGGGCGCAGAGGAGTTCGGCTTCGGCACTACCCTGCTGATGGCAGAGGGCTGCGTGATGATGCGTGTGTGCAATCTGGACACCTGCCCCATGGGTATCTGCACCCAGAACCCCGAGCTGCGCAAAAACTTCAAGGGCAAGCCGGAGTACATCATCAACTACCTTACCTTTGTGGCCGAGGAGCTGCGGGAGTACATGGCAAAGCTGGGCGTGCGCACCGTGGACGAGCTGGTGGGCCGCACCGACCTGCTGCGGGTCAAGCCCGCCGCCCCGGGCAGCCGTGCAGCGGAGTTGGATCTGGACTGCATCCTGCACAATCCCGCCATTGCAAACAGTAACGTCCACTTTATCAAGGAGGACAGCTACGACTTCCATCTGGAAAACACGCTGGACATGAAGGTGCTGATGAAGAAGTTCAAGCTGGGCAGCAAGGCTCCCCAGAATGTCAGCCTGAATGTTTCCAACGTGGACCGCGCCTTTGGTGCCATCTTTGGCAGCGAGATCACCCGCAAATACGGCAACGACCTGCCGGATGATGTGTATACCGTGCACTGCAACGGTGCAGGCGGCCAGAGCTTTGGTGCCTTTATCCCCAATGGCCTGACGCTGGAACTGGTGGGCGACTGCAACGACTACATGGGCAAGGGCCTTTCCGGCGGCAAGATCGTTGTACGCCCGCCGCAGGGCATCGACTTCAAGCCCGAGGAGAACATCATCACCGGCAACGTAGCGCTGTACGGCGCTACCAGCGGCAAGGCGTTCATCTCCGGCGTGGCCGGCGAGCGCTTCTGTGTGCGCAACAGCGGCGCTACCGCCGTTGTGGAGGGCGTGGGCGACCACGGCTGCGAGTACATGACCGGCGGCACCGTGGTGGTGCTGGGCCAGACCGGCAAGAACTTTGCAGCCGGTATGACCGGCGGCATTGCCTATGTGCTGGACGAAAACTGGGACTTCTACCAGCGCGTGAACAAGGAGACCGTCAGCCTTGAGCCGGTGGAGCACAAGTACGATGTTGCCACCCTGAAGGAGCTGATCCGCGCCCATGTGGAGGCCACCGGCTCTCCGCGCGGCAAGGAGATTCTGGACAATTTCAGCGCGTTCCTGCCCAAATTCAAAAAGGTGCTGCCTTACGATTACGACCGCATGCTGCGGGTCATCGCCTCGGTAGAGGAGCGTGGTCTGGACGGCGAGCAGGCACAGATCGAAGCATTCTATGCAGTGCAGAAGCATAAGTAAGGAGGGGCAGCAGCATGGGTAAGACAACAGGATTTATGGATTATGCGCGCAAGACCAGCACGGACGTTGCACCGCTGGAGCGCCTTGAAAATTTTAACGAGTTCCACATCTGGCTCTCGCGGGAGCAGCAGCAGACGCAGGCCGCCCGCTGCATGGACTGCGGCGTGCCCTTCTGTCAGGCAGGCATGATGATCGGCGGCATGGCCTCCGGCTGCCCGCTGAACAACCTCATCCCGGAGTGGAACGATCTGGTGTACCACGGCAAGTGGGAGCTTGCGCTCCACCGCCTGATGGCCACCAACCGCTTCCCGGAGTTTACCAGCCGGGTGTGCCCCGCCCTGTGCGAGGCCGCCTGCACCTGCGGGGATGTGACCGGCAGCAGCGTCACCGTGCGCGAAAACGAGCACGCCATCATCGAGACGGCCTACGCCAAGAACTGGCTGACCGCTACCCCGCCGCCGACCCGCACCGGCAAGAGCGTTGCCGTGGTGGGCAGCGGCCCTGCGGGGCTTTCGGTGGCCGAGTACCTGAACAAGCGCGGCCACGCCGTTACCGTGTTTGAGCGCGCCGACCGGGTGGGCGGCCTTTTGATGTACGGCATCCCCAACATGAAGCTGGATAAGGCGGTCATCGAGCGCCGGGTCAAGCTGATGCAGGCCGAGGGTGTGGTGTTCCGCACCGGCATGGATGTGGGCGGTGCCGTGCCTGCCGAACAGCTGCTGGCTGATTTTGATGCCGTGGTGCTGTGCTGCGGCGCAAAAAAGCCCCGGGACCTGAACGTGCCCGGCCGGGACGCCAAGGGCGTGCACTTTGCGGTGGACTACCTGACCAGCGTGACCAAGAGCCTGCTGGACTCGGGTTTTGCAGACGGCAAAGCCATCAATGCAGCCGGCAAAAACGTGCTGGTCATCGGCGGCGGCGACACCGGCAACGACTGTCAGGGCACTGCCCTGCGGCAGGGCTGCACCGACCTGATGGCGCTGGAAATGATGCCGCAGCCCCCTGTCCAGCGCACCGCTGCAAACCCGTGGCCGGAATGGCCCCGGGTGCTGAAGGTGGACTACGGTCAGACCGAGTGCATCGCAAAGTTTGGCAAGGACCCGCGTGTGTACCAGACCACCGTCAAGGAGTTTTTGAAGGATGAAGCCGGCAACCTGACCGGTGCCGTCATCAGCTGCCTGAAACCAGAGCGCGACCCCGAAACCGGCCGCACCAGTATGGTGCCCACCGGTAAGGAATTTACCTACGACTGCCAGCTGGCGTTTATCGCTGCAGGCTTTACCGGCTGCGAAAACTACACAGCCGATGCCTTTGGGGTGGAGTTGACCGCCCGGGGCAATGTAGCCAACCACAGCTTTAAGACCAACGCGGACAAGGTATTCGTCTGCGGCGATATGCGCCGCGGCCAGAGCCTTGTGGTATGGGGTCTGCGCGAAGGCCGCGATTGCGCCGCCGAGGTAGACCGCTGCCTGATGGGCTACACCAACCTTTAATTTGCCATTCTCTTTCCTATCCTAAACAAGCAGAAGCGGGAGCCCGTTGCAAGGCTCCCGCTTCTGCTTTTATTTTTTAATCGGTATCGTATTCCGGCTCTGTGCTGCCCTCTGGGGGCGTTTCCGGGGTAGTGGGCTCGGTAGCGGCAGGCTCTTCCGGGGTGGCGGTGATCTGCACACTGGGGTCTGCGGCGATATATATGGTGATCACCGTACCCACCGTGACCATGGCGCCCTCTTCCTCACTGGCAGAGACCACGCAGCCCGTAGCGTAGGAGCCATCGTTCACCACCATAAAGCAGCTGGCCACAAGCCCCCGGCTGCTCAATATCTCAATGGCCTTATCCTGCGATGCACCGATGATCTTGGGCATCTCTACCTTCTCCGGGCCCTGACTGACCACGATCTGGATCACCTCGCCGTTCTCCATCACCTCGCCGGCCTCCGGCTCCTGCCGGATGACCTGCCCGGATGGCACGGTATCGCTGTACTCCAGCACCGCCCGGAACAGGTACATACTGGTGTACTCGCGGTTATTCTTGATCTGCTCGTAATCAATGCCCACAAAGTTGGGCACAAGGTTCTGGGGCTTCATTTCCTCGCTGCTGGCAGCTTCTGAGCTCGGCTCCGAAGAGGGAGTCTGTTCCTCCTTGCTGCTCACGATGCCCCACAGGGTGAGCAAGATCAGAACGGAAAGCAGGATCAGGATGCCCGCCAGCAGCCCCTTCAAACTGAGCAGATGTTCCCTGCCCTGCCCGCTCTGCTCTGCCCGCACCGGATGCATCGGGGTCTCCGGCTTCATGGTGCGGGTCAGCTCTGCGGCATATTCTTTGGAAGAAAGCGCCTGATACAGCTGCGGCACAGTCTGGATGCGCTCCATGACCTTGAGCCGCAGCCCCAACTGCAATACATCGGAAACATAGGCCGGTACAGCAGGCTCTACGGTGCGTGCCCGGGGGTTGGAGTCCGACACCACACGCTGGGCAGCGGGCATGGGCGCCTGCCCGCACACCATACGGTAAAAGACGGCGGCAAGGCTGTATTCGTCGGTGTAGCGCCCCTCAAACTCGGCGGTGGTGTACTGCTCCGGCGCGGAGTAGCCCTCGTACAGCTGCTCGTGCAGACCGCTGCCTGCGGTGCGCAGACCCACGGTGGCATACCCGGCCAGACGGCACCGGCCATCTGCCATTACCCGGATATTCTCCGGGCAGATGCCGCGGTGCACCAGCCCTGCCTTGTGCATGGCCGCCACGCCCTCAAACACCGGGCGCAGCATGGCGCAGGCATCCTCTGCCCGCACCGGGGCGGGACGGTTTTCCAGCCACTGCTCCAGCGGGGTGCCGCCTAAATTTTCCAGCACCGCATACACGGTGTTGTTGGCCTCCACCACGTCCAGCACGGCCTCCAGACCGCTGGCGGGGGTAATGCGCTGGATGGCGCGGTACAGGTCTGCAAAGTCCATGCGGGTGGTCTTGAACAGCACTTCGCTGCCCTGCTTGGGGCGCAGGATGCAGTCCGCCCCGCGCTCGGCAGAAAGGGTGACGGGCAGGTACTCCTTGATGGTCACCCGGAAACCGCCCAGATTCTCCACGCCGCTGTACAGCACACCTTCGCCGTCCAGACTGCGCATCTCGCCCACGGTATAGCGCCCAGCCAGCACCGTGCCCACCGGCAGACAGCCCGCCGGGTTGCATCCCTCTAAAATCTTCCCGCAATGGGGGCAGACGGTCGCCGCAGGCGGCAGCTCCCCAATGCAGAACGGACACAGGCGTTTTTGCTCCATAGTCTTCTCTCCCCTTCCCAGCTTCTATACACTTTATTGTATCATAGTGTTCCCCGCCGTGCAAGCTGTCCGCATTTTGGTGCACACGCAAAAAGACCGGGGCCCGCAGCCCAAAGGGCTGACAAGCTCCGGTCTTATAGATGCAAGGGGTATTCCCTTATGCTGCGCTTAGTGGATGAACACAGGACCCAGCGGGTTTGTGATGGGGCTGACGTAACCGCCCAGCAGCTTGGGGATAGCAAGGCTGATGTCGGGGATGTAGGTCAGCAGCAGCAGTGCAACGAACATGCACAGGTAGAACGGCAGGGTTGCCTTGACCACTTTCTCCATGGGGCGCTTTGCAACGGCAGAGCCGATGAACAGAACGGAGCCAACGGGAGGAGTCAGCAGACCGATGCCGCAGTTCAGAACCACGATGATACCGAACTGGATGGGATCGATGCCGATGGAGGTGGCGATGGGCAGCAGGATGGGGGTAGCGATCAGGATGATGGGAGCCATATCCATGATCATGCCCAGCACCAGCAGGATCAGGTCGATGAGCAGCGCAATGATGTAGGGATTATCGGTGAGGTCGGTGATGGCGGTTGCTGCCAGATCAGGAACGTGCAGCATGGTCAGGCAGTTGCCGAACACTGCAGAGGTAGCGATCAGGATCAGCACGATGGACAGGGTGTTGACGCACTCGTCCAGAGCGTGCCACACGCCCTTCCAGTCCAGACCCTTATAGACGAACACGGAAACGAGCAGAGAGTAGATAACGGCGATAGCAGCGGACTCGGTAGCGGTAAACACACCGCCGACAACGCCGAACACCACGATGATAACAGCGGCCAGTGCCCAGATGGAGGTGCCCAGCTGCTTGACAAAAGCCTTGATGCTGAAGGGATCACCCTTGGGGTAGTTGCGCTTGACCGAGATGATGTAGGAGCCGATCATCAGCACGATAGCCAGCAGAGCGCCGGGCAGGTAGCCGGCCAGGAACAGGCTGCCCACGGAGATACCACCGGCGGTGGTAGCGTAGATGACCATGTTATGGCTGGGGGGAACCAGCAGGCCCTCGCAGGAGGAGGTGATGGTAACAGCGGTGGAGAAGTCTGCACCGTAGCCCTGATCCACCATCATGGGGATCATGATGGAACCGATGGAAGCGGTATCGGCAGAAGCAGAGCCGGAAATGCCGCCGAAGAAGTAGGAAGCCACGATATTGACCATGGCCATACCGCCGCGCATCCAGCCCACGCAGGCGTCAGCCAGTGCGATCAGCTTTTCAGAGATGCCGCCGGAGCCCATGAGCACGCCCATGGTGATGAAGAACGGTACAGCCATCAGGCTGAAGGAAGAAATGCCCTTGACCATCAGGCGGCAGACGTCGGTCAGTGCCTGACCCTGCACCAGCATGCACAGCACGCTGGACAGACCAACGGCGTATGCAATGGGGAAGCGCAGGAAGATCATAACAAAGAAGCTGACAAGAAGGACAATGATCGCCAGTGTCTGAACTGTCATATTACATTTCCTCCTTTACAAAAAAGCTCTTGATATGGTTATACAGAGACTCGATCTCGAAGATGACCATGGCAACACCGGCCAGCGGCACCGGGAAGTACATCCAGAAGCGGCTCAGCCAAGGCATGGAAACATAGAAGCCACGGCCGCCCAGCGTGGTGGCGTAGTTCCAGCCGACCGCCATCATCACCACACCAAGAACCATCACGGCCACGTCGGACAAAATGTCCAGCGCCTTGACCACTTTCTTGGGCAGGTACATATCAAAGGCAGTCATGCGGATGTGTGCGCCGCGGCGGATGGCCAGCGCAGCGCTCAGCACGGCCATGTAACTCATGCAGGTCAGAACGACCTCCTCAGACCAGGAGGGGTCCGGGATAAAGGGGACGTAACGGCCAATGACCGACATCGTGGTAATGAGGATATCTGCGATCAGCAGGATCTTGCAGATGAACAGAACCACCTTGTAGGTAAAGTCGTACGCCGGTCTGATCTTATCCAGAGTGGTAAAGATTTTCGGCATAGAAATTCCTCCATATAAAAGCCCGGCGAAGCCTGCGGGCGTATTCCCGTGGGCCCCCGCCGGGCAATGTACTACTTAAATTGGATGGAAAGCCAGCTTATGCCTTCATGTCCAGCAGCTTCTGGTACAGCTCAGCCTGATCAGAGGTGTTGTCCTTGATGACCTTAGCGCAAGCTTCCTGCCAGGGAGTCTTGTCGTCCACATCCACAACGTTGCAGCCGGAGGAGCGCAGCTCTTCCAGAACCTTGTTCTCAGCGGTCTCGGACAGATCAGCGTTGAACTTCTGGGTATCGGCAGCAGCAGCCATAACAGCAGCCTGCTGGTTAGCGGTCAGCTTGCCCCATGCGTTATCGGTGATAACAGCCTGAACAGCGCCCAGAGTGTGGCCGTCCAGAATCAGGTTGTTAGCAACCTCGGGGAAGGCGTTGGACTTGTAGTTTGCGATGGGCTGCTCAGCGCCATCCACAACGCCGGTCTGCAGTGCGCTGTACAGCTCGCCGAAAGCAACGACGGTGGGGTTAGCGCCCAGACCCTCGACCATGCCGTTCATAACGGGGTCGTTGGACACACGCAGCTTCATGCCCTTCAGGTCATCGATGGTTGCAACGGGCTTGACGGTGAAGAAGTGACGGAAGCCCTCCTCGCCGTAGAACAGGCCGCGAACGGGCAGGCCCAGCTCCTGGGGCTCGTTCAGGAACTCAGGAGCCAGATCGCTGTTGGCAAAGTTCCAGAAGTGAGCGCGGTTGTTGAAGGTGAAGGGGATGGACAGGAGCTTAGACTTGTTGCAGCCGTAGCTGGTCAGAGCGAAAGCAGAGATACGGCTGATATCAATGGAGGTAGAGCCGCCCAGAATAGCATCCAGAACGTCGTTCTCAGAGCCCAGAACACCGGAAGCCTGCACATCGACGACCACAGAACCGCCGCTCAGCTCCTCGACCTTCTCCTTGAAGTGAGAACCGGTCTGACCGACGATGGTATCCAGCGGGTTGACCTCGGCGTAGACCAGAGTCACCTTGGGATCGTTGGCAGCAGCAGCTGCATCACCGGCAGCAGCAGAAGCAGAAGCTGCGGTAGAGGTGGAAGCAGCGGTAGAAGTGGAGCCGCTCTTGGAACCACCGCAGGCGGTCAGAGCAACAGCAGCGGTAGCTGCACCGGCAACAGCCATAAAGCTGCGACGAGAGATCATTTTCATAGGAATCGTCCTCCTTAAAATAATTGTGAACTTCTCCGGGCGCACAGGTGCCGGAGCTTTCGTTCATTGACTGTACACACTTTAGCAAATTTTCCGAAACGAAACAAGAGCTTTCAAAAAATGTCCTGTTTTTCGAAAGAATGTCAAGATTATTTTTGCCACAATGCACAATCGTCTTTCATTTTGTTTGTGCAACACTGCCTACCAGTTGGATACATTCCTGTATTTATGAGCAAAATAACACCCCGAAAAATGTCCGTCCGGGGCACTTCTCGGGGTGTTTTCTTCAGCTTTTCTGTATCCGGTCGATCAGTTCCTGCTGGGCAGAGAATTCATCGTACATGGGCTGCACCGCTGCGCGGAAGCGGGCTTTCTCGGCCTCGTCCAGCTCGGTGACGCAGATGCCTCGCTTGCGCATATTCTGCTCTGCGTTCGCCTCCCGCCGCGCCCAGAGCTCACGCTCTGTCTGTGCGCTCTCCCGGGCGCAGGCGCGGATCACCTCCGGGAAGCTTTCGTCCAGCGCGGCAAGTTTTTCCATCACCGCCGGGCTGGCCAGCTGCACCTCCGGCACACGGGTGTGCTCGTCCTTCAGGAAAAAGGGCGCTACCTCGTAGTGTCCCATCACCTCGTAGCTGGGCCAGTTGTTCTCTGCGCCATCGATCTCGGCGTTATGCAGGGCGGCATATACCTTGCTGTACACCACCTGCGCCGGCTTTGCGCCCAGCGCGGTGATCATGTCGCTCATCATGTCCGACTCCTGCACCCGGATGGTCAACCCCTGCAAGTCATCCAGCCCTGTCACCTTTTCCCGGGTGTAGAAGCTGCGCACACCGGCGTCGAACCACGAAAGCCCTACTAAATCCATCCCGTCCAGCATGGCCAGAAACTCGTTGCCGATGCTGCCGTCCAGCACCCGCCACATCTGCTGGGCATCGCTGTACAAATAAGGCAGCTGCAATACACTGAGCTCCGGCTCGTACTCTGCCAGCTGGCTCAGGGACACGCGGGAAAAATCCACCCCGCCGAACTGCATCTGCTGGATGACGCTCTGCTCTGCGCCCAGTTCTGCCCCGCTGTAAACCAGTACCTTCACCCGGCCATCCGTGCGCTGCGCCACAAGCTCCGCAAAGGCCTTTGCCGCCTTGCTGGTAGGGTAGTCCTCCGGCTGGTTCTCGGCATAGCGCAGGATGAGCGGCTTCTCCTGCTGCGAAGAAGCAGACTGCGCCGTGCAGCCTGTAACTGCCAGTGCCGGGGCTGCCGCAAGCAGACGCAGCAGCTGACGGCGGGTCACAGCCGCGCCTCCCGAGCCGCCTTTGCCGCTTCCTTTCGGTACTGGGTGGGGGTCATGCCGGTGCGCTTTTTAAAGGCGCGAGCAAAGTAGCTGGCATCCTCGTAGCCCACCATGGAGGCCACCTCCGCTGCGGAGCGGAAGGGGTCGGCCAGCAGCTCCTTGGCAGCATTGATGCGCAGCTCAGTCAAGCAGTCCAGAAAATTCATCTTCTGGTACTTTTTGAACTGTGCTGAAAGATACGCCGGGCTGATGTGCAAAATTTCGCTCACGCTGTCCAGCGAGAGGTCGGCCATATAGTTATCTTCCATATACTTGCGCACATGGTCCATCACCAGTGCGTTGCGGTCGCTCTCCCCTTCCCCGGCGGGGTCAGTCTCCTGCTCCGGGGCGGTTTCCGGCTCCGGGGCTTCCGCCGCCAGCTCGGCCAAGCGGCGGCCGGCCTCGATCTGCCGGATGGCGCGGCGGATGGCGGCCTCGGTCTCGTCCGGGTCCACCGGTTTCAGCAGATAATCGCAAGCACCCAGATGCACCGCTTCGTGAGCGTACTGGAACAGGCTGTACGCCGTGATGAAGATCACCTTGCACTCCGGCCGCTGCTCCAGCACCGCGCGGGCGGCATCCAAGCCGTTCATGCCCGGCATCTCAATGTCCATCAGAATCAGGTCTGCTTCCCAGAGCACAGCGGTATCGGCGGCCTTGCGGCCGTTTTCCGCCATCTCCACCGTCACCTCATGCTCGAACCGGCGCATGACGATATCCGCCAGCGCTTCCCGCTCCATTCTCTCGTCATCCGCGATCAACAGACGAATCATTCCTCAAATTCCTCCTCATTCTCCACCAGCGGCAGATACAGGATCACCGCAGTTCCCCGCCCCGACCGGGAGCGCACCACCACCCGGCAGCGGGCATCCAGCAGCCGTAGACGGGCAGCCACGTTATAAATACCGATATGCTCCCAGCGGGGTGCGGGCTGTTCCAATGCCGTGCGCAGCTGTTCCAGCTGCTCCGGCTCAATGCCCACGCCGTTGTCCAGCACCCGGATGCACAGCAGACCTTTTTCCCGCAGGGGCACCATGCGGATGCGCACCACGCCGCCCTCTTCCTTGGGGCAGATGCCGTGCTTGAAGGCGTTTTCCACGATGGGCTGCAAGATAAAGGACGGCACCATGGTCTCGGTCAGATCCAGCGAGTCCGAGAACGCCCACTGCATCTGCACCCGGTCGCCAAAGCGCACATGGTAGATGGAGTAGTACTCGTCCACAACGCGCACCTCCCGGGAGAGGGGCACCTGCTCATCGTTGCTCATCAGACTGTAACGCAGCAGATGGGAAAGCGCCATGATGAGTGCCTGCGTGCGGTAGGCAGACTCTGTGCCCGCCATCTGCTGGATGACGTTCAGGGTGTTGAACAGAAAATGCGGGTCGATCTGGCTGCGCAGCTGCTGCAACCGGCTGCGCTCCATGCGGTTCTGCAGTTCCAGCGCCTCGGTCTTTTGGCGATGCAACTCCCGCTCGATCTCGTTCTTCTCCTGTAAGGTGTTCACCTGCTGCGCCATAGAGTGCTTCATGCGGTTGAAGGACTCTGCCAGCTGGCCGATCTCCGGCTGCTTGGGCAGCGGGATATCCGGGGTATCGAACTGGCTGCGGCTGATGGCGCGGGAAGCCACGATCATCTGGGAAACCGGGGTCAGCAGCCGCATGACCATCAGACCGGAGGCGCAGCCCAGTGCCACGCACAGCGCCACCACCACGATCTGCATCAGGGCGATCCGCTCGCCCAGCTCCGAGATCTCGGTGTAAGTAGTCTGGGCGTCCAGAATCGAGGCTTTCAGCAGCTGCATGGTGTACTGGCTCAGATACCCGCCGCAGACCGAGACCTTGTTATAGTACAGCTGGGATGCCTTTGCATCCTGTCCGCTGGTAAGGTAACCTTCCAGCTCTTCCAGCAGAGTGTTATAGCTGCCGTAGGTGGTCTCCACCGCACCGTACAGCACCCACTGTTCATCACTGACATTCTGCAAGCCGTCCATATTGGATCGGATGCGCCACAGCCATGCGTTGCTGGTGGAGCAGGCTGCCTGAAGCTTTTCCAGCATTTCCTCGGTCTCGCCGTTTTCCCAGCGGTAAGCTTCCAGAATGCTGATGGAGCTTTCCACGCCGCCCTGAAAGCGGCTGATGGCATTAAAGTTGCTCATCTGGTCGTCCTGCACCTGCTGCACTGCCCGTGCCTGATAACCGTTGAGGGCAAGCTGCAATGCAAAGGCCGCAAAAAAAGCTGCCAGACACAGCACCATGCGCTGCTTGAGTGTAACGCTGCGCTTCCAGTTGCGCTTTTCCATGCAAGGCTTCCCCCTTTTCGTTAAGGTGTATCTGAAAACAAAGAAAATGACGAATATTTCGCAAGCACAAGCGGGATTTAAGGCAAATAGCCGCAGGAATCCTTTGTGGATTTCAAGGCTGATTCACGCAAAAGCCAGCTGTGCTTGTAGAAATAGACTAAATTTTCGACTTTTCAGATACACCCAAGATAGTACCTTATTCTACCACGCCTTGCGGGCGATTTGCAAGCCGGATGCACAGCCGCCGGTGCATCTTTTGCTTGCTTCTTGCCGGTAAATGTGGTACTATGCCCAAAAAGGAGGGTAACTTTATGACCCAGAATGTTTGTGTTTCCGTTCAGATGGACGAAAAGGGCTTTCGCGATTTTGCATCTTTCGACCTGCTGCGCCACAACAAGGGCTGGCAGCGCCCGGCGGTGTTCACCGCCATTCTGCTGGCGTGCGCCGGCATCTGCCTGAGCCAGATCGGCAAGCGGGAGGGTGCCGGGCTGCTGACCGCCGTGCTGGCCATTGTAGCCATCGGTCTGCCCGCCGTATACTTCGGTACCTTTTTTTCGAACCTCTCCAAGCAGATCAAAAAGCTGGGTCTGCCCCGCCCCTTCTACCGGCTGGAACTGGACGCTGCCGGGCTTTCGGTCTGGATGGCCGGTGAGCAGAACAAGACCGAGCCCACCAACCGCTACACTTGGAACACCGTGTACTGCGCCTACCGCACCAAAGAAGCGGTGTACATCTACGTCCAGAAGAATCAGGCCTATCTGCTGAACGAGAGCATGGATGCCGCATGGAGCCTGCTGGGCAGCGCTCTGCCCGCTGCCAGCCTGCACGACTGCCGGAAATAAGGCAGCGGAAAATCTATTTTTCTTTCGAACTCCCGGAGCGTCTGCGGACGCTCCGGGAGTTCTATTTTTACATAACAATTTTTACAAAACAAAAACCCACGCTACGGCAAAGCAAAAGCGCAGCGTGGGTACGGAAATAGCGTTATAAAGTTTTAGCGGGCCAGAGTGTACTTGTGCAGGGTCTTGCGCACTGCGCCGTTACCAGCGTACAGCTCCTTGACCATGCCCTCGATCTTTTCGCCCAGACCGACGGCATACAGGTCCACACCGAACACGTCGGCACGGCTATACAGAGCCTTCAGGCAGCTGAAGTCCTGCTCACCTTCCTTGACTTCCAAGGGGTTGACGATGGCCTGCAGCTCAGCCAGCAGCGGATCGGGAGAGATCTCGAAGGGCTGGCCGTTGTCGTCGATACCCTTCAGGTAGCGGGCATAGCCTGCCAGCACCAGCGGGATCAGCACGAGGTTGGACTTGTCCAGACCGCGCTCCTCGTAAGCCTTGATGGTCTCGCCGAAGCGGATAGCCAGCTTCTGGGAGGTATCGGTAGCGATACGCTGGGGAGCATCAGGCATGAAGGGGTTGGGCAGACGGCGGTTGATGACAGCGCCGATGAACTCATAGGGGTTCAGCACGCCGGGATCGACCACGACAGGCATAGCCTCGATATAGCCGATCTTCTGGATAAAGGAGCGCAGATCCTCGTCTGCCATCTCGGCAGAGATGAGGGTGTAGCCCAGCATGCAGCCATAGATGGACATGGCAGTATGCAGGGGGTTCAGGCAGGTGCAGACCTTCATCTTCTCGATCTTGTCCACGGTCTCGCGGTCGCAGT
>OLVW01002139.1_pt1 | contig 14967 bp, 16 predicted proteins | sample 1673301 | NCBI WGS metagenome assembly OLVW01 (sample SAMEA3178941, study PRJEB25190) | human gut metagenome
CAGTTCTTCCCATGTCATGCAATATATTTCTTTTTATGTTTGACCATGTAAAGCTATAACCTTTATACCATTTATCACCATTATATCTAAAATTAATGTTATCGTTTCTGGTTGCGCCGTTGGACTCGGCGGCGATGCGGTTATCCCGGATGGCCATGATGGCCCGGCCATGGCGGGAGTTTTTCAGATTCATCATCACCAGCACCACCAGAAAAATCAGCACGATGGCAAAGGGCAGCAGTGTCCGGGTATCGGCGTAGATCTCGCTGGTATCCAACCCCTTGGCGCCGCCGGTGACGGAGAGATTGTTGATGATGGTCTTGATGATCTCGCCGCAGGCCAGCGTCACGATGGCCAGATAATCACCGCGCAGGCGCAGCGCCGGGATGCCCACGAGCAGGCCGAGCAGCCCTGCGAAAATGGCACCGAGCAGGCAGCAGCCGAGAATGACCAGAATGAGCTGGCCGGGGGCTGCTTTGGATGCCTCGAACAGGCCCGCGCGCTCGAGCGCAAGCGAGGTCAGCGCAGCGGTGTAGGCGCCGACGCCGGCAAAACCCATGTGGCCCAGCGTGAGCTGGCCAAGGTAGCCAAGCGTAAGATTGAGCGATGTGCCGAGCAGGATAAAAATGCACATCTGCCAGATGATCGGGACCAGCACGCGGCGGTAGGTATTTTCCGGGAGCACCTGACCGAGCAGCAACACCACGGCAAAGAGCAGCACGATCAGGCCGCAGTTGATGCCGGTGCCGCGCAGTTTCGTTTTTTGCAGCGTATTCATACCTTCTCACCTACATTCTTTCCGAGGATGCCGGCCGGCTTGACCAGCAGCATCACGATCAGGATCAGAAACACCACGGCGTTGGCGAGCGACGAGCTGATGTAGGCCGTCACGAGCGCTTCAATGATGCCGACGACGATGCCGCCGAGCATGGCGCCCGGGATCAGGCCGATGCCGCTGGTGGCAATGTTCATGGCGACGAAGTTGTAGGCGCAGCCGATGCCGTAGATGGCGTTGGTCACGCTCTTCTCACAGCCTGCCACAAAGGCATCCAGACCGGTGTCCAGCCAGGTGTTGGGGTTCTTCTTGCGATAATCCCGGATCTCGGTGCTGGCCTTGTACCAGCCGTAGGGAGGCAGCAGAGCAGCCAGGATAGCCTGGGTAGCAGTAGCGCCGCCTTCGGTGTAGGTCATCTCGTCCATCGACAGAACGTTGTACATTGCGGGAAGCATCATGGTCTTTTCCATAGTAACACTCCTTTAACACAAAGTATATTTCACAGCGCATAAAACGCTGCGTAGCCAAAATAGGGGGGGAGCTGCTTACTTCCGCAGCACCAGGTACAGGCTCAGGGGGCCCATGGCACAAACGGTCAGGGCCGACACGCCGTCGCGCAGGAAGTTGCTGGAGGACTTCTTCATATCGGCAGACAGGGCGTCCAGGGCACGGCCGTAAACGGTAAAGATGTTGCCTTTTTTGTTGCCCGGCTGCTTGAGCCAGTCACGGGTCTGCTGGATGCCCCAGGCGTAGCTGGCAGCCAGCACGCCCGTGCCAACGATGGTGGCACCGGCACTATACAGGCCCAGCAGGGTGGAGATCACGCCGCCGCCCTGGGTATAGGTCATTTCGTTATCGGACAGCACTGCATAATCAGCAGGCAGATTCAAATCTTGTTTCATGGTATCACACACTCCTTTGAAGAAGCGCACCGTCCGCATTGACGGGCCGCTTCGTTTCCCTCAATGGTTCGGATGGAGAGAGACCCTCTCTCTGCCCTCATTTTACAACAGGTGTCTGTTTTTTGCAAGGGGGTTCTGGGTAGAATGTGCAAAAATCGGAAAGGCGTATGAAAAAAACTGGAAAAGATTGTGAAAATAGCCTACAATAATCTGACAAAATGCAAAAATGCCTGTGCCACGGCCAAAAAGCACGCGGCACAGGCAGAACAAACCGGGAAAACTCTCAGCCGGTCACACCGGCGCGGTAGAGATAGGGGTCGCTCTTGAAGCTGTCAAAGCTGTACAGCACCAGGATCTGGTCATAATCGTTGTCGGCGATCAGCTGGTCCAGACCAAAGTTGTAGTTGCGGAAGTCCACCACGTCGATGTCGGCGTAATTGGCGGTGAGGTAAGGCACGAAACAGTTGGCGTAGCTGTCCTTGATGACAAGGATCTTTCCGGTGCCGTCGCCCTGCACCCGGCTCAGGCCGTTGTTGCCGTGCAGGAACATGGCGTATTTGTCGTAGACCGAGAGCTTGTCGGTATCGTACAGGCCGGTGGTCTCGCCGTCTGTGGGCTGCCCGGCGGCCGTCACGTTGTAGATGGTCAGCTGGTTGGGCAGGTCGTACCAGGTGATGGTGTCCGGCACGGCGTTCCAGGTGCGGGCCTTGGAGTAGTGGGTGCCGTAGAAGCGATCAGCGGTCAGGGCTGTGTGGGCGGCGGTGTCAAAGGGTGTAAGACCCAGCGCATCGCACAGCTGCTGGTAGGCGTAATAAGCGCCCAGGCTCGTCCAGTGGTGGTCGGTGCGGTAATAGAGATACTCGCCCTTGTGGTCGGTCAGGGTGCCGCGCACGTCCACAAAGCGGCCTCCGGCGGCCTGCACGGCGGCGCTGAGCTGATCAAGATAAGTGTTCTCGTCCAGCAGGGGCGCGTTGGCAGGTACGTTCTCCGGGTAGATGTCCGATGCAGCCGGGGCCAGCAGTACATTCACCTTGCCGGGGTATCGCTGACAGAGGGATTCCACCGCAGAAGTATTCTTGGGCAGGGTGCGCTCCTCGCTGGAGAGCAGCCCGAAGGTGCGGGGGAACATCATGTGTTCCTTGCCCAGCAGGATGCCGCCGTTCTGCTCCTTCTGCAGCAGGGTGGTCTCCACCATGCTCTGCAGGCTGATCCACTGGTCGCGGCCGAATACCTGATCCTTGACGTACTTGGTGTAGGCGGTGAAGTAGCTGTTCAGCCCCTTGGCCGAGAGCTGGGTCAGGGCCGGGCGCTGGCTGAGGGTGGTGTTCTCCAGCTCACTGTAGGCCCGGTCCGGGGTGATCATATCCAGTGCGAACAGCCCCACGAAGAACAGGGTGAACACGATCAGCACCGGGTAGTGCAGCAGGGAAGATCTTTTTGCATGCTTGTCCATGGGTCACACCTCCCTCAGAAGTTGAAGTACAGGAACGGGCTGTTGGTGCTGCCCACCACATAGGCAGTGGAGACCACCAGCAGCAACAGGATGGTGGCGCAGCGGGTGATGACATTGCGCCGCAGGGAGTTCCAGATCTTTTCGATCAGCGGGGTGCAGCAGATCACACTGACGATGAGCAGGACGCCGTAGTTGCGCAGGAAATACAGCGGGGATACGCCGCCGGACGGGATGAACAGCTTCTGGAACAGCAGCCCGAAGCTCACGCCGGTGTCGTTGCCCACGAACATGGCCCAGCCCACCACCACGAGGAACAGGGTGTAGATGTGGGGCCACACTTTGCCCTTTTGGAGGTGGGGCAGCAGGAACAGCTTTTCGATGGCCAGCAGCACAAAGTAGTACAGGCCCCAGCAGATGAAGTTCCAGTTGGCACCATGCCAGATGCCGGTGAGCAGCTCCACAATGAACAGGTTCATGATCTGCCGCTTCAGGCCCTTGCGGTTGCCGCCCAGCGGGATATACACATACTCCCGGAACCAGCCGGACAGGGTCATGTGCCAGCGACGCCAGAACTCGGTGATGGAGGCGGAGATATACGGGTAATTGAAGTTTGCAGGGAAGTCGAAGCCCAGCATTTTGCCCATGCCGATGCCCATCATGGAATAGCCGGAGAAGTCGAAGTACAGCTGCAGGCTGTAGGCGATGATGCCCAGCCACACCAGCGGGGTGGAGGCGTTGGCCAGCCCCACAAAGGTGGTGGAAGGGCTGGCGGCCACGCCGATGATGTCGGTCCACAAGGCACCGATGGCGTCTGCCAGCAGCACCTTCTTGGCCAGACCGAAGGTGAACAGGGTCATGCCCTCTTCGATCTGCGACAGGGTGTAGCGGTGCTTGTAGACGTGCAGCTGATTCGATACATCGCGGTATTTCACGATGGGGCCCGCAATGAGCTGCGGGAACATGACCACATAGGCACCAAAGTCGATGATGTTGCGCTCGGCCTTCACATCCCGGCGGTAGACATCAATGGAGTAGGACAGGGTCTGGAAGGTGTAGAAGCTGATGCCCAGCGGCAGGGTGCCGATGCCCTGGATCTCGGCAAAGGCCGTGCCCAGCAGGGCATTGGCGCTGCGCAGCACGAAGTTTGCATACTTGAAGTAGAACAGCATGCCCAGGCTGCCGATGAGGGCGATGAGCAGAAAGACTTTGCGCAGGGCGGGCTTTGCGTCAAAATGCTCAATGGCAAGGCCGCAGACATAGTTGATGAGGATGAGGGCCACCATGACCGGGAAAAAACGGACCTCGCCCCAGCAGTAAAACACAAGGCTGCAGAGGAACAGCACGGTGTTCTTGAGCTTTGCGGGCGCAAGGTAGTACAGCGCCAGCGTGATGGGCAAAAAGCGGAACAGGAAAATAATGGTGCTGAAAACCAAAGCGTCAGCCTCCTTTGTGCTTGCTCAAAAAAAGCCGATGCCGCAGTGGCACCGGCTCGGATAAGATCAGATCAGCTGTTCAGGGCGCTGTCCACGGCGCTGTCCAGATCGGCAGTGCACTCGTTGGAAGCGATGGCCATGACCACGCGGTTGTCCTTGAAGGCGATGACAGCGTTCTCCACGTTGCTCTGTGCCTGGGCAAACTCGGCGTAGTTGCCGTAGAAAGCCACCTGGTCCTGCTGGTAGGCGGTCAGCTGGTTGGCGATGTCCTCGGCCTTGCCGTCGGCAGCTTCGATCACCAGCACCAGGCCGGCGTCGCCGTTGTCGTTGCTCTTCACGCCCTTGTAGCTCACCACGTCCTCGGCCTGCAGACCGAAGTCGTACTCAATGTTCATGGCGGCAATCTCAAACTGGTTGGAGATGGGGTCTGCCTGCAGCAGGGCGTTGTAGATGCCGTCCAGATCGGATGCACCGTTCTCTTCGGCAGCGGCGGAGCTCACGACGCTGGAAGCTGCCTGCGAAGAAGCAGCCGGGGCGGCGGAAGAAGCCGTGGAGGAAGAAGCGGAGGAGCCGCCGCAGCCGGTCAGCACAGCGGCAGACAGGATGGCGCAGACAGCCAGAGATGCGATTTTTGTGCGGTTTATCATAAATTGTTCCTTCTTTTGTTGAAATCATTCGTTCGGCTGCAGGTGTGTATGCGAACACCGGGCAGAACAGTATTATCTTACCATATCGGGGGGCAAAATGCAACGCGCAGGCACCCTTTTGCCGGCGGGTTTTACACATTCTTAACCTGTGACGGACTGCCCGGCGGCCAGCTTCTGCAAAACGGCAATGGCATCCTCAAAGCACAGGCCGCTCTGGCTGATAAGGGCGGCGTTTTCCGGCCCCACATAGCGCCAGTGCCACGGCTCGTAGGTGATCTCGGTGACGGCTTCGGCCTCCTTGGGGTAGCGCAGGATAAAGCCGTACTCCACCGCGTGCTGGCACAGCCAGCGGAAGGCAGCGGTATTCTCAAAGCCCTCGTCCAGGCTGGTGTGCTCCGGGGTGTTCAGGTCGGCGGCAAGGCCGGTGGCGTGCTCGGAGTAGCCCGGCGGGTTCACGATGGTGGCCGCTTTGGCCCGGGCGTCGGCTTCGCTGCAGCCCTGGTCGCGGTAATACTGGGTCTTGTTGTTGTAAAGCTTGGTCTGGTAGTCCACACTGCGGTAGCCGCTCTGCATCCGGATGTCCACACCGTCCTTAGCAGCGGCAGCCTGCATGGCAAAAAAGGCATCGGCGGCCTCGGTCTGCAGGTCCTTGTTGATGGCGGTGGAAGAACCGCATTTTTTGGTGGTGATGGTGTAGCCGTCCGCCAGCTTGTGGGTGTGGTTCACCAGCACCATGCGGGGGTCATCCAGCAGGGCCTGCGCCTGAGCGGCGGTCAGCAGGCCGTTTTCTGCGTCCGAGCTGCTGGCCGCGGGCTGCGATGCGGCAGACGATGCGGCGGCCTGCGGCTCCTGACTGAGCGCAAAGGCGATGCATCCGGCCACACAGCAGGCCAGCACGGTCAGGCAGAACAGGCGGCGGCCATGGCGGCGTCTGCGGCGGGGTGCGGGATGTGCGCTGGGGGAAGGCCGGGAAGAAGCGGAAGAACGCATAACAGCAAACCCTCTTTCCAAAAACGGATAACGTGCGGCCTGCCGGGGCAAGCTATGCCCGGAGGGGAGCACAATGAAGATGACAGCACAGGAATATGCGCGCCGGGTGCGGCGCACAGGGCCGCATTCGCCCCTGCTGGCCGACATCGCGTGGGCCTTTTGCGTGGGCGGCGGTATCTGCCTGCTGGGCGAGGTGCTGCGGCAGCGGTTTCTGGCCGCCGGAATCGAAACCGAGCTGGCCGGGACCCTGACCAGCTGCAGCCTGATCGCACTTTCGGCGGTGCTCACCACGCTGGGCTGGTACCAGAAGCTGGCCGCCCGGGCCGGGGCCGGGTCGCTGGTGCCCATCACCGGCTTTGCCAATGCGGTGGTCAGTGCGGCCATCGAGTTCAAAGCGGAAGGGCGGGTGCTGGGCACCGGAGCCAAGATGTTCACCATCGCCGGGCCGGTCATCGTATACGGCACGCTGGCGGCGGTGGTGTATGGCGCGGTGCTGTGGCTGAAAGGGCTGCTCCCTGTATAATACGATGCAGCCGGGCCGCAGATTGCACAGCAGCTCTCTATAGTATAGCACAACCCGGTGGATTTTTTGCCGGAAAGGAGAAATTTTGTTCATGACACAACGATGCGGTGACACACTGCTGTTCCGCACGCCGCCCGTGATCGCTGCGCAGGCGGCGGTGGGCGGCAAAAAGGAGGGGGAAGGCCCGCTGGCTGCAGCCTTTGATGAGCTGAGCAGTGACAACCGGTTCGGCCAGAGCAGCTGGGAGGCGGCGGAAAAATACCTGCAGCTGCGGGCGGCCCGGCTCTGCCTGCAGAAGGCGCAGCTGCCCGAAGAAAAGGTCCGGCTGGTGCTGGCAGGGGACTTGCAGGCCCAGTGTACGGCCTCCGGTTATGCCATGCGGGAGTTGGGTGTACCCTTTGCCGGGGTGTTCGGGGCCTGCAGTACCATGGCGGAAACACTGGGTCTGGGGGCTGCGCTGTGCGCCTCCGGGGCGGCGGAGCACCTGCTGGCCATGGCGTCCAGCCATTTCTGTGCCGCCGAGCGGCAGTTCCGCACCCCGCTGAGCTACGGCGCTGTACGCACTCCCACCGCCCAGTGGACCGTAACGGCGGCAGGCTGCTGCCTGCTGCAGCCTGCCGGGCCGGGAGTGCCGATAGCGGCGGCCACCTTCGGCCGTGTGCAGGATTATCAGGTCAGGGACATCAACAACATGGGCGCGGCCATGGCCCCGGCAGCCGTGTCCACCCTGCTGCATTATTTTGCCGACACCCACACCGAGCCGCAGGAATTCGACTGCATCTACACCGGGGACCTGGGGCAGGTGGGCAGCAGCCTGCTGCGGGAGCTGCTGGCGGCCGAGGGCCTGCTGGTGAAGAACCATGTGGATTGCGGCTGCATCCTGTTCGACGCCGCGGAACAGCAGGTGAAAAGCGGCGGTTCCGGGCCGGGCTGCTGTGCCGCGGTGCTGTGCGGGCACATCCTGCCCCGCCTGCTGCGCCGCAGCCAGAAGCGGGTGCTGTTCGTGGCCACCGGTGCCCTGATGAGTCAGACCACTTTTCTGCAGAAGGAGAGCATCCCGGCGGTGGCGCACCTTGTGGAACTGCGCGCGCCGGAGAAGGAGAGCGGGGCATGAATTATTTCTGGGCGTTCTGTGTGGGCGGCGGCATCTGTGTGGTGGGTCAGCTGCTCATCGACCTCACCGGCCTGACCCCGGCCCGCATCCTCACGGGTTATGTGGTGGCCGGGGTGGTGCTGTCGGCCATCGGGTGGTATGCCCCGCTGGCCGAGTTTGCAGGCTGCGGGGCCACAGTGCCGCTGCTGGGCTTCGGCCACCTGCTGGCAAAAGGGGTGCGCACCGCACTGGAGGAAGAGGGAGCCGTGGGCATCCTCACTGGCGGGCTCACTGCCGCTGCGGCCGGCATTACCACCAGCCTTGTGTGCGGCGTGGTGTGCTCCTGGGTGGGCAAGAGCCACGACCAGAACTGAAAAAACGGCTTGACAGGACGGCGCGGCGGGTGTATGCTGAAAATACAGACCGGCGGTCTGTAAAGGAGGACGAGCAGATGCCGCGCAACAAATATCCGGAACAGACGGTGGAAAAGATCCTGGATGCCGCCGCCGCACTCTTTGCGGAAAAGGGCTACCAGAGCACCACTCTGCAGGACATCATCGACGCAACGGGACTTTCCAAGGGGGCGGTGTACCATCATTTCCGCTCCAAGGAGGAGATCGCCCGGAAGGTGGGCGACCGCATGGGGGATGAGATGTGGGAGCCGCTGCGCCGCATCCGGGAAGCAGCGGGCCTGACCGGCCTGCAGAAGCTGCAGGCAGTGTTTGCGGCATCCTTTGCAGGGGACCGGCAGCAGCGCATGGGCCGCACTTTGCCGCACCTGACCGATGACCCGTATTTTCTGGTACTGGAGTGGCAGAGCATCGAGGAACGTCTGGTGCCGGAGTGCATTGCGCCCCTTGTCCGGCAGGGCGTGGCCGATGGCAGCATCCATACCGGAGACCCCGATGCACTGGCCGGTGCGCTGTTCTTTCTGGCCGATCTGTGGCTGCCGCCCCAGAGCCGCCCTACGACTCGCACGCAGCAGCGAGCACGCAACCGGGTCTTTCAGCAGATGACAAGGGCGCTGGGGCTGGACCTGCTTACGGAGGAACAGGCCCTTCAGCTGGAAGAACTGTGCCCGGAGAAATAACAGAAAAAGAGTCGGCGGAGAAAGCTCCGCCTTTTTCAGATGATTTTACAGACCAATGGTCTGTAAATGGGAAAGAAAGGACGATACGATGGGACCATTTGTACAGGTGGTACTGGGGCAGATCATTTCGCTGTTCGGCAATGCGGCGCTGCGGTTCGTGCTGCCGCTGATCCTGCTGCGACAGACCGGTTCGGCGGCGGTGTACGGTGCGGCGACTGCGCTGGCACTGCTTCCAGCGCTGGCCGGGACACTGGCCGGCGGCGTTCTGGCTGACCGCTGCCGCAAGGCGCGGCTCATGGTGGTGCTGGACCTTGCTGCCGCCGGGCTTGCATTGGGTGCTGCAGCCTCCGCCGACGACCTGCCGACAGTTCTGTGGGCACCGGCGGCACTCTGTGCGCTTTATGCGCTGCAGGGGCTGTATCAGCCGGTGGTGCGGGCCAGCCTGCCATTGCTGCTGGCGGGAGACCGCCTTGTGCAGGGCAATGCGGTGATCCAATTGGTCGATACGCTGGATGAGCTGCTGGGGCCCTTGCTGGGCAGTGCGCTGTTGGGTGTGATGGGGCTGGGGCCCCTGCTGGTGCTGTGTGGGGCCTGCTTTGCCGCTTCCGCTCTGTTGGAGTGGCAGATCCGCATCCCCGGCGACCGGCCGCAGCCACGCACGCAAAGAAAACCGGATTTTGCGGCAGACCTGCGGGAGAGCCTTACTTATCTGTACCACAGTCGGCCGGAATTGCTGCGGCTGGCGGGCATCATGGCGTTAGTGAACCTTGTGGAGATCCCGGCGGTGGTAGTGGGCATCCCGGTGGTGATCGTGCAGTACCTGAGGCAGAGCGATGCCGTGCTGGGGGCCGTTCAGGCCGTGTTGAGCGTGGGCGGCCTTGCAGGCGGAGCGCTGGCAGGCCGCAGCCGACACCCACTGTCCGACCGGCAGGCCCTGGGGCTTCTGCTGGGCATTGCCGGGCTGTGCGCCGCCATGGGCGTCGTGCTCTGGGTACCACCGCTTGCCTGCGGCGGGGTGGCCCTGTGCGGCTTTGGGGTGATGGCCGCCGCCATGCGGTTCAATGTGTGGTTCTTTGCCCGGCTGCAGACGGTGCTGCCGCAGGCACAGCTGGGCCGGGTGACCGGTTGTACAATGGCGCTGGCCAGCCTGACCCAGCCGATAGGGCAGGTTGTGTACGGGGTACTGTTCGATGTGTTTTCCGCCTGTCCGGCAGGGGTGCTGCTGGGGGCTGGTGCCCTGTCGGCGGTGTTTCTGACCGGCGCGATGCGCCAGGAGACCGAAAAACGCCCCGGCTGACAATTCAGCCGGGGCAAGGGAAATCGGTTGGCTTGCCACTCTTCGCCCTGTTTTTCAACAGCTCTGCGCTAGAATGTGGAAAACAGGAGGCGATGAACGATGAAACACCGCTGGACGACCCTTTTGTGGGAGCTTTTTGCAGCACAGCTGCTGTGCACGGCGGCGGCAATGCTGCCCGGCAGCCGGGTGTGCACGATGCCGGGGCTGGCGCTGCCTGCGCTGGGTCTTGCGGCGGCGGTGCCCACGGCCTGGTTTGTGTGGGGCGTGTGGGCGGAACCGCCCCTGCCGCTGCCGTCGGAACAGCTGCTGGAACCGCCCCGGACACTGGACCCAGCCACCCTGCTGGACCTGCCGGAGCCGGTGGCGTAAAAAACAAAAACCCCTGTACCGGGCGCTCCGGTACAGAGGTTTTGTTCGTCAATCAAACTGCGATCAAGCGTTCTTGTTAGCACGCTTTGCCATACGGCTGATCTTGCGGCTTGCGGTGTTCTTTTTGATGACACCCTTAGCGCGAGCCTTGTCGATCGCGGAAACAGCAGCCAGGACGGTTGCGTCCTTGTCAGCGGCATTCGCATCGATGGCAGCGTCTGCCTTCTTGACGACTGTTTTCAGGTTGGTCTTAATGGCCTTGTTGTGAGCCTGCTCTGCAGCAGCCTGCACGACGCGGTCCTTCTGAGATTTGATGTTAGGCATTCGTTCCACCTCCTTGGCTACCTATAACAGCGCACCTTATGATACCATATTTGCCGTACCAACGCAAGCGTTTTTTTGATTTTTGTTTCAAAAAGTTTTATTTTTCCCATACTTCTCCTGTCCGGAGGGGCCCAAACAGCGCCTCCGGCGGCAAATTTGCAGAAAAAGAGGGGAAAACCATGCGTTTGACAGACATGGCCGATGAATTGTACGCGGCGCCCGCCTGCTCTGCCCTGCCCGGCGGGGTACGGGTGGCCACGGCCCGGCACGATGGCGTGACCGTGACGCGGGTGGAGATCGCGCGGGAGGGGCTGGAGCGGCCCCGGGGGCGGTATGTGACGCTGGAAGTGCCCCGCGTCAGCGTGCTGGACGAGCGGGACAGCGGTGTCATCGAGCAGGCGGCGGCCGAGCTGCGGGCCCTGCTGCCGCCTGAGGGCCCGGTGCTGGTGCTGGGTGTGGGCAACCGCCGGGTGACAGCGGATGCTCTGGGCCCCCGCACGGTGCAGAAGATCTTTGTTACCATGGGGGCCGGGAGCCGCCTGCCGCTGCCCGGCATTCGCCCCGTGGCGGCGGTCGCCCCCGGGGTTTCCGGGGCCACGGGCCTGAGTTTGCAGCAGCTGGCCGGGGCGCTGGTGCGGGAGCTCCGCCCGTCCGCCCTCCTCTGCGTGGACAGCCTCTGCTCCTCGGAGCCGGAGCGGCTGGGCCGGACGCTGCAATTCTCGGACACCGGGCTCTGCCCGGCCCAGCCCGGCAGCCGCAAGCATCTGGCCGCCGCCCGGCTGGGGGTCCCGGTGCTCGCGGCGGGCATCCCCACCCTGATGGAGGCCCGGGAGGGCAAAGATTTGGTGGTCACGCCCCGGGAGCTGGACAGTGTCATCGCCCACGGGGCGGCCCTGCTGGGCAGCGCTATCAACCGGGCCCTGCAGCCTCGGCTGAGCATCGCGCAGCTGTGCTGGCTGGCGAGCTGACTGCATAGAATGGTCATAGCATTTTGACGGGGAGGGGATGGCCATGCGGCAGACAGAGCGGGGCGGCACGGAGCGGACAGGCCAGCTGGGGGCATTCCTGCTGGCGTTGGCCCTGCTGCTGGTGCTGACCGTTTTTGCCCACCGGGTGGTGCTGGGGCTGGCGGCGGTCATTGCAGGGCCGCTGCCTGCCGCCCGGACCGCCCTCTCCCTGAGCCGGAAAGCCATGCAGGAGACAGTCCCGGACGAGACACCGGGCAGCATTGCCTCAGAGCCCGTCCCGGAGTCTGCCCCCGAAGCCGCCGCCCCGGCCAATACCGGCATGGAAAGCTATCTTGCAGTCTTGGAAGCCGACGACGCCCGCCCCGCGGATGCAGGTGCCGTGCAGGAAAAGACTTACCCGCACGGCAGCGGCGAAAAATATATCCCCTGCGGTGGAGGCAGTATCAAAAACAACACCCGTGTTCCGGCGGCAGAAGTGGCGGCGGAAATCACAAACCCTTTGCCCTTTGCGGTAGAGTGGAACAGCCCTGACCCGCAGATCTTGATTATGCACACCCACGCCACGGAGGATTACCGACTTTCCGCCGGGCTGTGGTACCGCCCGGGTGACGGGGCCCGCAGCACCGATCGCAGCATCAATATGTGTGCGGTGGGCCGGGTGATGGCCGATACCCTCCATGCGGCAGGCCTCAACACCCTGCATGACGAGACCCTGAACGACTACCCCAGCTATACTGGCAGCTACGCCAACAGCCGGGCCGTGGTGCAGCAATATCTGGAAAAGTACCCCAGCATCAAAATCGTGCTGGATGTCCACCGGGACGCCATTGAGACGGAGAGCGGCACCCGGATGGCCCCGGTCTGGGCCGGGAGCGGGGCGGGGGAGCAGGCCGCGCAGGTCATGATCATCTGCGGGTGTGACAATGGCGGGAGCGTCCAGCTGCCCAACTGGCGGCAGAACCTCCGCTTTGCAGCCCGGTGGGAGACGGCTATGGAAGCGCTTTACCCGGGGTTCACCCGCCCGGTGCTGTTCAGCTACCGGTTTTACAATCAGGACCTGACCACCGGCAGCCTGCTCATTGAGATCGGCGGCCACGGCAACAACCTCAACGAGGCCCTCCGGGCCGGGCAGCTGGCAGCGAATGGACTGGTGGAAGCGCTGCGGGGATAAGAAAAAGGCCGCTGCGCGGCAGCGGCCTTTCGAAAGTGTCTTCTTTATTCAAACACGATGCAGCCCAGAATATTCTTGCCCAGGCGCTGGATCTGCTCGTTCTGGTCGTTGACGGCGGTGTAGTGGGAGCAGGTGCAGTCTGCGGCCAGCACAATGGCATCGGCGCTGGTCACCTGCGGCACGGTGGCCGCACAGGTCAGGATGCTCTCGGCGGCGGTAACCACCTGTGCCCGGAGGGCACAGGTATCCTGCAGGGCGGCTGCCAGCGCGGTGAGCTGATCAGCGGGCAGGTCGCCCGTAATGAGGATATGCTTTGCCTCCGGGGCTCGGCTGGCGATGGTGGCCGCCATCAGGCGGATCATCTCAGCATCGGTGCTGCCGTCCGGGCGGTGCTCCATCCGGTCAAGGGCGGCGTCCAGCTGCTTGCTCTGCCGGGTCTTCCCGCTGGCCAGGGTGCCAAGCAGGGGCAGGCGGCAGGTGTCCCGCAGCTCTTTGCCGGAGTAGACTTTGCCCTGCACGAGGAACTGCACGGTGCCCACGCCGCAGACCAGCACGATGCCTACCAGCAGGCCGATGAGGCCAAACTTGAGCACGGCGGAGGAGATGCGGGTGGACTGGAGCACAGGCTCTTCCGTGCTTTCCCACTCCTTGGTGGTATCTTCAAAGTTGCTGTCCAGCCCGGTGCGGCTCTGCTGCAGCTGGTCGATCTGGGTCTGCAGGGAGAGCAGGTTCTGGCTGTTTTCCGTCTGTGCGTCCCGCAGGTCGGTGGAGACGGTGCTGTAACTGCTCTGCGCGATGACACTGATGGTGTGGCTGCCCACTGAGGCCGTGATATTGGCGTTCATGGCATTCACCTGCTCCAGCAGGGCGGTCAGAATGTTGCTGGAAGTCTGCTCACTGCTGCTCATGACCGTAATGGCCAGCAGGTGGGTGTCCGGGTCAGAAGAAATGGTCACCAGCTCCCGCAGGTAGCGCTCCTGCATGTTGAACTGTTGAGCCACCTCGCTCAGGGTAGAACTGTTTCCCAGCAGGGAAGCGTAGGCCGAAAGGACAGAATCGGTGCGGTCCGGATTCTGGTAGGCCATGCCGGGCTGGATCTGATAATTGGTGGTCACATAGAGGTCGGCCTGTGCCACCCGGACATTGTAGGGGTCCAGATTGTTCCAGACGGAATTCTCAGCGTACTCCTGCGCATTCTGGATGGCGTATTCGGTATCGCGCTGGCTTTTTTCGTTGTTGGCAATGTCGAGAGAATACTGCTGTTTGGCGGCCTCGTAACTCTCTTTTTTGCGGTTGTACTCGGCCAGCTCGCTTTCGTAGGCTTTCTGGGCATCCTGAGAGACCGCCCCGCCCCATGCGGTGTGTGCCCCGGCGGCCGCGCCAAAAATGATCGCGCAGGCCAGGGCGGCGGCAAGGATCTGCCGGTATTTGCGCAGGAGCGTGAAAGTGAGCGCCACAAGGTCGATCTCGTCTTCCTGCCCGTACGCAGGCTGGTTTTCCATCATGTTCTGTTTCTCCTTGTATCCTGTGTGGGAACGGTTTGTGCAGTCTGACTTCGTGTGGTGACAGACGGCATACAATTTCAATTTACAAGATATCATGGAAACTGCCGGATTGCAAGGGGGAGAGTGCACTTTTTAATTGACAAAGCGGCGCAAATGTGCTATTTTTAAAAAACTGAAAAGCGAAGATCGGGAAAAGTAGCGCGGGCAGTCTGGCCCAGAGAGCGCGGCAGCAGCTGGGAGCCGCGCGCAGACACAGCGTGAACGAACACCCGGGAGCTGCAAACTGAACCCCGGCGGGCCGGAAAGCCCTGCCGCCAGTAGGCGCGCCGCAGGCCCCGCGTTACAGGGGCAGCGCTTATTGTGAAAAAGGAGCGCGCGAGCGACCGGGGCACTCCCGGTAATTCAGGTGGCACCGCGGACATTACAA
>OLVW01002164.1_pt1 | contig 14822 bp, 13 predicted proteins | sample 1673301 | NCBI WGS metagenome assembly OLVW01 (sample SAMEA3178941, study PRJEB25190) | human gut metagenome
CATATACTACTCCCCTCACTTATGTGTAGTTTGCAAAAACGCGGACTTTAAAATATTCTAATAAGTGCTAATGCTATAATGTCCGCTTTTGTTATTTAAGATTTTGTGAAATATTTTTTAGCTGTTAAAATTGCATCTTTTTTAATAATTATTTTTCCATGTTCTTTTAAAATGTTTTCAAAGTTAATATTGTTTGTAGTATAATAAGCAAACTCGTTAATTAATGAGAGGAAATTAAAAGTGTTTTTGATTTTTGTATCAAATTTAGATAATGTTAAATAAAATTTGTTTTTATAATAATAAAGAGTTGAGTATTTTACTTGTGGACATGTTGATAAGGTGTTTGTTTTTATTGTACTACAAAAGTTGCAAAAATCATTAAAATTATTAAATTGATATATGTAAAAATTTTGAATTTTGCTTGATATTTTTCTTGTTAGTTTTATAGAATTTTTTTCGTTTTTAAATTTAGTTATAGTAAATACTACATTATCTTCAGAAGTTGAAAAAGTTTCTATAAGTAGTTTATATCCATTTGTATCAAAATCAACTTCTTTTTGAGCGAAATTTAAAATATCTAGCAATAGTTTTTGTGAATATTGATTTGATGATAAAATTGATTTTGCAGTTATTTTATTGTTTTTTAAGTCTTCTTGTTTTAAAATAATTCTTATTTTGTTATTTGTTAATTTTTCTATTTTCAAATTAAGCCCTCCTTTGTTTACATAACTATATTATACTATATTTTGTTTTATTTTTAAATATATAATTTCTGGAAAAATTAATGTAAATTACTTGAAAAATTTTCAAATTCAATATATAATACGTATGTTAATTAAAAACTGTGAAACCGTAAGAAAAAATTGAATAGAAAAACGAAAGTTAAGGTAAAAAATTGGAGTTCATTATAGAACTTTTCGATTTTATTATACCTTATGAAAGGAATGAATAAAAATGGCAACGAGAGAAAAAAATATATGGGTATTAATGGTATTTATTTTATCAGGATTAGTAATTGGGGGACTTATTGGAAAATTAGCTAGTAGTGTACCATGGTTATGGTGGCTTTCATTTGAACAGGAATTTGGACTAAATGAGCCACTTATATTGGATTTAAGTATATTAAAATTAACATTTGGATTGATGTTTAAAATTAATATTGCTAGTATTATTGGTATGGTGCTTTCAATTTTTATTTATAGAAAAGTTTAATAAGGGACAAATTTGATGCTAGAAAGGATTGTATATTAATTTGTCAATTAAAATTAAAGATTTACCAGAAGGTGAAAGACCTTATGAGAAATTAGAAAAAAGAGGAGCTAAATTTTTATCAAATTCAGAATTATTAGCTATAATTATAAAAAATGGTACTAAAAACGAGACTTCAGTTCAGTTGGCACAGAATATTTTAAAATTAGGTATGAATGGAATGGGAGATGATTTAGCTTTTTTAAAAACAGCTACTTTAGAAGAACTAATGAAAATAAAAGGAATTGGAAAAGTAAAGGCTATACAGTTAAAAGCAATTTGTGAATTATCAATTAGGCTTTCAAGACCTATAGTCTCTACAGGAGTATTAATAAAAAATACTGACCAAATTGCTCAAATGGTTTTGGGGGAGTTTCAATATGAAAAATGCGAATTGGCTAGGTTGTTTTTGCTAAATGCAAGGAATAGATTATTAAAAATAGAGGATATTGCATTTGGAGGAACGAGTTTCGTAAACTTGGATATAAAAAGTATTATTTCTTGTGTGATGAGAACAGGGGCAAATAGAATTGTTTTGGTTCATAACCATCCTAGTGGAGATAGTACTCCAAGTCAAGCTGATATACATTTTACTGATAAACTTTATAATATGCTTAATGATTTTAATATAGAGTTATTAGATCATATTATTATTGGAAATTTGGAATATAAGAGTGTTTTCGAGTATATTAGAGAATTGTGTCAAAAAGCAAGGTCAGATGCTAATGAAAATTAATTTAGGACCTACACCAGAAGTAAATTCACTTTTGGAAAGCTATGGCTCAACACCTTTAAACAATGGTATTAAAATGGCCGATGTTATTAAACGCCCTGAGATGGATTATGACAAACTTGCACCAATAGATTTTAACAGACCAGAATTGCCAGACGATGTTAGAGAACAGGTAAATATACAGATTAAGTACGAGGGTTATATTACAAGACAGCAACATCAGGTACAGCAGTTTAAGAAGTTAGAGGCTAGAAAAATACCTGAAGACATTGATTATGAACAGGTAATGGGTCTTAGAATTGAGGCTAGACAGAAGTTAGAGGCTGTTCGCCCTGTTAATATTGGACAGGCAAGCAGAATAAGTGGTGTATCTCCTGCTGATGTAAATATGCTTTTAGTTCACTTAAATATGTGAGGTGCTTATGAATAGCTTAAAAGAATATTTAGAAAAGTTAAATATAGAAATTAATGACAGACAAGAAGAACAGTTTGTTCAATATATGAACTTGTTGGTAGAATGGAACGAAAAAATGAACCTTACTGCTATTACAGAAAGGGAACAGGTTTTCATAAAGCATTTTGCCGACAGTTTAACTCCTCTTATGTACTTTGACTTTAAGGGGAAAAGTGTTATTGATGTAGGTACTGGTGCAGGTTTCCCTGGATTGCCATTAAAAATTGCTGAACCAACTATTGAGCTTACTCTTTTAGATGCTTTGCAAAAGAGAATTGGCTTTCTTGAAACTGTTGGTCAGGATTTAGAACTTGAAAATGTTCACTATATACACGCAAGAGCAGAAGAAGGCAGTCGTATGCCGGAGCATAGAGAACAGTATGACATAGCTGTTTCAAGAGCTGTTGCCTCTCTTAATGTTTTAAGTGAATATGATTTGCCTTATGTTAAAGTTGGTGGAAAGTTTGTAGCTCTTAAAGGACCTACAGCTTATGATGAAATAAAAGAGGGCGAAAAGGCTGTTGAAATATTAGGTGGCAAAATAACTTCTGTAAAGGAAGTTACACTTCCACAAACTGATATTACCCACACAATAGTTGAAATTACAAAGGTAAAATCAACTGATGAAAAATACCCAAGACGAGCAAAGAAGATTTCTTCAAGTCCTTTATAGGAGTGTATTTATGGAAGTAAAGTTTTATAAAGACGAAAATGCAGATGCCTTTTATGTAAGAAGAAAGGTGTTTGTAGAAGAACAGAATATTCCTGAATGTGATGAATTTGACGGTAGTGACATAGGTGTAATACAGGCTGTTGTATATGATAACAACAGCCCTGTGGCTACTGGCAGACTTATAAAAGTGGAAAATGAAATGAGAATAGGCAGAGTAGCAGTTTTAAAGGAGTACAGAGGCACAGGAACTGGTAAACTACTTATGAATTCCCTATTGGAAAAGGCAAAAGAGTGTGGATATAAGGAAATTATTGTTCACGCCCAAACTCACGCCTTAGGCTTTTATGGTTCTCTGGGCTTTGAGGAATATGGAGAGGTTTACATAGAAGATAAAATTTTACATAAATCAATGAAAAAAAGAATTGCATTTTAACCATAAGACTTGTATAATTATACTGTATGATTTGGTGTTAAATTTATGCACTTTTTATAGGAGGTTCTCTGATATATGAAAAAGAGATTAGTATGTTTTGGTCTTGCCTTAGCATTTTCTTTAAGTAGTTTTAGTGCAATTTCATTTGCAGAAGGCTCTTGGAAAAAAGGCTGGACTGGTAAAGCTGATGCTGCTGCATATACAGTAAATGCAAACGGCTCAACTGTTACAATGTCAAATGATAATGTTAATAATGGTAAATTTACAGATGGCGAAGATAGTATTGTTTACTATGCTAATGAATTAAAGGCTGATGAAGACTTTGAATTAAAGGCTACAGTAAACATTGATTCTTATAATACAGCAAAAGACGGCAGTAATCCTCAGCAGGGTTCTGTTGGTATTGGTGTACTTGATTCACTTTACAATAAAACTGATGATAAGACATATGATGACGGTGTTTTCTTAGGCTCTTATGCTTCTCAGAAAGACAGTCCTATGGCAATTCATTCTCTTGTAAGAGCAAACAGCAGTAAGAAAACGGTTGGCGATGCTTTATCTGATACTTTTGCAAATACAGGGGAAAATTTAGGTACATTTGATTTATCTATTAAAAAAGTAGGTAATGCTTATACTCTTACTTGTGGGGACAAGTCAACAACTGTTGAAATGACTGCAATGGAAGACGAAATTTATCCTTGCCTTTATATTGCAAGAAATGCAAAGGCTACATTTACAAATGTTTCTCTTAAAACTGAAACAAGAAAGGCTACTTCTCTTACTTTAAAGGGCAAGTGCAAGACAGCTTATTCTTATGGCGAAAAGCTCGATTTATCAGGTCTTACTGGTACTGTTACATATGATGACGGTACAAAGGAAGATGTAACTGGTTTCCTTGCTTCTGGTTACGATGCAACTAAGACAGGCAAGCAGACAATTACTCTTTCTTATGGCGAGGCAAAGGCTAACATTGATGTTAGTGTTGCAAATGTTGCATTAACTGATGTTAAAATTGGTTTCACTCCAGTAAAGACAGATTATAGCTTAAATGGTCCTTTCAGTAGTACAGGTATTTCTGTAGAGGCTGTTTATTCAGACGGTACTACAAAGAAACTTGACAGCGACCAGTATACATTCTCTCTTAACGGTAAGACAATTAAAGACGGCGATGCTGTAACAGGTATAGGTCATCAGATTGTTAAAGTAAATGTAAAGCCACAAAAGGGTATCAACACTACAGCTGTAGGTAGTTACAATATTTACATAAATAAAAATGCTTATTCTTCTCTTGAGGCTAAGGGTAAGGGCTTTGATACAGAGTATTACTTAAATGACCAGTTTGATACAAACACTATAGAAGTAACTGCAAGCTATACAAATGATAGTGGCAAGGTTGTTTCTGAAATTGTTCCAGCAGGTTCTTATACTTTAACAGGTTTCGATTCTAAAACAGCAGGCGAAAAGGAAGTTAAGATTTCAGCCGGTGGTTTAGATGTATCTAATACTGTTACTGTAAAGGAAAAGCAGGTTACAGGTATTGAGATTACAAAATATCCTAAGACTACATACAATGTAGGCGAAAGTTTTGATAAGGAAGATATGGCTGTTGTTGTTAAGTATGATAACGGCGATGAAGATGAATTAACAGATTATACTGTAAACACAGATAAATTTGATACTTCTAAGGTTGGTAAGACTTCTGTTACTGTTAGTAGCAAGGAAGGTAGTGTAGAATTACCTTGTACAGTAGTTGAGGCTAAAGATGCTAAGTGGAGAAAGGTTGTATTTGGTCAGAGTTCTAATTACGACAAGCAGGACGAGGGCATTAGTGGTGTTACAGCTGATGACTATGGCACAGTTAATGGCAAGATTAATGTAAGGTCTTGGAACGGCTCTGGTAAGATTACACAGGACCACGACGGTATTAGCTATTACTATACAACTGTAGACGGTAACGAAGATTTCAGAGTTACTGCTGATATTAAGGTAAACAAGTACCTTGAACACGATAACAACGATACTAAGAGAAGTGGTCAGGAAGCCTTTGGTATTATGGCCAGAGATGTTATTCCTTTGACTGGCGAAGATGGTAAGATTGTTACTGATGAAAGCAAGGCAAAGAAAGATAGCGAGGGTGTTTCACAGCCTCTTGATAACGGTGCTGTTTTTGCATCTAATATGGTAATCTGTGGCGGTTATTCTGGTACAGGCTATCCAGCAGATAAAAGCACTAAGGACTACGATAAGATTATTAATATGAACAGAATTAACCTTATTGTAAGAGAAGGTGTTACTGCTACTGACGGTGGTGGTAAGAGAATAGGACCTTACGCTATTAATAGTGAATTCCCTAAGGAGGGTAATACATACAGAGTTACTCTCGAAAGAATGAATGGTGGTCTTTATGCTAAGTGCTATGACTATCAGACAGGTAAAACTCAGACTACAGTTTACAATGACGATAGTTTCCTTACAGTTCAGAGTGATAAGGTTTATGTTGGTTTCTTTACTTCAAGATGGGCTGACATTGATGTATCAAATGTAGAATTTAGAACTTCTGACAGAAGTACAGACCAGAAAGTTGCTGAAAAGGAAGAAGAACCAGCTACAGCAGGTATTAGCTTTAAGACAAAGGGCTATTCAACAAGCGAAAACTATGGCTTTGATTTAGCTACATCTGACAGCAAGGGTAAAGTAACAATTAAGGTAAATGATGCTGTTGTTGCTCAGAATGTAGATATGGCTGATACTCAGCACTTTACAGCTAAACTTAAAAACAATACAGCAAACAAGATTGTAGCTGTTTATACTCCAGATAAATCTCTCAACCTCAGTAGCTACGAACCTATTGTTGTTAGAAAGACTGTTTATTGCAAGGAAACTCCAGCAAATGCTACTACACTTTATGTTTCTCCACAGGGTAGTTTCAATGGCGATGGTACAAAGGAAAATCCTTTTGATATTGATACAGCAATCGGTCTTTGCAAGGCTGGTCAGACAATTCAGCTTGCCGGTGGTGTATACAACAGAACATCAAGAATTGATATTTCTATAGGCGATGACGGTACAGCAGAAAAGCCAAAGACAATTAGAGCTGACGAAAATGATAGAGCCATCATTGACCTAGGTGCTACTTGTGCAGGTTTCTATACAGGCGGTAATTACTGGGTATTCGAAAATATGGATGTCAGAAATTCTGGTAATAACTTAAAGGCGTTTAATTTAGGTGGTTCTCATTGTGTAGTTAGAAATTGCCGTTTCTATGATAACAGAGATACAGGTTTCCAGATTAGTAGAATTGATGATGACCAGACTAGAGAATTTTGGCCAGGTTATAACCTTATTGAAAATTGTGAATCTTTCAACAACTGTGACCCAGCTATGATTAATGCTGACGGTTTTGGTACTAAACTTACTTCTGGCGACGGTAATGTTTACAGAAATTGTAAATCACACCATAACCTTGATGACGGTTGGGACTGCTATACAAAGGTAAATACTGGTGCTATTGGTGCTGTAACTCTTGAAAATTGTCAGGCTTATAAAATGGGTCTTAGATTAAATGAAGATGGTACAGAAACTCCTTACGGTGCTGGTGGTCACAACGGTTTCAAAATGGGTGGCGAAAATATTGCTGTAAACCATGTTCTTAAAAATTGTGTTGCTTACGATAACTTAGCTTGTGGTGTTACAACTAACTTCAACCCTAGTCTTACTCTTATTGATGTTAAGGCATACAACAATGCTGAAAGCAACTTTAACTTCTTTACAGATAAGGCTGACCAGTACAACTATACTGTAACTGGTGCTGTTTCATACAATGGTGGTGCGGTTGATAGAATTCCTACTGAAAATTACAATAAGGAATACAAGAACAATAGCCAGACTCCACTTATTAGCGACTCTAACTATTGGGAACTTGCTTTAGGTAAGAGTGTAAATAAATCAGGCAAAGAAGCAAACGAAAGTATGCTTAAAATGAAATAATACAATATAGAAAAAGCTCCGAAAGGGGCTTTTTTTATTGCCTAAATATATTATAAAAATATTACAAATCAAAGTTTTTATGACAATTTTCGGCATTTGTGATACAATAACTAGGAATGAGAAAGAGGTGTTTGTTTTGAGTTATAAAACAAAAAATATTATAGTGTATATTGCTGTTGTTATATTCAGTATACTATTTTGCTATTTTGGCAACAAGTACACTATGGCAAATTATAAGTTATTAAATAATCAAGGTGTAGATGCCACTCATCCTGGGGTTATTACTGAAATAACTAATGAACAGGACTACACTTACCAGAATGGTCTTGGTGGTAGTAAAATTTCCTTTAAATGTACCCTAAAAGATACGGGAGAGGAAATAGAGGGTACACAGGTTGTTGATGATTATGACCCTGTTCCTTACAGAAAGGTTACAAAGGGGGATAAAATCCTTTTGGACTATGATGATACTAATGGTTGGCAGTTTACAGAATATATAAGAACTGACGCACTTTTAGTATTAGGTGCTATATTCTTGATTGCACTTTTATTCTTTGGTAGAACTAAAGGTCTTAACACAATTATTTCATTAGGCTTTACTTGTATTGCAATTTTTGCAGTATTTATTCCGGCTGTTATAAGTGGTCAGAATATTTATTTATGGTCAGTATGCATATGTGCTTACACAATAATTATGACATTACTTATTGTAAACGGTCCTAACACAAAAACTCTTACATCTTGTATAGGCTGTTTTGGTGGTGTTGTATTGGCCGGTATTCTTACATTTTTTATGACAAAGATACTTGCCCTTACTGGTGTTGTAGACGAATCTTCATATTCTCTTACAACAGTAAATCCAGACCACCCTATTGATTTGCTTGCTATTATATTCGCAGCTATTATAATCGGTGCTATGGGTGCAGTAATGGATGTTGCTATGTCACTTTCTTCATCACTTCACGAATTAAAGTTAAAGGTTATGAGCATATCTCCTAAGGAACTTTTCAAAAGTGGTATGGTTATTGGTAGAGATATGATGGGTACAATGGCTAACACTCTTGTACTTGCATATATTGGTAGTAGTCTTACAGTTACTGTGCTTATTGTAATTTACAATAGTTCAATGACAGAACTTCTTAACAAGGAAAGAATAGTTGTTGAAATTTTACAGGCACTTGTAGGTAGTATAGGTATATTGTTTACAATACCTTTCACTTGCTTTGTTTGTGCTATGTTATATAGAAATTTAAAGCCTTATGACAACAATGTAGAGTTTGACGAATATGCTTATTGTGAGCAACTTGCTGAAGAAAAAGAGGCTAGAGAGGCCAGAGCTTTAGCTAAGAAACAGGCTAAGGAAGAAGAAGCAAGAGCTATAAAAGAAGGCAAGGAAGAAGCGAATAAGTTTTAAGAGGTATATTTTATGATAGAAGTAAAAAATATTTCCAAAAGATATAGGAACACTGTTTTGGACGATATAAGTTTTACTGCTGAAAAAGGTCAATGTATAGGCATAATAGGAGCAAATGGCTGTGGAAAAACCACATTGCTTTCTATTATGGCTGGTGTCAACAAGGCACAGTCTGGAAAAATATATTACAACAATGAACTTGCAGACAGGAAAAGCGTTTTCAAAAAGTATATTGCTTATGTACCACAGGAAAATCCACTTATTGATGAACTTACTACAAAGGACAATTTACTTTTGTGGCTTGGCAGTAATAGAAAAATAAAAGATGGATTTGAAAATGGCGTTTTAAAGGATTTGGGTATTGACGAATTTTTGAACAAGCAAGTTAATGAGCTTTCAGGTGGTATGAAAAGAAGATTAAGCATCGGTATTTCACTTTCAAACAATGCACCTATAATGCTATTAGACGAGCCAGGTTCAGCCTTAGATATTTATGGCAAACAGGAAGTAAATTCTTATATTTCAAATTATGTAAAAAATGGTGGAACTGTAGTAATGAGTACCCACGATAGAGATGAAATAGATTTATGTACTAAACTATACAAAATAGAAGACGGAATTTTAAAGGAATGCGAGGGATAAAAAGTGGACGATAATATTAAAAATATGGAGGATATTGAAAACAAGCCTTCGGGGCAAAACCCTGAAAATAGTGTAGAGGAATTTAATAACGAATCGACAGAAAATGTTTCAGATGAAGGTGCAGAAGAAGTAACAGAAAATAGTGCAAATGAAGATACTTCAGAAAAAAATACTGATGAAGTAACAGAAAATCGTGTAGACGAAAATACTTCAGAGGAAACAAAAGAGGAAAATACAGAATCTGAATTTGATACTAAGGAAAGAAAACCATTAAAAAATCTTGGTAAAGTAGTTATTTCTGTTGTTGCAGTAGCAATGGTTGCAACTACAGCTTATGCAGTTTTAAATCCCGTAAATATTATAAAGAGAGCTACTACAAAGACTTTTAACCAGTATGTAAACAGAACATCTATAATAAATACTATAGGCTTGAAAGATATAGTAAATATGATAGATACAAAGTCAGTTTCTGTTGATGCTGAATTAAATGTAAATGACAATTCATATATGCCTAGCATAAATGGAGGTGGTATTAGCTTTAGTTTTGACAAAGATGTGGATAAGAAACTTGCTCAAAGTAAGGTATCAGCTTTATATAAAAATACCGCCCTTATGGATTTATATTCTTATACAGATAATAAGGACATTGTAATTTATGCTCCTGCCCTTTATGAAAAGGCGATTAAGTTTGGTTGTGACAATATTTTAAAACAATACTTTGACTCTCCTTTAATGAAAGGTTCAAGTGCTGAATATAACAAGGATAAGGATTTTTCAGTTAAGCTTTTTGATGACAATAAGGTAACAGAAAAGGCTGACAAATATTTTAATATTTATAGTGATTTTACAAGCCAGTTACAGTATTATACTAATCTTCATTGGAAAGAGGCTACTAAAAATGCTACTTTAAAAAAGAATGAAAATAAAGATGTTACTGTAGGGGAAAAGGAATTAAAGTGTAAAAGCTATACACTTACAGTACCTTATGAAGATGTAAACAAGTTTATAATAGGTGTTGTAAGAGATACAAGCAAGGGTTCAGGTTTTGAAAATTTCTTGACTGAATATGCCACATATATGTATACTTCACAGCCTATGTACCAGTATTTCTTTGAAAATGAAGCAGACTTAGAAAAATATATAAAGAATAGTATACAAGAGTCAATTTCAAATGTAGAGAAAAATGCAAAGTTTGGAGATTTAAGTATTAACTTCTACATAAATGGTGGTATGCTTGTAAAGTGCGAAAGCAGTATGAATGTAACAGTAGACAATTCTGTAATGGACATTAATGCTAATATGGCACTTAACGGCAGTGAAAATCCTATAGATTTAATAAATAGTGAAGTTGCTTTCAATAGTGACGGTAGTGTACTTAAATTATCTCTCAGCGACAGAGCAGAAAATAAGGAAAATTCTATTGATTCTTCAAAGGAATTAAACATTGACGATGCTCTTGGAAATAATATTAAACTTGTAGCAAATGGTAGATATGATACAAAGAATAATCAGCTTTTAGCAAGCATTGACAAGAGTAATTCTGGTAGAGATACACAGGGTATAAGTCTTAAAGCAAAGGTTGTTCCGGCTAAGGACACATTAAATGCTGATATAAGCGAATTTAATGTGGATATGATGGGTGTAACTTGTTCAGGTAATGGTCTTTTAGATGTCAGACCTTTAAGTGAGGATATAGCTGCCCCAGATAGTGAGGCTATGGAAGTGTTTAAGGTTGACAAGGAAACTGTTGAAAATGCAATGAACTCTGCTAAAGATAAATTTACAGAGATAATGTCAAAATTTAAAGGATTAAAATAAAAATGTTTTTACGATATTTATTTATGGAATTAAAAAGGTCATTGTACCTTTTGCCTAAAATTTTAATAGGTGCAGAAATTCTTGTTTTGGCTATGGGTATAGTGTCTTTTGTTGGCATTTCTGCTATGGATAAAAGTTCATCTGAAATAAAAAAGTCAGTTGTAGCTATGTATATTCCTGACGGTGGTGCAACAGAAGATATGGCACTTTCTATTGTGGAAAATATGGAAAGTGTAGGTACGCTGTGCAAATTTGAATTAGTTGACAGTAAAGATAAAGTGAAAAATATGGTTGAAAATGGCTCTGCTTTAGGCGGAGTCATTTTGCCTAGTGACTATATTCATAGTATATTAAAAGGAGAAAATCTCCACCCAATACTTATACTGCCAAAGGGTACAGACTTAAACAATAAACTTTTTGAAAATCTTGCAGAGGGTGGTTGTGGCATTTTTGCAGCCGTTCAGGCAGGTGTATATTCTGTTCAAGATGCTTTGTTGGCTAAAACCGGCAAAGAGGTTTCTGTGCTTAAATTGGCTGAATTGGATATGGAATATGTAGACACAGTTTTGCCAAGAGCAACATATTTTGATACAAATATGGTAAATAGCGAAAGTGATTTAACTGTAAAAGAATACTATTTATCAATGGCTTTGGCTATGGTTATACTTCTTGCTGGTATGGCAATGGCACCAGTTGTAAGTGGACACAATAGAGCTTTTTACAACAAGTTGAAAATGTCAGGAGTTGGCTTTTTACTTAATTCTCTTGTAGTAAACATAATAGTATTTTTAATATATGCGGTTATTTATTTAATAATTTTAGGGCTGTTTTGTATTTTAAGAGTGGATATACAGTTTAATATATTATCCTTTGTTATGCCTTGTTTTATTGGCTCTATTTTTACAACTGCTATTTACACATTATGTGGAGATAGAAGTTATGGAGGGCTTTTGATATTTGCCTTTAGTATGGTTTTTGGATTTTTAGGTGGTGCTTTTGTACCAGTTTCACTTCTTCCGGATACTATAAAGGCCATAAGCCCATACTCTCCCGTAAACATTGTAGGTAGCCAAATTATGGGTATGTTTTCTGCCTATGACTATGCTTCCTTAAAATACGGAATTGTATTTGCTGTATTTCTCTATGTTGTTACAGCATTGAAAGGGGCGATAAAAAGATGAGTGTCTTTTGGCGAATACTGATTTATATAAAAAGATTGTGTAAAATGCCAGCCTTTGTTATTGCTCTTTTGTTAATGCCAGTAATAGCCTACGGAATAAAGAACTTTACTACTCTTGAAAACAAGGGGATAACAGTAGGTGTTTATGCTACAGGAGAAGTTGGTAAGGCTGTTTGTGAAGATTTGTTAAGTAAGGACTATGTTGTTAAATTTGAAAAGTATGACAGCATAGAAAAAATGAAAGAAGATGTGGAATTTAAAACAATAGAGTGTGGTTATGTCTTTGAAAATTCCTTTGAAGATGGATATAAAAAAGGGGATTTGACAAGGTCTATAGGCTGTATAACATCTAATTCCTCTGTACTTCACAAAATGATAAATGAAGTTGTGTATTCTTCAATTATAACAAAACAAGCTCCTGAAATAGCAAATAACTATTTAAAGGATAAGAATATACCTGTAACAGTTGATGATGACTATGGAAAGTATATGGACAGTGATAAGCTGTTTACCGTTGATACAGAATATGTAGATTCTCCACAGATTGCATCTAAGAAACTTTTTAGCGTGTCAAATGTAGTGGCTCTTTATACTATGCTAGGTGTTGTGCTTTTGTCTGTAAATGCTGTGAGAGATAGGAAAAAGGGTATTAGAATTAATGGCTATTTTTGTATTTTTGCAGGTTGTTTGCTGTTTACTATATTCTCTATTATTTCATCAAAAATAGCCGGAGAATTGACAAATGAGGCTGTTTTAAGGTATGGCATATATTTATTTGTATTAAGTGGCTTTGCCTATTTATTAAGTGCCTTGCCTAAAGAGGAAATTTTGTTTGGTATATTGCCTGTATTGGCAGTAACTTCTGTAGTTCTTAGTCCTATATTTATAGATGTAAGTAAGTATTTAAAAATACTTGAGCCTTTGCAATACATTTATACTGTAACATACTTTGCAAAAGCTGATGTAATGACTATGGGGATAGTTGCTATAGTATTAAATGTTGTAGCATTTTTAGTGAACAGGATAGTGAAAAGATAAAAATTTAGGTATTATGGGAAGGGAATAATTATGAGAGTAGACCCAGAGTTGACATATCAAGACTATAAGGATGGATTAATAGTTGCATTTAATCGTTTAGGGAAAAAAGGTTGGGAAAAAACTGAAAATATTACTGATTATTTGACTGATGAAGATAATGACCTTTTGGTTAAAGATAGTACATCATTAGCTATATGGATAGTAACCATCGGGGAATATGAAGTAAGACACGATATTTTAGAAGAACGAGTTCATATCGAGTTATGTTATCACATTCCTAGATTTTTAGACGGCTTATATGATGATGACTTAACAAAAGAAGAACATAAGCAAATGCAAGAAGATGTAGATTATATATTATCTAAAATTGAATTGTATGAGGTTTATCCTGTAGATGACGATGAGGAATAGCTGTTATATTAATGGTTAAGGCTTAAAAGTGAATATATGAAGTATAGTAAGAAGTGTAAAGTATTAAATGTAGTACTTTACACTTTTTTTAATGAACCGAAAGATAAATCGGACACACGAAGTGTGGCTTTCAACAAAGTTGAAAGTTCTGACCAATGAATCGGAAAGATAAATCGGATGGTTTAACTTGTTAAGTCGCAAATTAAGGTCGTTAATTTGGTCTGATTGGAAGTCCGTAAACAAATGAGAAGTAACAAATAAAAATTGTGATAAACAATCCTCATTTGTGGTTTACATAAAAATATATAATAGACAAAAAAAGAGAAGGTAAAAACCTTCTCAACTTAGCTAGGCTAGCAGGATTCGAACCTGCGGATGACGGAATCAGAATCCGTTGCCTTACCACTTGGCGATAGCCCATTATTAAATTATTGATATAAGAGAGACCAAAAAGCAGGGCTGGCAGGATTCGAACCTGCGAATGCAGGGATCAAAACCCTGTGCCTTACCGCTTGGCGATAGCCCATTAGTTAAATAAGGGTGGATACAGGGATTCGAACCCTGGACCTTCAGAGCCACAATCTGACGCGCTGACCAGCTGTGCTATACCCACCATAATGCAAAAGTCATAAGCTACTGGCCATGACTCATAAAAAAAAGTGTGCCCGGGGGGATTCGAACCCTCGACCCACGGCTTAGAAGGCCGTTGCTCTATCCAGCTGAGCTACGAACACACGAAGCGGGTGATGGGAATCGAACCCACGTATCTAGCTTGGAAGGCTAGTGTTCTA
>OLVW01002180.1_pt1 | contig 14750 bp, 11 predicted proteins | sample 1673301 | NCBI WGS metagenome assembly OLVW01 (sample SAMEA3178941, study PRJEB25190) | human gut metagenome
ACATAAACTGCCTCCAGGATATTGGTCTTTCCCTGGGCATTGTCGCCGTAGAGAATATTGGTTCCCTGACTCAATTCCATATGCAGTTCTTCATAATTGCGGTAATTCTTAAGTTCTATGGATTCGATGGTCATAGAAATTCTCTTTCAAGGATTTATTTAATAATTTTGATGGTCTGGCCTTCATAGGTGACAATATCGCCATCTACTAACTTCTTTCCTCTCTGGAAAGCCTGCTCACCATTTACATATACAAGACCGTCTTCAATGGCATATTTTGCATCTACACCGGACTCAACGAAGCCGGCAGCTTTTAATGCCTGGCCCAGTTTGATGTATTCATCCCTTAACTTTATGGTTTCCATTCTTTTTGCAATTCCTTTCTGTCCGTGTTTTGCGGACACTCTATAGATTAAAATGCATAATTATACATTATACCGCAGCTGCATTAAAGTTGACCGGAAGGATCAGATAGATGTAGGTTGCATCCTCGTCCTTGATAAAGCATGGGGACTTTGGATTCATCATGTAAATATTGATCTCTTCATCATCGATCACACGGAGGGCATCGATGAGAAACTTAGGGTTGAAACCGATCATAATGTCCTTTCCGGTTTTATGGATCATCAGTTCTGCGTTCATGGAACCAAAGCTGGAATTTAACTTTAATTCCATGGTATTATCGCCTACATTTAAGATCAGAGGCTTTTTATCATTTTCACGGATCAAAATGGTAGCACGCTCAATACAGTCTAAAAATTCTTTTTTATTGGTTCTGGCTGCACCAAGTTCATCGTTGATTTCTGCCAGCGTCATTTGTCTTTCCATATAGTCATTTGTCTTTCCATATATCTATTATATCATATTTTTGCTTGTTTGGCAATTGTGCGGTGTTGCCTTAGGGATGCTCATTTATAGTTGAAAAAATATATGTACGATTGAGTTCAGTACATTGGAGGTCTTTATTATGGCGTTTGTAAACAAAAAGTTATCAATTTCTGAGAAGAAAAAGATATCAGATATGAAGATAAAAAATCCCTACGGAAACTATAGGGATATAATGGAAGGAATCACACCTTCATATATCACAATAGACAATAGCAGTAATATGTGGTTAGCTCATTGTTATACACACAAAGAAACTTTAGAATGTATTGAAGAATTTATATTTATGTATAATGGACAACCAATTCCTGTTCAAGCTAAAAAAAGAATTAATGGCAAGAATGTCATTTGGGAAATCAGTCGTATTGATATTTCAGTAAACATGATAGTAGAAGATCATAAATTGATTAATTCCCTAGTAGCAGCGTTTAAAGTGTATAATACGACAGGATGGCCAGAGGAAAATAACGAAGCGGTAAGTGTTATTTGTGATCTGGGAAAGGAAGATGAGGTATAATCTATACTATAAATGAGCATCCCAACACCGTTTTCGTGAAAATGCACAAAAGTGGTTAAGCAATATTCTCCAAAAGGGCAGACTTATCCCCACCGTTTTGAGCATAGTCAAAAACGAAAGAGATCTGCTCTCTTCGAATCATTTGGGACAGCAAATGATATCCTTCCGAGAAATTGTACCGTTTTGATTCAAAGCAAGCGATCATGTAAGCAAGAGATGCAATGAGCCAGAAGTGTTTGATTCCATTTGCGGATCGAATCTGATACTTATCAACAGCAAGCTTCATCTTGCAATCACGGAAATAGGCTTCAATCTCCCAACGTACAACATACAAATCCAGAATTCTTCGGCCCTGCGAAAAACAGAACACGCTCTTATTCTATCACATTTTACTCCATTTCCCCATTCGCAATCCGTTCCGCCAGATCATTCAAATACACCCAACGCTCCATTTTCTCTGCCAGAAGCACTTCCAGTTCTTCTTTCCGGTCAGACAATTCCTGCAGCTTCACATAATCCGACACACTCGCAGTAATCTCCGTTTCTGTCAGCCGAATCTGTTCTTCCAAATCGGCAATTTCATCATCAATGGTATCGTATTCCCGCTGCTCCTTGAAAGAAAACTTCAGCTTTTTCCTGCCGTTGAAAACGCGTTCTTTCTTTTCCGTTTGCTTTTTGGGCTTTTCTGTCGCATTTTCCGGCAGAGCCTTTTCCATATAATCCTGATAATTGCCGTTGTAGCGGCGAACCTCACCGTTCCCCGTCAGTTCCCAAATTTCCGAAGCCATTTTATCTAAGAAATACCGGTCATGAGAAATCGCAAGAACAGCCCCTTGAAAACTGCGGAGATAGTCCTCCAAAATAGTAAGTGTTGCAATGTCCAGATCATTGGTCGGCTCGTCCAGCAGCAACACATTTGGGGCAGTCATCAGCACTTTCAAAAGATAAAGCCGTTTCCGTTCACCGCCAGACAACTTTTCAATTCGATTCCACTGTAATTCCGAAGTAAAAAGGAATCGCTCCAGCATTGTCGCCGCAGTAACCGTGCCGTCCGGTGTTTGAATTCGCTCTGCAGTTTCCCGAATGTAATCAATGACTCGCTGGTTGGGATCCATGCTTTCACACTCTTGAGAAAAATAGCCAATGCGTACTGTATCACCGAGTTCAATAGAACCATTGTCCGGCGAGATTTGTCCGCAGAGCATCTTGATCAGCGTGGACTTTCCGGCACCATTTTGCCCAACAATGCCGATTCTGGCATCGCGGGGAAGTTGGTAGGAAAAATCATGAATCAACATTCTGCCATTCACAGCCTTGGTGATTGCATGAATTTCCACAGTTTTCTTTCCCAGTCGAGAGGAAACCGATTGCAGCTGCATTTTTTCTGCTTCTGCTGGCTTCTCACGATTTTCCAATTCGTGAAACCGTGCGATCCGATCTTTAGACTTGGTGCCTCTTGCACGAACGCCGCGGCGAATCCATTCCAACTCCTGCCGATACAAAGAACGATTTTTTCGTTCCTTTGCTTCTGCGTCAACTTCCCGCTGTGCTTTCTGTTCCAGATACGTACTGTAATTTCCCTCATATTCGAAAATCTTTCCTCTGTCTACTTCAACGATTTTTCGGGTAATGCGGTTCAGAAAGTACCGGTCGTGGGTTACCATAACAATGGCACCCCGATATTTCAACAGCTGTTCTTCCAGCAATCGAACCGTTTCGTTGTCAATATGGTTGGTCGGTTCGTCCAGCAGCAAAACATCGCTGGGCTGAATCAGAGCAACAGCAATACCGGCACGCCGCTTTTCGCCGCCGGACAATGTACTAATATCTCTGGTTTCGTCTGTAATGCCCAGTTTTCCCAGAATCGACTTTGCCTCAAACGTCTTCGCCTCTTTGAGGTCTGCCGGCAGATGCAGCATGACTTGTTCCAATACGCTGCCGTGCGGTTCAAACTCCGGAATTTGCGGCAGGTATGAGATGCGGATTCCGTTAGTGCGAATGACATTACCGCTGTCCGGCTCTTCGGCTCCGGCAAGGATTCGCAAAAGTGTAGACTTTCCGGTACCATTGATGCCGATAATCCCCACCTTATCACCCTCATTCAAAAAGAAGGAAACGTCGTCCAGTACTTTTCGTTCCATATATGTCTTGGCAATATTTTGTGCAGATAATAATATCATAGTTGCATAGCCTCTCTTTTTCAGTGTTCTTATTCTCTGCTATTATAGCAGAAATCCATGCAAAAATCAACGCATTTCTTTGAATTTCCATGACAACTGCACATAAAGCTGACAGAATACTGTCCAAATGAAATTCCTAGGCAGAACCACAAAAAAATCCGGCAATTCTGTGAGAGTTCTTATGCTGATTCTTTCAAAATTTCAGAAAAAGCTTGATTTTCCGTTAGTTTTGTGGTATGATAGGAATAATGCACTACAAGCGGAAACTTTTTCATGCAGAAAAACCGCTGAAAAAGCCGGAACTTTTCCGGTAGAAAGGAACGAACATGGCGAAAAAGCAATCTTATGATAATGAAAGTATCACGATGCTCAAAGGACCAGACAAGGTACGAAAACGCCCCGGTGTCATTTTTGGCTCTGACGGACTGGACGGCTGTGCCCATTCGGTTTTTGAAATCATTTCCAACTCTATCGATGAAGCACGTGCCGGATACGGTAGCAAGATCGTCGTGACACGCTATCAGGACAATTCCATTGAAGTGGAAGACTTCGGCAGAGGCTGTCCGGTAGATTTCAATAAAAACGAGAACCGCTATAACTGGGAACTGGTCTACTGTGAACTCTATGCAGGCGGTAAATACAACTCCAATGATGACAACTACGCGTATTCTCTGGGACTGAACGGTCTGGGACTTTGTGCCACACAGTTCGCTTCCTCTTACATGGACGTAGAGATCATTCGTGACGGCTTTCAGTACAACCTGCATTTCGAAAAGGGTGTCAATGTAGGCGGACTGCAAAAGAAGCCGACCAAGAAGAAGCAGACTGGCACACGAACTCACTGGCTGCCGGATCTGGACGTTTTTACAGAGATCGAAATACCAGATGATTATTTCTGTGACACTCTGCGGCGGCAGGCAGTTGTCAACCCGAACCTGTTGTTCCTCTACCGAAAAGAAGAAGCTGACGGCACTTTTACCGAACGACAGTATCTCTACGAAAATGGTATTGCAGACTATGTGCGGGAAATCGCCGGAGAAAACACACTGACTTCCGTACAGAACTGGAGCTGCCAGCGAGAGGGCCGTGACCGTGAGGATAAGCCGACCTATAAGGTGAAGCTGAATGTGGCTCTGACTTTTTCCAATCAGGTACAGCGACTGGAATACTATCACAATTCCAGCTGGCTGGAACACGGCGGCTCGCCGGATAAAGCTGTGCGGCAGGCACTGGTATCCCAGATCGATACCTATCTGCGACAGAATAACAAATACCTGAAAAGTGAAGCCAAACTGAAATTTGAGGACGTGGAATCCAGCCTGGTGCTGATTTCTTCCAGTTTTTCCACAGAAACCAGCTATGAGAACCAAACCAAAAAGGCGATCACCAATAAATTTATCTACGAAGCCATGACGGAATTCCTCAAGCATCAGCTGGAGATCTACTTTATTGAAAATCCGGACGAAGCAGAAAAAATTGCAGCACAGGTGCTGATCAATAAACGCAGCCGTGAAAATGCCGAAAAGACCCGTCTGAACCTCAAGAAAAAGCTGACCGGCAGCATTGACGTCACCAACATGATCCCGAAATTTGTAGACTGCCGGAGCAAAGATCTGTCCCGTCGGGAATTGTACATCGTGGAGGGTGACTCTGCATTGGGTTCCGTAAAAATGGCACGAGATGCAGAATTTCAGGCAGTCATTCCGGTTCGTGGCAAAATCCTGAACTGCCTGAAAGCAGACTACAACAAGATCTTCAAAAACGAGATCATTACTGATATTGTCAAGCTGCTGGGCTGCGGGGTAGAAGTTACTACCAAGGCAAACAAGGATATTTCCTCTTTCCATCTGGAAGGTCTTCGTTGGAATAAAATTGTCATCTGTACCGATGCCGATGTAGACGGTTTCCAGATTCGAACACTGATTCTCACTATGCTGTATCGTCTGACACCGACACTGATCGACAAAGGCTATGTGTATATCGCAGAATCTCCGCTGTTTGAAATCACAACCAAAAAGCGGACATACTTTGCCTATACCGAAAAGGAAAAAACAGAGATTCTAGCAACACTGGAAGGGGAGAAGTACACTCTCCAGCGTTCAAAAGGTCTGGGCGAGAACGAAGCAGACATGATGGCTCTGACAACCATGAATCCGGAAACACGCCGGCTGATTCAGGTGACTGCGGCAGGCATCGAAGAAACAGCAAAGATGTTCGACATTCTGCTGGGCGATGACCTGCAGGGGCGAAAAGACTTCATTGCAGAATACGGTAGCGAGTATCTGGAACTGGCGGACATTTCATAAAAGCGAGGGCAAAAATGGCACGAAAAAAGCAATCTGAAAAACCTAAGAAAAATGCAATTCCCAATGCCTATATTGCCGGTGCCGGCATTGTGGAAGAAGAAAAAATTACAGATACACTGGAAAAAAACTATATGCCCTACGCCATGAGCGTTATCATTTCCCGTGCACTGCCGGAGATCGACGGCTTCAAGCCTTCTCACCGGAAACTGCTGTACACCATGTATAAAATGGGACTGCTCACCGGCGGGCTGACCAAATCGGCAAACGTTGTAGGGCAGACCATGCGGCTGAATCCCCACGGTGACAGTGCCATCTATGAGACCATGGTGCGTCTGGCAAGAGGCAACGAGGCACTGCTGCACCCCTACGTGCAATCCAAGGGAAACTTCGGTAAGGCATATTCAAAAGATATGGCATACGCCGCCTCCCGTTATACGGAAGTCAAACTGGAACCGATTTGTAACGAACTGTTTCGGGATATTGACAAAGACACAGTAGACTTTGTTCCGAACTACGACAATACCATGCAGGAGCCGACACTGTTTCCGGCAACATTTCCCACCGTACTGGTCAATGCCAATGTAGGTATTGCCGTTTCCATGGCAAGCAGCGTCTGCCCGTTCAATCTGGCAGAAGTCTGCGAAACAACCATTGCCGTGCTGAAAAATCCGAAGCATGATATTCTGTCTACACTGAAAGGACCGGATTTTCCCGGCGGCGGCTTTCTGTTCTACAATGAAACAGAACTGCAAAAAATTTATGATACCGGTCGCGGCAGTGTAACTGTCCGTGCAAAATGGAACTACAACAAACAGGACAACTGTCTGGAAGTCACAGAAATCCCGTACAGCACCACCATTGAAGCAATCAAGGACAAGATCGTGGACTGCATCAAACAGGGCAAACTACGGGAAGTTTCTTACGTCCGCGACGAAACCGACATTGACGGCTTGAAGATTGCCATTGACTTAAAGCGTGGCTCTGATCCGGAAAAGGTCATGCAGAAGCTGTTCCGCATGACACCGCTGCAAGACAACTACTCCTGCAACTTCAATATTCTGGTCGGCGGAGCACCCCGCGTTATGGGCGTGCGAGAAATTCTGGAGGAATGGTCCGCATTCCGTCTGGAATGTGTCCGCCGCCGTCTGGTATTCGATCTCCAGAAAAAACAGGAAAAACTGCATCTGCTCCTTGGTCTGGAAAAAATCCTGCTGGACATTGATAAGGCAATTCGCATCGTGCGGGAAACCGTCGAAGAAGCAGATGTTGTACCAAATCTGATGATCGGCTTCGGCATTGATGAGATTCAGGCAGAATATGTGGCGGAGATCAAACTGCGGCACTTGAATCGGGAATACATTCTGAAACGCACGCAGGAGATCGACCAGTTGAAACAGGAAATTGCCGAACTGGAAGAAACCATTGCGGATCCGAAAAAGATGAAGAAAATCATCATTGCAGAGTTGAAAGAAACCGCAAAAAAATACGGACAGCCCCGAAAGACACTGTTCTATTATGCGTCTGACATCGAGGAAGAACCAGACGAAGAAGATATTCCCGATTATCCGGTACACCTGTTTCTGTCGCAGAGTGGTTACTTCAAAAAGATCACACCAGCTTCTCTCCGCATGAGCAGCGAACAAAAGCTGAAAGAGGAAGACCAGATCGTCTGTCATCTGGAAACCACCAACTGCATCGAACTGCTGTTTTTCACCAACCAACAGCAGGTTTACAAAACCAGAGCCAGCGACTTTACGGAAACCAAAGCCAGCGTCATGGGCGATTACATTCCGGCAAAACTGGGATTTGCTGACGGGGAATTCGTGGTGCAAATGATTGCCACCGCAGATTACCAAGGTGATCTGCTCTTTGTATTTGCCAACGGAAAGGCGGCCCGTGTACCGATGTCTGCCTACGCAACGAAAACCAACCGTAAGAAGCTGCAAAAGGCTTACAGCGACCGTTCGCCACTGGTACAAATTCTGCAAATTCCAAGCGGCGAGGAATCCTGCTCCGTCTTTTTCCGTACAGACGGCAATCGGGCAGTGCTGGCAGATACTGCACTGATTTCCGCAAAGTCCACCCGTGATACACAGGGCGTACAGGTAGTCACATTGAAAGCAAAACACCTTGTCTGCGAAGCACGTGTGCTGAACGAAGAAGAATGCATTGCACTGAAAAAATATCGTGTAAAAACCATTCCGGCAACTGGTGGCATGGCGAAAGATCTGCCGGAAAGCGGACAGCTTTCGCTTCTGTAAATATTGTTAAACGAATCCAAACAAAAAAGCCACTCCAAAATCGGAGTGGCTTTCGTTGTCATAAATATTTGCAGAGGCTTACTGTTCCGGCAACGTGTTGATGATATGCACCAAGAACCGCAGCAGGCAAATTGCATCATTGCTGTCCGTCTGTCCATCAGCGTTGCAGTCAGCATTGCCCTTTGCCTGTACATTCAGTTCTACCTGACCAGCAGTTGCCTTGTTCAGCAGCACCGCATCAGTAATATCCACTCTGCCATCCAGCGTAACATCGCCATACAAAACTGCGGACGGGTTCACCTGTTCAGAAGAAGTTGCAGCAGAGGTAGTTTCTGTTGCAGTCGTGGTTGTTTCTTCCGAGGACACAGCAGTGGTGTTGCTGCTTTCCGTCGAAGCAGCGGTACTCTCTGTAGTCAATGCTGTTTCTTCTGTAGAAGCAGTGGTTTCAGAAACAGTTTCCGAAGTGGATTCTGTCATCGTTGTTTCTGTTGTTGTGGTTGTTTCTGCCGGCGTTGTAGTCGTTTCGTCCGGTTTGTCATAATTGTATTCATACACCAATGTCACTGTATTAAATGTAGTAGAGATATCTTCGCCGTTTTTGGAATCGTTTTCGGAAGAAGCCCACCAGTTCTGTAATTCTGCACTTTCATCATTGCAGGAACCAGTAATATTTTCACTCTTGCCGTCACTCAAAGAAATAGTAAACTGATCGTCAAAAGGAACTGTTATATCACTTGTGCCCAGACGGTATTGGAAAGACTTGTTTCCCCAAACGCCAGCAGAGGAGGAACCCTTTTTCACGACTTCGTTAAAGCAGAGAGCTCCGCCGCCGACAGCCCACGAAGATCCGGCATTCGAAGATACAGTAGCGTTCACAATAATTTCTTTCAGGTGTTCCTTGTCACCCAGCGGAATCATCGGATTGCCTGCGGTATTTGTCGACAAATCGCTGATATTGTAAGTGGTCTTTTTGATTTCAATATTCGGTTTTTCCGGAATTGTCACATTGGTCTTTTCGTCAGAAATCACCACTTGAGCCACAGACAACGGCGGCAGTTCTACAGTTACCTGATTGCCGGAAACATCATTCTGCACATCCAGAATCTGAATATCACTGCTGTCCTGTGTGATAGCATAGACAACAGCACTCTGATAGTCGGTGTCTGTGCCTTCCAGAGAAATAACCGCTTTTTCTGTATTTTCCTTATCCTTGTTGGAAATCACTGTAGTCACTTCACTGTCATCAGAGCCATCAATTGCCGCAAAGATTGCCGCCTTAGACAGGTCAGCAGAGGAGGACTCCACAAGGGTATCCCCGAATGCACCGCCATTGCCGTCATAGTTAGTGTAAAGGTTGATCGCACTGGTCACATACGGACAAAGAGAAAGCGTTCCCCAATAGGTTGCCAGATATACGCCCTGATCGGCAAAAGCCCCCAACGCTTCAGTTTCTGCAATGGCAGAAATTACAGATTTTCCAGTTGTAGATTCCTTGCTGATGTTTGCCAGATTATACTCCGTCAGTGCCAGCTTGGTACCCGGATAGTACTTGTCAATAGACTCCTGCATTCTGGTGAGGAACGGGAACGAACTCCCAAACCACTGTGTCAGCCAGCTGTTTTCCTTGTAATCCGGATCGTACAGGCTTCTCGCCGCCTGCAAAATGCCGTCATCTGTTTCGCAGTCCTGTGCATAGTAGTGAACATCAACCACATCTAACAGTCGTTTGCCGTTTTCCTGCTCTTCATCTGCCATTTGTTTCAGGTAGTAATCCATATACCACGAATACTGTCCTTTGACAGCTTCCCAATCCGGATCCTTGAAGTTGTCGCCGCTTCCTGCCTGTACGCAGGGGAGAATGCCCCAGAATGCCGGACCGTAAATTTCTGCGTTCGGATCAAGATCCTTTACCACCTTTGCAAGAGCAACCGACTTGGAGATCAGTTCGCTGTTGGAAACTTCGTCCTTGTGCAGCAGGGGGTGCGTATCATTCCAGAGTACCGGTTCATTGTCCAGATTATAGCCCTGAATACCGGTAGAAGTTGTAGAATCCCCCAGATTATTGATCAGATAATTGACATACTCGTCCATGTATACCGTGTCGTCCGTCAGATCCGGCGTGTCAGACAGTGCACCGTCTTTCTGAAATTCCACCTTATTCCAACGAGAGGACGGTGCTACTTCCGAAGCTGCCACAGTTCCATTTTTATCTGCGGAAGCATAACCCGCCATTTGCAGCGTTGCCATTTTGTAGTCTACGTTGTTTTCAGCAGCTTCCTTCGACAGTCGGCGTGCCTGATATGCCGGACCGTCTGTTACATCTCCCATGTTTGTGTCAGAACTATCGTTCCAGTCCCGACCGGCATTGGAATAATTATTTTCCCAGTTGTAGCCAGTAAAACGATTGCCGCCCTGCCGCAGCGAATGCGTTGTCACTTTTTTCAAACTGGTTGAATTTCCGGCTTCGTTCACACCGTAGATATACGGGCTGATTGCTTTCTTTTCACCGTTCAATTTGATGTTCAACTGCATTTCATAATTTCCAGCAGCCGAAGCGGACAAAATTGCCGGCACTTGTACAGCACAGGAAAGAGCAAGAATGCTTGCCGTAATTCCCGCAAAGATGCGTTTTTTCATTTCAATTCTCCTTTTTTCAGTTGTGGCATACATCTTTCATGCCAATTTTCTCACGAACATTTTTATTATAGCACATTCTTGCTCTACAGTCAAGCGTTTCATATAAAAAATTCTAACAATACTGCAATTTTATTGTGCATAAATTCACTTTAAAAAACAAATTTGCAAAAAGAAAAAGCATAAAATTGTCCTTGACAAAAGAAAATTGCCGTGCTACAATGAGTCATGATGAAAAAGGCAGGAGGCGTTGTATGAAAAGAATCCAATGGAAACAAATTTTGGCACTTCTGACAACGGCAGCATTGACCATAGCCTTTGCAGACTGCGGCACATCAAGTACGCCAACAGAAAAAAGTGCCGAAACTACTTCAACAGCAGATCAGGAACTTTCTCTGCTGGATACTTACGTGTCCAATACCGTGATTTCTACCGGCAGCAATACCGTTATCAAAAACGCAGAACATGTGACCTATCGGGCATGGTTTCCGGTAGAAGCGGCGGGGGAGTATGACTACCGGTTTTACTTTTCCAATACGGTAGATTCCACATGGGGTGACGGCAGCGAAAGTTATGTGGGCATGTCCGGCGGCAGCTACACCATTGAAAAGGCAACTGTCTATGACGGCGGCACGGAATTCGATGCCAACGTGGAACCAACAGTTTCCGCAGCCGTGACCTTTTCCGGCAGTGCCGCCAAAGAAGTTGCTCCGGACGAAACTTTCTGGAGCGATCCTGTAACGCTGAATGTACCGGAAGGGCACTATCTGCTGTGGGAATGGACAGTCAATGGAACAAATATTCCGGCAATTGCCATGTCTAACCTGACCTATGCCTATGCAGATAAAGGGGACGGAAAGGGATTCCTCTACACCAATGAAATTCCTGTGCCCCAGCTTGTGGGCTGTGACCGAAAAGTCAAGACCCGAATTGTCACGTTGGGGGACTCTGTCACACAGGGATGCCAGACTTCCGAATTCGGGTATCAATTCTGGGCAGCCCAGCTACTGGATCAGTTGGGCACAGAGGATTACAGCCTGTGGAATCTGGGAATCGGCCATGCCCGTGCCTCTGACTGTGCCCGGCAGGGCAACTGGCTGAATCGTGCTGTTGCCGGTGCAGATCTGATTACCGTGGCATTCAGCACCAACGACATCATCAACGGACCTTATGGCGGCACCGGTCATGCCACACCGGAAGAAATCGAAGCAGATGTCCGGAAGATCACCAGAACTTGTACCGATGCCGGCATTCACACGATTTTGTGGAACTCTCCGCCGTTTGACATGACACCAGAATTGGATGGAATTCGAACTGCCTATAACGAAACGGTGGAGGGCATTGCCAAGGACAACGGAGCGATTTATTTTGATGTTGCCTCCCTGTTGGCAGACCCGTCAGATGCTTCAAAAACCGTTTACAGACAACACCCGAATGACGAGGGCGGCACTGTGATCACAGATGCTCTTGTCAAATTGATTCAGGAATAAGGAATTACATGAAAGGAAGAATAATATGATGAAACAAAAAATACTTGCCGTTTTAACAAGCCTTTGTATCGGCGTACTGCCCCTTGCAGCCGGTATGGCAGCTGCACCGGTTGCCGCAGAAGACACTACAGAACCGGTACGGATTCTGGCAATGGGAGACTCCATTACAGACGGCTATATCAACGGGGACAACGGCTATCGAAAATACTTTTGCTACGAAATGCAGCAAAAAGGGTTTACCAATTTTGATATGGTGGGACCGAAAAACAACTGGTCTGATTCTGTTTCCTACACCACCTCTGACGGCGTAACATTCCAGTATGACCCCGCCCATGCCGGCTACAGCGGCTATGCCATTGAGAAAATCGGAAGTCGGCAGGGACTGTATGAAACCATTTTTGACACGACCTATTACAATAACAATGTCACAGGCAATATGATCGAAGCATACGATCCAGATATTGTCCTGCTGCAAATCGGCACCAATGATCTGCTTGACAACCAGAATGCTGGCATTACAGACCGTCTGGAAAAACTGGTAGACAAGTTGCTGGACAGCATAGACAGCAACAGCATGCTGTTCGTGGCATCAGTACCGGATATTGACGTATCAGTACGGCATGACTGGCTCTGGGCATATCAGTCCAGCGGCTATTCCTATGAAAACAATCCGGAAGAATTTACAGCACTGGTAGAGCAGAGCGTAGACAACTACAATGCCTCTGTCAAAGAACTGGTAGAGAAAAAGCAGGCTGCCGGAGCACGAATTCGGTTTGCAGACATCAACAGCGTTGTAGATGTGAAAACGGGATTAAAGGACGGCGTACACCCCAATGAAGCCGGCTACGCCTGCATGGGAAAATACTGGTCGGAGCAAGTATCTGCTTACCTGAACGGTACAACACCCATACCGACACCTGCAACAACGACAGAAGTGACTACCGCTACCGAAACCACAACAACTGCAATTGAAACAACTACAACTTCTACAGAAGCAACAACAGAAACAACCGTTTCAACCACAACAGAAGCAACTACCATTTCTACAGAAACCTCTGCAACAGAATCGTCGGAAGAAACTACTACAGAAACGACAACAGCTTCGTCTTCCGTCAGCGAAAGTGACACAACCACATCAACTACAGAAACTTCTGCACAGCCGACATGGCAGAAGGGTGATGTCACACTAGATGGTACCGTTAACATCGCCGATGCCGTTCGCCTGTGCCGTTATCTGCTGGGCAGTGAAACCATTTCCCAACAGGCATATCAGTGTGCTGACGTGTACACAGATTCCATGGTAAATGGTTTCGATTTGGCAGCCCTGCGGCAGATGCTGACCAATGCAGGAGGACAGAACCAGTGAGCACCATTCGCGGATTAATTTTTGATATGGACGGCGTATTGCTGGATACGGAAAAAATCTATTTCCGCTGCTGGCTGCAAAGTGCAAAGGAACTGGGGTATCCCATGTCAGAAGAAGCCGCCCTGCATGTCCGAAGCTGCTGTGCCGCCCACGCCCTGCCTTATTTCCGGCAGCTTTACGGAGAAAACTTTGACTATTTCAAAGTACGTGACCGCCGGCGGGAACTGGTTTCCCAATATATTGCAGAGCACGGCGTAGAACAGAAATTCGGCATTGCAGAGTTGCTGCAATTCTGCCGTGAATCCGGACTGCCTTATGCCATTGCCACCGCCACCTCCAAAGAACTGGCAGAACAGCGGCTGGAACTGGCTGGACTGGCTGGGCAGTTTCCGCAAATTGTCGGCGGTGATCAGGTGCTTCACGGCAAGCCAGATCCGGACATCTATCTGGTAGCGGCAAAGGCTCTGCACTTGCCGCCGGAACAGTGCGTGGCAATTGAGGATTCGCCCAACGGCATTACCGCAGGGCTATCCGCACACTGTAATGTGATTCTGGTTCCCGACCTGACACCGCCGGAAGCAGGGGACAGGAACCGCTTGTTTGGCATCGCCGAAAATTTAAAAGAAGTCATTCCGCTGCTTCAGGCGGCTGGCATAGGAGAAAAAGAACATGCGAAAAAATCCTGCATCGGAAGTCTATGACATTCCACAGTACACCTATTTTGAATTCGGAAACACCTTTACCGGCAGCTACGGCAAGCTTAGCTATAAGATCATACCGGGGGAGAACTTCACCGTGCAGATCTGGCACAGCCGTCTTTGTTCGGAACTGGCAGACATTGAGGAGGAACAGACGTATCCCATGACAGAAGACGGGTTCCACGAAATGCTGCGTTGGCTGGAAACGAAAGCACCTACCGGAAAATAACAACAAAAATCGTCCTGAAGAAAGTCTGTTTCTTCAGGACGATTTTACTTTTATGATGACGGTGACTTTTTTGTGAATCATTTATCTTTTACATAGTATACTAATTTTATTTGATTGAGAACATACAAAATTAGGGCAATACCGCACAAAGATTGTGCGACAGATGCGTCGTCAAATTTTTCGTC
>OLVW01002191.1_pt1 | contig 14696 bp, 16 predicted proteins | sample 1673301 | NCBI WGS metagenome assembly OLVW01 (sample SAMEA3178941, study PRJEB25190) | human gut metagenome
GATACGCGATTCCAATTCAGAAACAATATCCATGGATGAAAATTTCGAAAGTAACAGGAAAAGATATCCGAAAAAATCAGATATGATAAAACATTAATTTTTATATCAAATACTTCTTGACATTAGAACTTTAATACGATAAACTAACAAACAAATAAGAAACAGAATAAATCGTTGAGCAAAGAGAGTACTTGATAGGATGCTTTACAGAGAGTCAGCGGTGGGTGGAAAGCTGATAAGATACTATATAAGGAATGGGTTTGTGAGAGCAAAGCGAAACAGCAGAACGGTTGGAGTAGCGGATGCCGTGTCCTCACGTTACAGGGGTATGATATAATAAAGACTGCCGAGCGAAGCGAGTGTAGATCACGATCATGAACTGTAAGTTCATGATATAATGAATGCAAGTGAGAAGAAATGATAGCTGGCGTTTAAGTATCGGAATGAGATGAGACATGATTGGTGGCGGATTTTCCAAGAGATTGGAAAGTCCGTTTTTTGTAGTTCAATTTTCTACAACATAGAAGAACAACATGTTTCATGAAGATGGGTGGCACCACGAAGAAATATCGTCCCTGACCAGAGCAAAAATCTGGCCGGGGATTTTTTTATGTAATAGGAAAAAGAAAGGATGAGGTTATGAAGCGGATTTATAAGGTGTATAAGAAGACAGTGAGTATTGTAAATGAGACATCGACTGCAATGTATGAAAATCTGGTGAGCACGGAATCTGGAATTCCAAAGAAAGGTTTTTTGCTGGAAAGTTATGATAAAAATTATGACCGCTACACGTTTATGGGAGTGGAACCGGAGGAGATTATTACATCGGAAAAGGATAGTCTTGTGATTACCTACCGGGACGGTACGAAAAAAGTGAAAAAGGGAAATCCACTGGAACTGTTAAAAGAATATTACAGCAGCTTTGAAGTACAAAAGGAAAACGAAGAACTGAACTTTTCCGGTGGGCTTGTCGGAAATCTCGGATATGATTTTGTGAGGTATACAGAGGACATCCCGGATGATAACCCGGATGAAATCGGAATTGAGACCATCCAGCTTATGTTGATGAAAGAGTTTCTGATCGTGGATCAGGTGGCGGAAACGTTAACGGCAGTGATTTTGGAGACACCGGATATAGAAGGGGAAAAAAGAGCAAAAAAGGCAGCGGAGGAACTGATTGAAAAAGCCATGACTGAACACGCCGAAAAACCGGTAGAGCTGCAACAGGACGGAGTGATTATCCATAAATCAGATACGTTGGAACAATATAGTGAGAAGGTCAATAAAATCAAAGATTACATCCGGGAGGGACATATTTTCCAGACAGTGTTATCGCAGCGGTGGATAATTGAGACAGAGCAGGAAGGCTTTTCTTTATACCGCGAGTTAAAAGAATTAAACCCATCGCCGTATCTATATTATTTTGACTTTGGAACATTTGAAGTGATCGGAAGTTCACCGGAGATGATTGTAAAACAGCAGGGAAAACGCGTTTTTACCTGTCCGATTGCAGGGACAAGACCAAGAGGAAAAACGGCCGAGGAAGACGAGGCATTGAAAAAGGAACTATTGTCGGATGAAAAAGAAAAAGCGGAACACGTGATGTTGGTCGATCTTGCAAGAAACGATATGGGGCGTATCAGTGAATTTGGAACAGTCAAGGTCACAGATTTTATGAATGTACAGAAATATTCCCATGTCATGCATATTGTTTCCATGGTAGAGGGAAGAAAAAAAGGAGAATTTCATCCACTTGACCTGATCGCCTCCTTTTTACCGGCAGGGACATTAAGCGGCGCTCCAAAGATCCGGGCAATGGAGATCATTGATGAATTAGAGAGCGTAAGAAGAGGACTTTATGGTGGTGCAACCGGATACATTGATTTTTCTGGAGATATGGATTTTTGTATCACGATCCGCACGATGATCAAAAAACAGAACAAAGTGTATCTGCAGGCAGGAGCCGGGATCGTTGCAGATTCCGTACCACAAAAGGAATACGAGGAGTGCTGTAACAAAGTGATGGCGCTTGCAAAAACACTTGTGAAGGAGGAAAACTTATGATTTTGCTGATTGATAACTATGATTCTTTTACTTACAACCTGTTTCAGTATATCGGGACATTTACAAGTGATATCCAAGTTGTCAGAAATGATAAAATCACAATTCAGGAGATCCGTGAATTAAAACCGGAAAAAATTGTTCTTTCACCGGGACCCAAAAGTCCGAAGGAAGCCGGTATCTGCATGGACGTTGTAAAAGAGTTTTATGCCAGCATTCCAATCCTTGGAATCTGTCTGGGACACCAGTGCATCGGAGAAGCGTTCGGTGGTGTTGTCTCTTATGCAAAAGAACTGTTCCATGGAAAACAATCCGAGATCACCCATGATGGGCAGGGGATTTTTAAAGGAATTGATTCTCCGGTGAAGGTGGCAAGATATCATTCCCTTGCAGTACAAAAAGAGTCACTTCCGGAATGTCTTGTTGTGACGGCAGAGACGGAAGATGGCGAGATTATGGCAGTCAGACATAAAAAATATCCGGTGTATGGATTGCAGTTTCATCCGGAATCCATCTATACCGAGCACGGAAAACGGATGATAGAAAATTTTCTTGGGAGGACAGCATGATTTTAGATGAGATTGTAGAGGACAAAAAGAAACGCCTGACCTGTCACAAAAAGAATGTGAGTGAGACAGAGATCAGGAGAGCGGCAGAGAGCGTGGAAAAAGTTCCACACCGCTTTTTCGATGCTTTGAAAAAGAAACAGATTTCTATTATCGGTGAATTTAAGAATGCATCCCCAAGTATTGAAAAAATTAAAAGTAAAATTAATTTAGAGGAAAGAATCAGGGAATACAACATTTCAGTGGATGCAATTTCATGTCTGACAGAGGAGGATTATTTTCATGGAAATGTCGATTATCTGAAATACATCCGTGGTATTTCCCCACTGCCGATCTTACGAAAAGATTTTATGATCGATGAGTATCAGTTTTATGAGGCGAAGGCGATCGGGGCAGATGCCGTGTTGCTCATCGCAGCCATATTGGATGATGCACAGATGAGAGATTTTTACCAGCTTGCAAAGGAACTCTCATTAGACAGTCTGGTGGAGGTACACAATGAAGAAGAGATGGAACGTGCATTAAAACTGGATGCAGAGATAATCGGTGTAAATAACCGGAACCTCAAAGATTTTACCATTGAGCTGGACACGACAAGGCGGCTGTCCAAAATGGTTCCAGAGGAAAAAGTATTTGTGGCGGAAAGCGGGATCATCACGGATGAGGACGTCCGGTTTTTAAAGCAATGTAAGGTGGATGCATTTCTGATCGGAAGGGCACTCATGGAGGCAGAGCATCCCGCTGAGGTTGCAGCACACTGGAAGGAGCTGGCATGACAAAAATAAAAATCTGTGGAATACGAACTCCGGCAGAAGCGGAATATCTCAACCGGTATCCGGTAGATTACGCCGGGATCGTGTTATATGAAAAGAGTAAACGTTATGTCCCATTTGAGAAAATACGTGATATATTCGAAAAATTAAATCAAGACATAATAAAAACAGCAGTAGCGGTATCTCCAGATGAGAATATGATTCGCAGAGCAGCACAGGCAGGATTTGATGTGCTGCAGATTCACGGAGATTATGACAGAAGGCTTTTCCAAAAGAAGCCGGATCAATTGAAACTCTGGCGGGCGGTCAATGTAGATAACGTCAATGATCTGCTACAGTTTGACTGGGAGGAAGCAAAAGCATTTGATGCCGTTCTGCTGGATGCTAAAAACTTTGGCAGTGGTCAGACTTTTGGCTGGGATTCTGTACAGAATTCGAATTTCAGAGAGCGGTTGAGAGCGCAGGGAATTTCATTTGTGTTAGCCGGGGGTCTCACAGCGGACAATGTGAGCGAAGGGATTCACATTTTTGAACCGGACATCGTGGATGTGAGCAGTGGTGTCGAGAATGAGACCGGAAAAGATGAAGAGAAGATCAGAAGGTTCGTAGAACAGGTAAAGAACATATAAAAAGGAAAGGCAGGGTTATGTATGAACAGGAAAGCATATTATGGAGAATTTGGAGGACAGTATGTTGCGGAATCTCTGATGAATACATTGGAGGAACTGGACGTAGCGTTTGAGGAGGCAATCAGGGATCCTGAATTTTTAAAGCAGTATCATTACTATTTAAAGCAGTATGTCGGAAGGGAGACACCACTCTACTATGCAGAGCGGCTCAGTGAGGCATACGGAACAAAGATTTATTTAAAGCGGGAGGATTTAAATCATACAGGTGCACATAAGATCAACAACGTCATCGGTCAGATCCTTCTTGCAAAGCGCATGGGGAAGAAAAAAGTGATCGCAGAGACCGGAGCAGGACAGCATGGGGTTGCAACGGCAACCGGAGCGGCGCTGTTTGATATGGAATGTACGGTATATATGGGGGAAGAGGATATCAAGCGTCAGGCACTTAATGTCATGCGTATGAAAATGCTCGGAGCAAATGTCGTGAGTGTCCGTTCCGGAAGCAACACGTTAAAGGATGCAACCAACGAGGCAATCCGCACCTGGGCAAAAACGGCAGAGGATACCTTCTATATTATCGGTTCCGCGGTAGGTCCTTATCCATATCCGAAAATGGTAAAAGAGTTTCAGAGTGTCATCAGCCGCGAGGCAAAAAAACAGTTTTATGAAGTGGAAAACCGGTTACCGGATGCAGTTATGGCGTGTGTCGGCGGCGGTTCTAACTCCATCGGAATGTTTGCTGATTTTATCGAGGAAAAAGGTGTGAAACTCATTGGTGTGGAGGCAGCCGGAAAAGGAATTGAGACGGGGGAACATGCCTCTGCAATGGCACTCGGAGAGCCGGGAGTCCTACACGGTATGCGTTCCTATCTCTTGCAGGATGAAAACGGAAATGTAAAGCTTGCTCATTCTATTTCGGCAGGACTGGATTATCCGGGCGTTGGACCGGAACACGCTTATCTGCGTGACACAAAGCGTGCGGAGTATGTTTCTGTGACGGACACCGAGGCAATGGATGCATTAATGGAACTCTGTGAACTGGAGGGAATCATTCCGGCGATTGAGAGTGCCCATGCGATCGCCTATGCCAAAAAATATGCCAGAGGACTGCAGGAAGCATCAGGCAGGGAAAAAGCGATGGAAAAAAGTCTGATCGTCTGCCTCTCCGGTCGTGGAGACAAGGATGTGAATACCATTGCCGATTATCTGGATGGCAAGGGATACCTCAACTAGAAAGGAGAAAGAAAGCAATGAATCGAATCGAAGAGAAGTTAAAACAAATAAAAGAAAAGAAACAGAAGGCTTTTATTACATATACGACCGCTGGATTACCAGATTTAGAAGGAACGAAAAGACTGATCAAGGCACAGGAGGAGGCAGGTGTTGACCTGATCGAACTTGGCGTGCCGTTTTCTGACCCGGTGGCGGATGGTCAGGTCATTCAGAATGCATCTTACCAGGCAATCTGTAAGGGTGTCACATTGAAAAAAGTGTTTCATACCGTAGAACAGATGCGGGAGGAAGGCGTGAAGATCCCGATCATTTTTATGATGTATTACAACACAGTGCTTCATTATGGCGTGAAAGAGTTTGTAAAAAAGTGTAACGAGGCAGGCGTGGATGGTCTTGATCATTCCGGATCTCCCACTGGAAGAACAGGACGAAATCAATGAGTACCTGAATCTGTCCGAAGCCACCATTCTCATCCAGCTTGTCTCTCCGGTTTCCGGTAAACGGATTCCGAAAATCCTTGAGAATGCGAGAGGATTTGTATACTGTGTATCCTCCATGGGTGTCACCGGGCAGGCAGCTGCCTTTCACCGGGAAGTCATTTCCTATCTGACACAGGTAAAAGAGGTGTCCAAAATTCCAGTCATGATGGGATTTGGTATCCGGGAAGCACAGGACGTTGCACCGATGAAAGATATCATTGACGGGGCGATTGTCGGTTCGCATTTTATCACACTGTTAGAAGAGAACAATTTCAGTACCATTGCGGCTGCAAATTACTGTAATAAATTTAAACAGGATTTAAATAATCTGTAAAACATAGAAAAATAAACAACTTTACAAGGTAATCTGTATCAAAGAAGAGCGAGGAAAAAATTATGGATATCAAAGAAGCAATTGCAAAAGCAGCAGACAGAATTGATTTATCAGAAGACGAAGCAAAAAGTGTCATGGAGATCATGTTAAGCGGAGAGGCAACACAGGCGCAGATCGCTGCATTTTTAACTGCGCTGCGCATGAAAGGGGAAACGTTAGACGAGCTGGTTGGTCTTGCATCGGTGTTGCGGGATAAGGCAGAGACGATCGCACCGGAGGCGGAAAACTATGTCGATCTGGTAGGAACCGGCGGAGACTGTACCTATACCTTTAATGTTTCCACAACATCGGCATTTGTGGTGGCAGCGGCAGGACTTCCGGTTGCAAAGCACGGAAACCGTTCTATTTCATCCAGATCCGGCGCAGGAGATGTGCTGGAGGCACTTGGTGTTAATATCACGGCAGAGCCGGAACTTGTGAAAAAATGTGTGGATGAGGTCGGAATAGGCTTTATGTTTGCACAGCTTTTTAACAAATCCATGAAATACGTTGGCCAGGCGCGCAAAGAGATGGGAATCCGCACGGTCTTTAATATTTTAGGACCACTTGCCAATCCTTCCCGCGCAAAAAATATGGTGGTAGGTGTCTACAGCCCGAAACTCACAGAGCAGGTTGCAAAAGCGATGGCAAGACTTGGCGTGGAGCGTGCGTTTGTGGTGTCCGGTGCAGACCACATGGATGAGATCACTCTGACCGGAGCAACCACGGTGTCTGAGATCAAAGACGGCGAAGTTACGACGTTTGAGATCACACCGGAACAGTTTGGATTAAAAAGCTGCAGTCTCTCTGAATTGCAGGGCGGTGATGGTATGGAAAATGCCAAAATTACAAAAGCTATCCTTACAGGAGAGGAAAAGGGAGCAAAACGTGACATCGTTTTATTGAATGCCGGAGCAACTCTTTATGTGGGAGGGGTTGCGGAATCCATCGCAGAAGGTGTAAAATTAGCGGCAGAGACGATCGACACAGGGGCAGCTTACAAAAAATTAGAAGAACTTGTCACTGTGTCGAACCGCTAAAAAGAAAGACAAAGCGAGGGACAAACAATGATTCGATTTAACAGTGACTACACAGAAGGATGTCATCCGGCAATTTTACAGAAACTTGCAGAGACAAACATGGAGCAGACAGCAGGCTATGGAGAAGATGAGTATTGTGAACAGGCGCGGGAACTGATCCGGAAGGCATGTGGGGATGCGCGTGTGGATGTGCATTTTCTTGTGGGCGGCACACAGACGAATGTCACTGTAATCTCGGCTGCTTTAAAGCATTATCAGGGAGTGATCACGGCAAAAACAGGACATATTAATATTCATGAGACAGGTGCTTTGGAGGCATGCGGTCATAAATGCCTGTGCATAGAGACACCGGACGGAAAGCTGACGGCAGAGCAGATCGCGGCGTACACAGATGCACATTTTGCAGACGAGAGTTTCGAACATATGGTACAGCCGAAAATGGTATACATTTCCAATCCGACAGAGATTGGAACGATTTATAAAAAGGCAGAACTGGAAGTAATTTATCAGGTGTGTAAAGAGCGCGGACTCTACCTTTTTATGGATGGGGCAAGACTTGGCTATGGACTGATGTGCAAAGAAAATGATCTGACACTCTCTGATATCACAGTCAACACAGACGTGTTCTATATCGGTGGAACAAAAGTGGGAGCACTTTTTGGAGAGGCAGTTGTGATCCGCAATGAGGAACTGAAAAAGGATTTCCGTTACAATATCAAGCAGCGTGGCGGTATGCTGGCAAAGGGCAGACTGCTTGGTATCCAGTTTCTGACCTTATTTGAGGAGAACCGGTATTTTGATATTTCCACACATGCAGCGAGATTAGCAGAGAAGTTAAAAGACGAATTAACAAAAATGGGGGTAGAATTCTATATTGATTCTCCGACCAATCAGCAGTTTCCAATCCTGCCGGATGCTGTGCTTGCGGAACTGAAAAAGAAATACAGCTTTGCTTATCAGGAGCGTATGGATGAGACACACAGTGCAGTCCGTTTCTGTACCTGCTGGGCAACGAAAGAGGAAAATGTTGATATGATGCTTGCAGATATTCAAAAATTGCTTGCAAGATAAGAAAATTGAAGCAGACGGGAGAAAGGCAATATGTCACCCAGAAAAAACATTTTACTCATTGCAACAGGCGGAACAATCGCATCCAAAAAATCAGACAACGGATTAAAACCACAGATCTCACCGGAAGAACTGATGCAATATATCCCACAGGTGAAAAATATCTGTGATTTTCATGCAGTCCAGCTTTTAAATCTTGACAGCTCGAATATGGAGCCGAAACACTGGAAAATGATGGTGCATACCATCCGTGAAAACTATGAAAAATACGATGGATTTGTCATCGCCCACGGTACGGACACAATGGCATACACAGCAGCGGCACTTTCCTATATGATACAGAATTCAAAAAAACCGATCGTGATCACCGGAGCGCAGAAACCGATCGACCTTGAGATCACCGATGCAAAATCAAATCTGCTCGACAGCTTTTTATATGCTTCTGATGATAAGTCCCAAGGCGTGCAGATCGTTTTTGATGGAAAAGTCATTGCAGGAACAAGGGCGAAGAAAGTCCGGTCGAAAAGCTACAATGCATTTTCCAGTATTGATTTTCCGTGCCTCGCCATGATCCAGGATGGCAATATCATGCGTTACATTCCACCGGTTCCGTATGAAGAGGAAGTACAGTTTTATGAGGAACTGGATGAAAATGTGTATCTGATCAAGATGATCCCGGGAATCAAGCCGAGAATTCTGCGCAGTGTCTTTGAGAATTACGACTGTATTATTGTAGAAAGCTTTGGGGTGGGTGGTATCCCGCAATCGATCGCCGATGATTTTTATAAGCTTTGTCAGGAGTTCCCGAACCGTCTTGTGGTAATGTCTACACAGGTCGCACACGAGGGCAGCGATATGACGGTCTATGAAGTGGGACACGATATGAAAAAATATTGCCGTTTTCTGGAATCTTATGATATGACTCTGGAATCTGTCATCGCAAAGGTGATGTGGATGTTAGGCAACCGGGAAGCACTTAGCGGTGATCTGGAAGATATCTTTTATAAAAATGTAAATTATGATGTCATTTTCGGGAAAAACAGGAAGTGCTGACAGAAGTATCATCTCAGAAAAAAACATGATTTCAAAAATATTTGCATCTTATGCTGTATGGTATCATAATGGTGCAAAGGAAACTTTGGAAAGGTGGTTTGGACATGAAATTTGGACCGATTGAAATCAAGGATAAAAGTAATCGGACGATTGTACTGAGAAATGCAACGCCGGAAGATGCAGAAGATTTAATCACGTACTTAAAAGCCACCACTGCGGAAACACCATATCTGATCCGGGAACCGGAAGAAGTTATCATGACACAGGAGCAGGAGACAGCGTTTATCAATAATTGCCTGAATTCGGACAGATCCTTAATGTTAATTGCAACGTTAGATGGAAAACATATCGGAAACTGTTCTTTCAATCCGGTTGGAAACTACAGGAGATATCTGCACAGATGCGAAGTGGCAATTGCTTTGTATCAGGAATTCTGCGGATATGGTATTGGAAAAATCATGTTGGAAACGGTGCTGAAAGCAGCAAAAGAGAGTGGATTTGAACAGGCGGAACTTGAAGTAATCTCGGATAATCAAAATGCAATTGCATTGTATGAAAAACTGGGTTTTCAGAAATATGGCACATTTCCAGATAACATGAAATATGCAGATGAGCATTATGCGTCTGCAGACTGGATGATGAAAAAATTATAATTGCTGAAATATATTTTAGATAGGTTAGGATGATATGGACTTGAGAGTGTTGCACTACTTTTTGACAGTGGCAAGAGAACAGAGTTTTACAAAGGCGGCTGAACAATTGAATATCACGCAGCCGACGTTATCCAGACAGCTTGCAGCGCTGGAGGAGGAACTTGGCGCAAAGCTTTTTAACCGCGGAGGACATCAGATCACGCTCACAAATGAGGGACTGTTGTTAAAAAGGCGTGCACTTGAAATCGTAGATTTAGAGGACAAGATCGTCAGCGAGTTTAAAGGAAATAACGATTCTATCGAGGGAAAAATAACGATAGGCTGTGGCGAATTTCTGGCAGTGGAATCGCTGGCAAAAATCTGTAAAAACTACAGGGAAAAATATCCGTTAGTCCAGTTTGCAATCCACACCGGAACGGCGGACAATGTTCTGGAAATGATGAACAAAGGGCTGGTGGATATCGGACTTTTTTTAGAACCGGTCAATACGCAGGGACTTGACTACATCCGAATGCCGGAAAACGACCATTGGGTGGTAACAATGCGGCCGGATGATCCGCTTGCAGAGAAAGAGGTCATTACGAAAAATGATCTGCTGGATGTGCCGCTGATCCTGCCGGAGCGCATGAATGTGCAGAGTGAGCTGGCAAACTGGTTTGGAAAGGATTTCGGGAAGCTTCACATTGCATTTACGAGCAATTTGGGAACCAATGCGGGAGTGATGGCGCTGCACGGGCTTGGCTATCCGGTTTCCATTGAGGGAGCAGCAAGGTACTGGCGGAATGATCTGGTCGTTCAGAAAAGGCTTTTCCCGGAACTTAAAACTAGCACAGTGATCGCATGGAGGCGGAATATTCCGGATTCACTGGCGGTAAGCAGGTTTATCGAAGAACTGAATTAGAAAATGGATGTGCCATAAAACGATAGCAACAGCAAGTTGCTTTCCACAAACTGAATTTATCTGTATGATATGGGTTAAGGAGGCAGCAGCTATGGAAACAAAGAATATCATTTTGAAACTTCGCATGCAAAAAGGACTGTCACAGGTTGAATTAGCAGAGAAAATCATGGTGACAAGACAGGCAGTATCCCGCTGGGAGAATGGCGAGACAGTACCAAATACAGAAACATTAAAACTTTTGTCAAAGGAATTTGATGTTTCCATTAATACACTTCTCGGAGAACCAAGAAAACTGATCTGCCAGTGCTGTGGAATGCCGATTGAAGATGATTCTATATTGGGGCGTGACAAAGATGGCACATTGAATGAAGAATATTGCAAGTGGTGCTATGCAGATGGAACTTATACCTACAGCAATATGGATGACTTGATCGATGTCTGTGTGAAAAACATGGTAAATGAAAATGTTTCAGAAGAACAGGCGCGTTCCTACATGAAGGAAATACTTCCGCAGTTAGATTACTGGAAAAGATATGAAGAACTCAGTGATCATGGACAATTTGAAGCATTTAAGCAGCAACTGATAAAAGAAATCAATGATCTTGCTATTGAAGGACTTCCAAAAATTGACCGATTAAATGCACTTGTAGGCAAATATGTGAATCTTGAATACAGACTGCCAAATGGACAGAAAGTGAAATTTTTAGATGATCAGAAAACATATCTTGGAAACCAGTTGGAATCGGAATTTGGAAGCGAGAGATGTTTTGGAATTGTTGCGAATATGGATTTTATCATGATTTGTACCTATGAGAAAGACGGTGCAGATCCGGAATTACTCCTTTATAAAAAGAGATAAAATATTATGCCTAGAAGGCATAACGAAACATACATTATAAGTATTAGACATAATAGAAAAACCGGTTATATAATAGGTGCGTAAGATATGGCAGCATATTTTATGCATCTTTTTTTGATTAAAATAGTTAAGATTCTCAGGAGGTGTCAGCAATGAAGAAAACATTAGTTGCATTTTTCAGTGCAAGTGGAACAACAAAAAAGATTGCGGAAATGATCGCAGAGGCAGCAAACGCTGATCTGCATGAAATTGCACCAAAAGTATTGTATACAAAAGATGGTTTAAACTGGATGAACAAAAAATCCAGAAGCAGTATTGAAATGAGTGATAAATCCATCCGGCCGGAAATCGCAGATTCTAATTTGGATATGGAATCCTACGATGAGATCATTCTTGGTTTTCCAATCTGGTGGTATGTTGCACCGACCATCATCAATACATTTCTGGAAAAGTATGATCTCACAGGCAGGAAAATTGTTTTGTTTGCAACTTCAGGCGGAAGCGGTTTTGGAAATACAGTGAAAGAATTACAGCCGTCAGCACCGGGCGCGGAGATTGTGGAAGGAAAACTTTTAAACAGAGCGAATAAGCAGGAAATCGAGAACTGGGTGAAAGAGTTATAATCCGGCGATCGCAAAACGCGGATATTAGCAGGAATGATAAGACATAAACAGATTTCATTCAAAACATAGAAAAAGGAGTGTACAAAACTATGGCAAAGATCACACAGACAGCAGGAAGAAATGCACTCGGAGAATTTGCTCCGGAGTTTGCGCATTTTAACGATGATGTATTATTTGGAGAGAACTGGAACAATCAGGACATTGATGTAAAGACAAGAAGCATTATTACGGTCGTAGCGTTAATGGCTTCCGGTATCACAGATTCTTCCCTGAAATTCCATTTACAGAACGCAAAAGCACATGGCGTGACACAGAAAGAGATCGCTGCAATCATCACACATGTAGCTTTTTACGCAGGCTGGCCAAAGGGCTGGGCAGTTTTTAACCTGGCAAAAGAAGTATGGGATGTAAACGAGGGCGATCTTCCATATGAAGATGAAGCAATGAGGGCACATGCCAAAGAGATGGTATTCCCAATCGGTGCACCAAACGATGGTTTTGCACAGTATTTCAGTGGAAAGAGCTTTCTTGCTCCGGTATCTAAGAGTCAGGTTGGCATTTTTAATGTGACATTTGAGCCGGGCTGCCGCAATAACTGGCATATTCATCATGCAAAAAATGGCGGTGGACAGATCCTCGTATGCGTTGCCGGACGTGGCTATTATCAGGAGGAGGGCAAGGAAGCAATCGAGATGAAAACGGGCGACTGTATTAACATTCCAGCAGAAGTAAAACACTGGCATGGAGCAGCACCAGACAGCTGGTTCTCACATCTTGCAGTGGAAGTACCGGGTGAGGAGACATCCAACGAGTGGTGTGAGCCGGTATCGGATGAAGAGTATGCAAAATTGAAATAGAATAGAAGGCGAAACTCTGATTTAGGTAGTGAAGATTGTGCAAGATTTTCCCATTTTCCAGATTGGAAATCTTGAAAGCCTGATAGAAACTGCGGAGATGATGAAAGCTGCCCTCATTTTTAACGAAATCCATCCGGTATTGTTAAGGATACCTGGTGGATTTTCCATTTTCTGCAATTTATAATAATGTTAAAAATAATTGCAAAGGTGGTAAAAATATGAGAAAGTTATACATAGACAATATCAGATGGATCACAGTTGTGCTTGTGGTTTTGTATCATGTTATTTATATGTTCAATGGAATTGAAACATTTGGAGTGATCGGACCATTTTCGGATGTGCAATATCAGGATGCATTTCAGTATATCGTATACCCATGGTTTATGCTGTTGTTGTTTGTAATATCAGGAATGAGCGCAAGGTATGAGCTGGAACATCGCTCAGAAAAAGAATTTATAAAAAAAAGGACGGGAAAATTATTGGTTCCATCCACCCTTGGGCTTTTAGTGTTCTGGTGGATTTTAGGATACTACAATCTGCTGATCGGCGGTGGATTAGAGCAGATGGCAGCAGTTCCAAAACAGGTTATATTTATCATCATGGCAGTCAGCGGCATAGGACCGCTATGGTATATCCAGATGTTATGGATTTTTTCGGTATTACTCGTATGGATCCGCAGAGTGGAAAAAGACAGATGGTGGAAGCTGGGAGAGAAAGCGGACATTCCATTTCTTGTGCTGTTTGCAATTGTGATCTGGGGCGCAGCTCAGATTTTGAACACACCAGTGGTTGTGGTATACCGTTTCGGTATCTATGGGGCTGGATTTTTTGTGGGATATTTTGTTTTGTCTCATGATGAAGTGATGGATCGTCTGGAAAAATGTTGGCTGCCGCTTGCGGTGTGTGCCGTAATTTTAGCGGCTGCATTTACAGTGTTATACTGGGGCAGACCATACGCCGAGCATTCAGTTTTAGACACATCGCTATGCAGCCTGTTTGCATGGATCGCGGTTATTGCAGCTTTGGCTTTCATGAAAAAATGGGGGGATATTTCCAACACATTGACAAGATGGATGGCAGCGAAATCATGGGGACTTTATTTATTTCATTACCTCTTTATTGCGATGACAGCATACTACCTGACCATGTATACAAAATTTCCGGCAGTGCTTCTTTATTTTTTTGTGGCAGCTGCGGGATTTGCCGGTGCATATCTGGCCAATGAGATCATCCGCCGTATTCCGGTGCTCCGGTGGATTGTCTGTGGAATTGGAGGAAAGAAAAAATAATGTTTGCAGAAAATCTCATTCAGCTTCGGAAACTAAATCATATGTCGCAGGATGAACTGGCAGATCAGATCGGTGTGTCGAGACAGACACTCTCGAAATATGAGACAGGAGTTTCCCATAGTTAAAGATACCACACCAAATATGATGAACCCACGCTTATACACTACCAGCTATAATAAACCGTAAGGACAGCAATTTGACACTGCTGTCCTTTCTTTTATAAAATTGCAGTACACAGA